>ERZ773010.1041-NODE-1041-length-17874-cov-5.094281_pt1 | contig 17874 bp, 15 predicted proteins | sample MGYA00580842_ERZ773010 | MGnify/ENA primary metagenome ERZ773010 (study PRJEB29015, sample SAMEA2737982) | human oral metagenome | biome: human oral; feature: human-associated habitat; material: dental | place: China | collected 2107 ...
ATGCTTTTTGAGCAAGATTAGATAAAAAACGAATGGCTATATCACCAACTACCGCGTAGCGGTAGTTGGCATAACGAGCTTCTCTTATCCCGAACTCGCGTAATATAATGCACAATAAGCACATCCGTTTTGGATAAAAAACAACACATCGATAGGCGATGTACATGCGAGTTGCGTTATGCAAACTGGCGCATAACAGTTGGCGCAGCAGATGCTTTCTGCGCCTTACTCTTCACGATAATACACTCGCCAACAACTAATTAGAACTTAACCGTGTCTTTATTACAGCCCATTTGTCCATCAACCAACCAACCATCATTTTCGATTTTAACTCTTCTAGAATGGCAGGAGGAGAGAAGAACAGTTTGTAAAGAATATCTACCACAATTAACAAACCTGCCATTTAGCAAACATTCATCTGCAAACAAATCACCTGCAAAACGATTGGGGTTCAATCACCATTTAGTCACTTGCAGAAGTTTGGCGGTAAAGGGCATAGCCCGAACATAAAAAGCCTAAGGCCTTCGGTCTAGCTTGACCACAAATTAGCCTAAGCAGGGTAGCCCGCTTTCTTCGCAATCCTACCCTATCAAAAGACCAACCGCTACGCGGTAGTTGGCGAGATAGCTATTTCTTAACCCATCTAGTCTTGTTAAAAAAGCATTGTCTCTTATCTCGCACTCATGGTCATGTATTCCACAATCTATCTGGCTTAGCTACGAACTTCGGTTTTCGTTCCCTTTGGCAGAAGCATCCACCTCTGCAAGCAGCTTTGTTTTACGTGCAATAAAGCTGATAACACAAACAATAAGGAATCCAATTGCACTCCATCCCCAAGCCGTAATGATGTTGTTGAACGTCCATTCGGGAACAATAATAACGGCATTAACCCCTAATATACAGACGAAATTTAAAATAATAACTTCTAACTCACTCCTCTTAGTAACAGGTCTGTTGAAGAGATAGGCCACCACACAACACACCATGCTTTCATATCCAAACATCTCTGTTTTGGGAATATGGTTCAGATAATTGAAAACGCCCGTACCCAAAACGAGTAATAGGCCTAAGGCCACAAAGATAATCTTACCGCTTTTCTTCATCTTTTCATCCATTAAGTTTCACATACGCTAGTCAACACCGCTATTGCCATAAGCCATGGCGGTGCATATCGCAAAGTTATGTAAAAAGAAACAAACGTCAAAGACAATGTAAAGGAAATGTTTACTACGGATGAAAAAAAGCGGAAAGCAATAAAACAAAGATACAATTCCGCTGCGCAGTTCTAAAGTAAAATGAGCTATTCTCTTCTTATTTACTTTCAGCTATAAAATAGACGAAAGCAAACCGAGTAAGATATCTTAACTAACGAATTAACAAGTTGAAAGACAATAGCTGTCACGATTTTCCAAAATTTAGTGTATCTTTGTGTTTATGTTATAATAATTACGATGAGCACGATTTTCACAATAGGAATATTTCTCTCGCTGTTTCTGGCAGTATTGCTGTTCACTAAAAAGCACAGAATACTGTCGGACACTATTCTTGGCATCTGCCTAACAAGCATAAGCATCTACCTACTGAACTATTACCTGAATTATTTAGGATATTGGCATAAGTATCCGCATCTAGTTGGGGCCACACATCCCTTTCCCTTGCTTTATGCACCCTTTATTTACCTCTATGTTGTTGTGAACTTACGCAAGGAACAGCGATTTAAATGGAAAGACATTCTGCACTTTTTGCCTTTTATACTCACTTATGTTAGCATGTTTCCCTTTCTCTTCGGCTACTCGGCTGCCGAAAAAGCCATGCTAGACGAGGAAGGTTTCAATAGTCCTTTCCGTTACTTCTTCATGTTTTCTTTTATAGAATACCTGATTGTAAGTGCGGTATATCTAGTGCTGACCTATATCAAAATCTATCATTATCAACGCATCATCAAGAACAACTTTGGCTACAACGAAGGCATTAGTTTATGGTGGTTACTGATGCTGCTCGATGGTTTCGTCATCATATATGGTGCGATAAGCATTGTTTATGTGGTGCAGTTTGAGTTGGATATTAACCTTGGCTTTAAAGCAGAACTAATACCCTACGCGCTATTCGTGGTGTTTGTAGCCTTCATTGGCTTTTTTGGCATCCGATATCAAGGGATATTTACCGCCGAAAAGACAAAAAACATTGAACTGGTTGAGCCACAAGAGGAGAACAAATACCAAAAATCGGGACTAAAAGACGCCGAAGCAGAGACGCTGCACCAACAGATGTGCTCGCTTATGGAGAAAGAAAAGCCTTATCTTGAACCCAAACTCTCGCTGGGACAACTAGCAGAGATGCTAGGAGTTGCTGCCAATAAGCTGTCGCAAGTTATCAACCAATACGAAGAAAAGAACTTTTACGACTTCATAAACGGCTATCGTGTGCAAGAGTTTATTGTGCGCGCTCAAAACGATAAGAATAAAAACCTGAACTTGCTTGGCATCGCTTACGGGTCGGGCTTTAACTCAAAATCATCGTTTAACCAAGTTTTTAAGAAGTTTATGGGCGAGACGCCCACATCGTATCTTAGAAAAGGCGCGTAAGTTAGAGGTTGAATGCACGTGTTACATCTTCGTGTTAACTTATTCGCTCGTCAACTTCTCAACTGACAAACAACCTTGTCAACTGATTCATTCGTCAGCTTATCTACCGACAAAAACACGTCCAAACGCTCACATTTAAAAGTTCGGACGTTCTTTTTCGCACCTCCTTAATAACGTACAAGCAATTGATTAACAAACAAATACAAGTATATACGTTTCATAAATACGTCCAATCCCTCACGCTTGGGCGATGCATATTGTTTTTTATTGCAACTTTGCATCAAAACTTAAAATGTAAACGCAATGAAAAAGTTATTGAACATCATCCTTTGCATCGCGCTTCCAATCATGGCAAACGCACAAGAGCTAGGACAAACCCTTAAAGGAAAAGTAACAGATCAAGCTACCCGCGAACCTTTAATTGGTGCAACGATAGTTGTAGAAGGTGCTGACCCCGCAGTAAGTGCAACAACCGACGAGGCCGGAAACTTTACCCTTAAGGAGCTTCCAGTAGGTCGTGTTACCTTACAAGTTTCGTATATAGGTTATGAAAAACGCTCAATCCCCGAAGTGATGATAACTTCGGGTAAGGAAGTTGTGCTAGACATCACCCTTAAAGAATCGGTAACCCAAATGAAAGGAGTGGAAATCGTGGCTGGCATACGTAAGGAAAAAGCCCTTAACCCAATGGCCATAGTGAGCGCCCGAAGCTTCTCGGTAGAGGAGACACAGCGTTATGCAGGCGGCTTGAACGACCCCGCTCGCCTCGTTTCGGCATACGCAGGCGTGGCAGCAGGCAATCTTCAAGACAACTCCATCGTTGTGCGCGGAAATTCGCCACAAGGTGTGTCGTGGAGATTGGAAGGCGTAGAAATCCCCGCCCCACATCACTTTGCAGGCGGAAACATTGTTGGTGGCGGTCTTATTACGTTGTTCAGCAATCAGGTATTATCTAATTCGGACTTCTTCACGGGTGCTTTTCCCGCGGAATATGGCAATGCACTATCGGCAGTGTTTGATGTAAGGATGCGCACTGGCAACCCTTCTAGACATGAACACACGGCACAAATAGGCGTGTTAGGGCTCGATTTCGCTTCGGAAGGTCCGTTATCGCGCTCAAAAGGTTCGTCGTACCTCTTCAACTACCGATATTCAACCCTTGGATTGCTCAATGATTTGAACATCAACAAAACAAAACAGCGCATCAGATACCAAGACCTCTCGTTTAATTTCACTTTCCCCACCAGGCGTGCAGGTACATTCTCGCTTTGGGGTATTGGTGGAATAGACGGCACAAAAAAGGATGCCCTTACCGAGAAAGACAAATGGGAAACCGACATGGACCGCATTAAAAACAACTGGGACATGTATGTGGGAGCTACGGGGCTAAGGCATCGCATTACGAGCGGAAACACATTCATTGAGTCGAGCTTATCGGCGTCGGGCACGAACAACAAGATCACGACCGACCTGTTGAGCAAAGGCCTCACCACCTATACGCCCGACAGCAAACTGAAAAGTCAAAACGGAACGCTGTCGTTATCTTCGGCCTTCACGCATAAGTACTCGCCGATGGCCATTTTAAAGGCTGGGGCTAGCTACAAGCACCTATTCTACAAGTATAACCTAAGTGCAGCCCAAGATTATGACCCCTCTACATACGCCTTATTGGCAAATTCGACAGGGAATACACCGCTTGTTGAAGCGTTCGCGCAATTCAAGTACAACCTTACCCCCTCTCTATTGGCAAACGTTGGCGTACATACCGAATACTTCGGAATCAACAAAGAGCTATCCATCGAACCACGCATAGCCCTTCAATGGAACATGAACGATGCAAATAGCCTGAGTCTTGGCTATGGAAAGCATTCACGCCCCGAGAGTTTGGATGTGTATCTGCTAAATGTGGGAGGTGAACAACCCAACCGAAACTTGAAACTATCGAAAGCCCATCATTTCGTATTGGGTTACGATTGGTTGTTAACGCCACACCTGCGCCTTAAAGCCGAAGCGTATTATCAACACCTTTACGATATCCCAGGCGAAGAAGGCAGTTCGTATTCGCTGATCAACTACACCCGAATTTTCTCGCTCAACAAGGCGCTTGTAAACAATACCACGGGGCGTAACTATGGTCTAGACCTCACCCTCGAACGCTTTATGCACAACCATTACTATTATCTCTTAACGGCCTCGCTATTCAATTCCACTTACAAAGCAGGCGATGGCGTATGGCGCAACACCCGTTATAATAAGCAATACGCCGTGAACGCCCTGTTTGGAAAAGAGTTTTTCTTCAAGAATAACCGAAAGGTGTTAGACGTAAATGCACGCGTAAGCGTTACGGGAGGTGAGCGTTTTACGCCTTATCTAGAAGCGGAATCGATTGCCAAAGAGCGTGTGATTTACGACGACACACGTGCTTTTGAAAGCTCAATGCCTGCTTTGGTGTATGCAGACCTCACCGTAAACTACCGCATCAACCATCGCAAGAGCTCGAGCGTGTTCTCATTCCAAATGAAAAATGTACTGGGTTCGCCTATCTACATTGAGCACAATTACAACTATAAGACCAAACAGATACAGCTGAGCAAGGCTACATTTATTATTCCTAACATCAGTTATAGAATAGAATTTTAAATAAACGGTATTCTTATGAAAACGTCATATAAGCCCCTAACGTTCTTTACGTTGTCACTTATCTTGCCTTGGGCGCTGTGGTTTACTGTTGCCTATTGGAGCCATCAGCCCATATCGCCTTCGCCTTGGTGGCATATCAGCCTGGAATTGGCAGGCTTATTAACGCCCATTGTTGTGGCAGCAATCTTATTTATGCGCAATAAGGCATTGCTTGCCGACCTCCATCAGCGGTTCATTGGTAAGGGCTTGCTCTGCAATCGGTATTTTTGGATAGCCGTTCTTTTACCACCCATCTCGATAGTGGTAGCGCAAATCCTCTCGCTTAGCGTAGGTCATGGCCTCGAACAATTCTACATATCGGGTCAGCCAACTTTCTCGTCTGCTCCCCTTTCGGCATGGTTTGTACTTTGTTTTGCACCCGTGGCCGAGGAGTTGGCATGGCACACGTACGGCACCGACGCCTTGCGCCAACGCTATACGCTCTTTACCACGTCGGCCATTTTCACCATCTACTGGGGCTTATGGCATCTACCTCTTTTCTTTATAAAGGACTATTATCAAAGCAATATACAGGCAGAGGGGTGGATATACTCGCTCAATTTCTTTGTAAGTCTGTTTACCTTCACCTTTATCATTAACTGGCTGTACTTCAAGTCGGGTCGTAATGTGATGGTAGCCATCATCTTTCACTTGGTTGCGAATGTTTCCAACGAGATATTTGCTACCCATCCAGACAGTAAAGTGATACAAACGGCACTGTTCTTTGTGCTTCTAGGATACATATTGAAAAAGGAAAAGTTGTTGTTCTTTAAGCCATAGAACGGGGGAAAGAAGCCAACCATAATCGCCCTAGCTATCACCATTGCTAGGTATAGCAACAAAACTGAGGAGAAAAGCCGCGCGCTAATTGCCATAAAAATGGTAACTTTGCAGATGGCTACAACTAAGGCCATGTCTATAACAATAGATAACGCCAAGCCAAAACTGCAATAACGATTATGCCCAACAAACAAAATACATCTCCCTGTGACGCTTGCCCCAAGGCGGCGATGCACAGTTTGCAACGACGTGGTACGCAATCGGGCGGCGAACGCTTCGTTGTGGCATTGGCTGGAAACCCTAACACGGGCAAGAGTACGGTGTTTAACGCCCTCACGGGACTGAAACAGCACACCGGAAACTGGCCTGGAAAGACCGTGGGAAAGGCCGAAGGCTACTTCGCTTATCAAGGCGAGGGTTACCGCATCGTTGACCTTCCCGGCACTTACTCGCTCTCGTCAACTTCGGAAGACGAGGAAATAGCACGCGACTTCATCCTCTTTGGACAGCCCGACGTAACGGTTATGGTGGCTGACGCTACCCGATTGGAACGCAACATGAACCTAATCTTGCAGGTTTTGCAAATTACCGATAAGGCCGTGCTATGCGTTAACCTGCTGGATGAGGCCAAACGAAACAAGATAGACATAAATCTGAATGCCCTTTCGCGCCGTCTGGGCATCCCCGTTGTGGGTGCTTCAGCCCGCTCGGGACAAGGTATTGACCTGCTTTTGGAAAGTATGCGCCAAGTGGCAACGGGCGAATACAAGTGCCGACCTCACCGTTCGACCAACCTTCCACCACATGCCGCACAGCATATCAAGGAGTTGGCACGTAAGGTAGCCGACACACATCCCGACATCTCTAACGCCGAATGGATTGCTTTCAGACTTATCGAAGGCGACACGAGCGTGAAGGAGCGCTTCGGAAACACTGAATTAAATGCGCTAGCTGAACAACTGCTGCTGCAAATTGGCAGTAACTTCCACGATCTTTGGGTAGAAGACATCTACGCACAGGCTGGTCAGATTTGCAGCGAAGTGGTTACGCAGGGCTACGAACGTGGACGGCTACCGCTAGACGTAAAGCTCGACCGCATATTAACTCACCGCATCTGGGGCTTCCCCATCATGTTAGCCTTGCTATGTGGCGTGTTTTGGCTCACCATTATCGGCTCTAACTATCCCTCCGACTGGCTCAACCAGTTGTTGGTGGGCATCATACATCCCGCCCTACACGATGCCTTCGTGTCTATTCATGCCCCTTGGTGGCTCACGGGCTTGCTTGTAGACGGCGTTTACCTTGCAACGGCGTGGGTGGTATCGGTGATGTTGCCGCCGATGGCTATCTTCTTCCCCCTCTTCACCTTGCTAGAAGACTTCGGTTATCTGCCTCGCGTGGCCTTCAACCTTGACGAATTGTTTCGTCGTTCAGGTGCGCACGGCAAGCAGGCCTTAACCATGAGCATGGGTTTTGGCTGTAATGCGGCAGGTGTAGTGTCTACACGCATCATCGACAGTCAACGCGAACGACTCATTGCCATCATCACCAACAACTTCTCGTTATGCAATGGCCGCTGGCCCACACAGATATTGTTGGCCACGTTGTTTATCGGCGCAGCCGTGCCAGCACAATATGGCAGCATGATTTCGCTTGTAGCGGTGATGACGGTAGTGCTTATGGGCGTTGGTTTTATGTTCGGCAGTTCGTGGTTGCTATCGCGCACCATCCTTCGTGGCGAGGTTTCCACCTTCCATCTCGAACTTCCGCCCTATCGTCCGCCCCAATTTTGGCAAACGCTTTACACCTCTATCATCGACCGCACGCTGATTGTGCTGTGGCGTGCCCTCGTTTTTGCCGCTCCCGCAGGTGCGTTGATATGGCTTTGTTGCAACATTAACGTGGCCGACGCTACCATCGCCCAGCACCTTATTGCCCTGCTCGACAAGCCCGGATGGTTGATGGGACTGAACGGCGTGATACTTCTTGCCTACGTATTGGCCATTCCCGCTAACGAGATTGTTATCCCAACGATCATGATGCTCACAATGCTGGTGTTGGGACAAAGCGATATGGGCGCGGCTGGCGTGCTGATGGAAGGCACCGAACAACAAACCAAACAAATATTGCTAATGGGCGGATGGAACGTGCTAACAGCCGTTTGTCTCATGGTTTTCTGCCTATTGCACCACCCATGTTCAACCACCATCTACACCATTTATAAGGAAACGAAGAGTGCCAAATGGACTACCGTTGCCACTTTGCTGCCCCTTGCCCTGGGTATTGTAATGACAACGCTCATCGCAACAGTGTGGAGAATGGTGGAGGGATGAGTGTTAAGTTGGTAAGTTTTTGAGTTGATGAGGTGGTGAGTATTTGAGTTTTTAAGTTCTTGAGTTTATAAGTACTCAACTCTGCGTTAGGAATTATAGCGCAAACAAGTACAGATAAAAGGCTTGTAAACTAAGAAGCTCGTAAACTAAAATACTCACCAGCTTATAAACTAACAAGCTCACCAACTCAACTAATAGCTCAGAAACTAAGAAACTCAAAAACTCACCAGCTCAAATAACAACTCATAGACTCACCAACTCAAGAACTCACCACCTCAAAAACATGTCTTCTAACATCACAACAAAAGCTAAGGCGTTTTTTGCCAAACCCATTTTTCACGATCGTCGCACCATCCTTTGGCTATGGCTTGCACTGTCGGTGATTGCCGCCGTGTTGAAATACAACCGCACCGACAATAATTTCCGTATCTTCCGAGGCGTGTTTTGGCACACATTGCAAGGCACATCGCTCTACGGAGAGTATCCACTAGAATACTTCGACGTGAACCACTACGGTCCGTTTTTCTCGCTCGTGGTGGCTCCTTTCGCGCTAATGCCCATACCCGTAGGCTTGATTTTCTGGTGCATTGCCCTCTCGCTGACCCTCTATTTCGCTGTAACGCGGAGCACATTCAGCAGTTGGCAGCAGATGTTCGTGCTTTGGTTCTGTTCCGAAACATTGCTCACGTCGCTCTTCATGCAGCAGTTCAACATCGCCATTGCCGCCATCATCATCGCCAGTTACGCCTTGATAGAGAAAGAACGCGACTTCTGGGCGGCCTTCCTCATCGTACTTGGCACCTTCGTTAAACTCTATGGCATCGTTGGTTTGGCGTTTTTCTTCTTCTCGCGACATAAGGGCAAGTTCGTGTTATCACTGTTGTTCTGGGGCGTTGTGTTGTTCGTTGCACCCATGATTATAAGTAGTCCGGCCTACGTAGTTAGCCAATACCACGAGTGGTTTGTGTGTTTGGTTGAGAAAAACGGTGAAAACCTGGCCTCGGTGGCGCAAAACATCTCGGCATTGGGCATGGTTAGGCGCGTGTTGGGCAATCCCGAATACTCCGACCTCTGGCTTCTTGCCCCTGCCCTTATGTTTTTCGCCCTACCTTACCTGCGCATCAAGCAATGGCGCAACGAGGGATTCCGCATGACTTTGCTCGCCTCGGTTTTGCTTTTCACGGTGCTTTTCAGTACGGGAAGCGAGTCTAGCTCGTACATCATCGCCATTAGCGGCGTGTGCGTATGGTATTTTGCAGCCCCTTGGCAACGTGGCAAGGCCGACATTTGGCTGCTTGTCTTCGTTTTCTTGCTATCAAGCATGGGCTCGTCCGACCTTTATCCGCGCGTCATCAAGCGCGAATACATCCAAGCCTACTCGCTCAAAGCCCTGCCTTGCCTTATCGTTTGGCTGAAACTTTGCTGGGAAATGATGGTGAAGAATTATGAACCTCACCCCCAACCACTCTCCAAAGAACAGGGAGAATAATGCGCCTTGCTGCTTTGACAGCAAGGTTTTGGCTGGTCGCAAGATAAAGAAATAGCGAAGATATAATGCTATCCCATCAATGTTCTACGTGAATTCGGGATAAGATACGATGTATTTTGAGAAAGATTAGATAAAAAACGAATAGCTATATCACCAACTACCGCGGAATGTCTTGATAGAAAATAAACCTAAAACGCCTGTTATTCGCCACCCACAAGCGACAAAGCATACCACTCCCCTCTCCCTTTGGAGAGGGGTTGGGGGTAAGGCTTGCCCCTTATTCTCGCTTTTTATACACCACATTCAGCAACAAAAAGTTGATTGGGACAGCAATAGCCATCACTAGAATTGGTGCCAACCATTTGCTAACGTCCAACCAAAGGAAGAGGTTGAGCAAGCCAATCTCCATGAGATAGTTCACCGCATGACTGGCCACAAAGCCCGCAACATTGCCACGTGTGGCCTTACTTTGAAAGGTGAAATAGGTGGTTAGCACGTAGTTGCACAACAAACCAACCACGTAACCCACTGTGTAAGACACGTTGGCATTGGCAAACAACAGGCAAAGACAATACACGCCATAATGCAAGGCCGTACATATTGCGCCCACAATGCCAAAGCGAAACACGCGCCAAAAGTGTGCCCGAAAGGCGGGATTGCCTTTCCACCAACCTTTAAACCTTTGTGTCGTCGTCATCGCCAACTATCTCGCGTATGTTAAACAAAGGCCTATTTTTCACCTCGGTGTATATCTTGCCCACGTAAACGCCCACCACACCGATAGACAACATGATGACACCGCCTATGAGCCAAAGGCTTAACATGATGGAAGCCCAACCCGGATAGGCCGTGTGAACAATGAGGGCATGAACAACATACACGCCTGCCACAAGACTGAGGAAAAGGAAAAAGAAGCCTATATATAATATAAGGTATATGGGACGAACCGAAAACGAGGTTATACCATCGAGCGCCAACGACAGCATCTTCTTTAAAGTGTACTTCGATGTACCTGCCGTGCGCTCGCTAATAACGTCGTCTACGGTGCTGCTTTCAAGTCCTATCATGGGTATCAGTCCGCGCAGGTAGAGGTTGCGCTCGCCATAGCCCGCAAGAATATCCAGTGCTCGGCGGCTCATCAACCTGAAATCGGCATGGTTGAACACGCTTTTCACGCCCATTTTCGACTGCAACTTGTAGAAAGCCATAGCCGAAAGGCGTTTGAAAACGGGGTCGGCCTTACGCGAAACCTTAACGCCATATACGATGTCGCTACCCTCGCGATAATGTTGCAGCATGTGAGGGATGGCCGCGAGGTCGTCTTGCAGGTCGGCATCGATGGTTATCACCACGTCGGCCCAATGCCTAGCGGTGAGCATTCCAGCCATAATGGCGCTTTGATGACCCACGTTTCGGGCCAAGTTAATGCCTCGCACATAACGGTTTTCACGTTGATGGCGGCATATAAGTTGCCAAGTGGCGTCTGTGCTACCATCGTTTACAAACACAATCATGCTTTCGGCCGAAATGTCGCCCGAACTAACCAGCGTGTCGAGCAACGCCGTTAGTCGTGCCACCGATGTGTCTAGCACCGCCTCTTCGTTGTAACAAGGCGAAACAATAGCCAATCGCGTCATCTCTTCTCCCCCTTTTTTCGTTTAACAAACTCGGTATAGGTGATAAATTCAGCATCGCGCCGCTTCATCATCTTTACCAAACGGTCTAGTCGGTTCACCATATCCACACCGCTATGGTTGCGTATGATGTAGGGCATCTTGTATTCGGGATGCTCCTTAAGGTCGTAAAACTCCCACGGATGGAAGTAGGTTACGAAGTAGCCATCGTGTCGCAACACGCGCCTAACCATGGCATTGTAGAGCCATTGGGGCAAATTGTGCAACGACAACCAAAACAAAGGAAAGCGCAAAAGGGGCGTAACCGAAGCGGGGATTTGCATCACCTCACCCTTCATAAACCAACGACGGGGTGTGGTGAGGTGCATATAACGCCCTGGAACGAAAGCTGGATTGAGCGAAGAGTTATACAGATAGCCAGCCTCGGCCAATGCATCGTCGCTCACGGGGAACATACGGGGCTGCCGATAGCCATGCATGGGCACGCCCGCCACACGTTCAAGTATGTTTTTAGACCGCCATACGTCTTCGGGAACAGGCTTCCAATGGTCCACTCCATGGCAAGCCACCTCGTGTCCCTCGTCCATGATGCGGCGAATAAGGCGTGGAGCCTGCTCGGCAAAGTTGCCCGTGCAGAAGAAAGTGGCGCGAACGCCATTCGATTTCAGACAATCGAGAATGCGCGTAGTACCTTCTACCGACACGCGCATGCCCTCTTCCAAGCTGATGTCTACGCCATGCTCGCGTGGAACATCAAACTCTTCGGTGTCGAAACTTAGCAATATCAGCTCTTTTTCTTTTGTTTGCATAGTGCAAAGTTACGAAAATAATCGGCAACATACGTGGTTTTTGGAAAGGGCTTTGATGGGCTAAGACGGTTCACGAACCACCTTCAACTGTTTTTCGGAAGACCTCTAAAACCATGAATGCCTACCAAACGCAGGCTCACGACTAAGATATATGCCCGGCCCAGGCATCAGGCAACTGATAAAACGCGGCGAACAAAATCACCATTTTTGGTGATTGTGCCAATAAACATTTTGTCATATCTTTGCAATAAAGGCAGAAAACGAGCCAACAGGATGGCAATTAACTGGCTAAAGGCAGCGAAGAGCGATTACAAGGAACAACGATTAAACCTTAGCGCGGATTTTTAGAACATGCCTTAACAGTTAACTTGTTCATCCGAAACTTATAAACTTGCAAACTTATAACCTCATAAATTCAAAGCAAGATGTTAGATTTATCATTCTTCACAAACCTTCAAATCGGTTGGTTTAACGCTTGGATACCCGCGTTTGGCATGGTACTGATACAATTTATTTACATGGCGCTCTTCCCCGAAACGGGCAAACGTGCGGTAGATACATCGTGGTACACGTCTAGCGATAGGCTTTGGGCATCGGTAAGTTCGTGTCTTCAAATCGCGCTGCTTGTGCTTTCGGTCTTTGTTCCGTTCAAGTTTGGCACGGCATGGTTCGTCACAGGCGGCGCCATATTCGTTCTTTCGCTGGCCGCCTTTATCTGGGCCTTTCACAGTTACGGCATCGACCCAGCTGGAAAAACCATCAAAAGCGGTATTTATCGTTGGTCGCGCAACCCCATGTACTTTTTCTTTTTCACGTCAATGCTGGGTACAAGCATTGCCTGCGCCTCGCTTTGGCTGCTCATCGTCACTGTTCCCTTTGGCATTGCGATGCATTTCACCATCCTTGGCGAAGAGCGTTATTGCGAACAGACATACGGAAAAGAATATCTAGAATATAAAGCTAAGACGCCCCGCTACCTGCTTTGGGGGTGAGAAAGGTTAGCTCAACGACGTACATTTTTAAGGCCTTACAGACTAGTTATTGCTTTATCGACAGGCTATCACTTATCTGTAACCCTATTCCATCTCATCTGGAACACGGTTCCAGATGAGATGGAACAACGTTCCAGACGACATGGAACAGGAGTACATCATAGCTGGAACAAGGTGGGAGTTGTAAAAGCCGTGTGCCAAGGCTTATCCATAAGCCAGCCAGAGATAAAAAAAACAACTCATAAGAACCGATGAATATGTTAGCGGCGTTGCGCTAACTACGGCGTAGCGGTTGGTATGATGGTATTTTCTTACATCTTAGTTTTGCGTAAAACGTGTGGCATCCTCATCCCGATCTTGCTTATTATATATGAGTTTGGAATAACAACAAACTTATAAAAGCACGTGTACATGTTAGTGGCGTTACAGAAATTATCGCGTAGCGGTTGGCCATTTAGGGACGAACGCCATTCAACAACTTTATTTAAACATGCCTATTAGCGGCCCGTATTGCATGAACTACCGCGTAGCGGTTGGTCTTTTGGTAGGGCAGGGTTGGGAGCCAAAGCGACCTACCCTGCCTAAGTGGCGCATCTAACCCCACAAGGCCGTAGGTCTTGGTCTTTTTTTGTAGGTTAGTTTGTATGGGTATGTTGGTTGAGTGTGGGTGTAATTTGTCATATTGGAAGAGGAAATGACATCAATAAACAGGCAGAAAAATAGGGCGACGAGTTGTGCATTGTGCCCATTCTTCACCTACAACGGTGCTCAAGGGAAACAGACCAAGACCTACGGCCTTGTTTTCCCTCTGCGCAGCCTAGGCAGGGTAGGTCGCCACCATAAAAGGGTGAGAAGGTGAAAAAGTAAAAAGGTGAAAGGATGTTGGTTGTATTTCATGTCTCTATTTTTCTTTCTTCATATAATCTTTTCACCTTTTCAATCTTTCACTTTTTGTTTCCCTGCCCTACCAACAGACCAACCGCTACGCGGTAGTTAGAGCCATAATAAAAGCCTGTTGTATCTGCCCTAGCTCAAAGTATATGGTGCATAATCCCGTATTTGTCTTTTCTATCGTTTGGCAAAGGCTAAACGAAAGGTTGACAATGGGGCTAGGAAAAGAAGAAGGGGATGGTTTGAACAGCGTCAAACACATCCCCCTGTTATAGTTAATATTCGTCTTCGTTGAAGAGAAAGTCCTCTTTTGTGGGATAATCGGGCCAAATATCTTCGATACTCTCGTAGACATCGCCTTCGTCTTCAATCTCCTGCAAGTTTTCTAACACCTCCAAAGGTGCCCCCGAACGCATAGCATAGTCTATGAGTTCTTCCTTGGTTGCTGGCCAAGGTGCATCTTCTAGTTTAGATGCCAATTCCAATGTCCAATACATATCTTAATCGTTTTTCTTGTTAATGTTCTCGGTTTAGGCTGCAAAAATAATACTTTTATTGTTATTTGCAAGTGTTTTGCCAAGTTTTTTCAATTAATTCAGCATTATGGTTGATAAAACGTGCCAAAACGAAGAGGTAATCGGAGAGGCGATTGAGATATAGTAAGGCATGGGAAGGCACTTCAGCCAGATGCGACAGGCTTACAACGCGGCGCTCGGCACGTCTGCAAATGGTGCGACAAACGTGCGTCCAGGCTGCGGCAGGCGTTCCTCCAGGCAATATAAAATGGGCTTGGGGCGGCAGTTGGGCCTGCATCTGGTCGATGGCCACTTCTAGTTGGGTGACGTTAGACGGGTCAAGGGGAGGCACAGGAGCATCGGGACGTTGCTCGCGGTCGGTGGCAAGGTGAGTACCGATGTTGAAAAGTTCGTGCTGAACACGCTCGAGCAAAGCTATATCTACGCCATCGGGGAGCAGTGAAAGCAGATAGCCGAGGGCAGAATTTAGTTCGTCGATGGTGCCGTATGCTTCGATGCGGGCGTGCGACTTGTCTATACGCACACCGCCTACTAGGCTTGTGGTGCCCTGGTCGCCTGTTTTGGTATATATCTTCATGTGGGAGAGATGGGCTGGGGGGTTAAAAATTGATGACGTAATGCTGCTTGGGTCGGGCGGTATCGAAGAAAACCAGTCCGCAATAATGCAAGTCGAAGGTTACGCCTGTACGTGGGTCGTGGCGCAATTTTTGCCACAATTGCCTAGAATGGGATGAGAGGCGAATGTCGTTTAGAACGAGTATAGACCGCTGGTCGAGCATAGGCAAGACCCGTTCGTAGGTTTCTTCAGCATGCAAAGGGTCGAGTAGATGCACCACGAGGGGCTGCTCGGGCGAGGCATCTGCGTGGAAATCGCTCGCATCAATGTTGCAAACTTCTGTGGCTTTGCATCCTGCCTGCACGTAAGGAGCCAACCAATGGGGTGCCTGTCCGCAGCAAAGCCAATGGCTGGCTTGGGCGAAATTGGCTAAACGGAAATAAAACTCGCCCAACTTGCGTGGGCGTTTGCCCAGTTGGGGGTGGCTATTGATCAGGTCGGCGTAGGCGTAATAGGGGTAATGTTCGTTCACCACGTAGCGCACGAACGAATAAGCAGACGGCGACTGTATACCGAAACCACGGCAGAGAGTAAGTCGGGTAAGCCAAATCCAAAGTCGTTCGAGGTAATACACGTTTCGTGAAGAATTATATATAATGTGAAATGCAAAGTTAAGCATTTTAAACGGAAAGAGGGCTAACGAAAAAATCTAAAACTATTTAAAATGCATGGCTCCGCGAAAAAATTATGGAGAATTTGTAACAAGCTATCGTTCTTTTCGCTATTTTTGCAAAATAAGACGTAGAAGGGGATATGGAGTAAGACAGAAAAGCAAGCCGTAAGAGGCAAAGGACACTAATCAGGAGTGGCAGATAAGGTCTAAAGTAAACGATTGGCCTGTGTTCTCCGACAAGTTGGAATTGCCAAGATGGCCTTAGCCATTCTTTCACCCTTTCACCTTTTCATCTTTCGAGTTCCTCATAAACTCGCTAACTTGTCAACTCGTCAACTAATGAACTCATAAACTTAATATCGTATGGACAAGACAAAAATTATTATCACCTCGATTATTGGCGTGGTGATTGTTATCGGAGCTTGGCTGATTGCCACTGGTTTCAAAAACTTTAGAGAGGGAGAACCTAACATCAACGTTACGGGTATGGCCGAAAAACAGATTACTAGCGACCTTATCGTTTGGAAGATATCGGTTAATGCGGAGGGGTCTACACGTAGTTCGGCCTTCACTGAGTTTGAGAAGGCGGCTCGTGTGATGCGTCAATACCTACAAACACACGGCATTCCCGAAAAGGAAATAACGCTGAGTAGCGTGGATATCAACAAACGCACGAAAGACTTTTGGGACGAAGATAGCCGAAAATACGTAACGCTTGAAAATGGTTATGCCGTTTCGCAGAAGATCACGGTTAGTTCGAACGACATCAAACGCGTTGAAAGCGTTTACCAACGCATTTCCGAACTGTACAACAGTGGTATGGATTTCAGTAGTGAAAAACCATTGTACTACTACACAAAGCTAAACGACTTGAAGATGGAGATGCTTAACCAAGCGTCGGCCAACGCTTACGAGCGTGCCCAAACTATTGCCAAAGGTAGCGAATCTAAGGTTGGCGCGTTGGTATCATCGTCGATGGGTGTCTTCCAAATCGTAGGTCTTAACAGCGATGAGGAATATAGTTGGGGCGGAACGTTCAACACAAGCAGCAAAGAAAAGGTGGCTAGCATTACGGTGAGAACGACGTATAAGGTGAAGTAAAAGGAATAAAAGGAAATTTAAAGGCAGCACATACTTGGGACGCACATACAACTGTCCCTTTACAAGGCACATAGCCACCCTTCGTCTTGACAATGTTGCTACCAACGAGCTTATGAACTTATAAACTCATAAACCTATAACCTTACAAGCTTATAAAGTCATGAACTCGTAAACTTATGAACTCATAACCTCACCAACTTATGAATTTATGAACTTATAAACTCATAAACTCACGCCCTCCCAAAACGAACAAGCCCCGAGTGCGAAGCGTCGCGCTCGGGGCTTTCGTATTGAAAAAAGGCGGCCACCTACTCTCCCGCATTGCATTGCAGTACCATCGGCGCAGGCGGGCTTAACTTCTCTGTTCGGAATGGGAAGAGGTGGGACACCGCCGCAATAACCACCTGATTGGGGGTTGACTATCGCACAAGCAAGCGAAGAAGGAGTGACGCCTCACGCGGGACTTGCGTCCTGCGGCACTCCAAGCGGAGGGCCGACGACACGGCTGAGATGCGGGAGGTAAGAAAGTTTCGGGCAATTAGTAGCGCTCGGCTTTGGCGTCGCCGCCTTTACACCTGCGCCCTATCGACGTCCTCGTCTGGGACGACCCTCATGAGGAGTTCTAATCTTGCGGCCGGCTTCGCACTTAGATGCTTTCAGCGCTTATCCGATCCAGACTCAGATACCCGGCGGTGCACCTGGCGGCACAACCGGTAAACCGGAGGTCTGTCCATCACGGTCCTCTCGTACTAGTGACAGGGCCACGCAAAACTCCAACGCCCACGATAGATAGAGACCGAACTGTCTCACGACGTT
>ERZ773010.1042-NODE-1042-length-17870-cov-10.470951_pt1 | contig 17870 bp, 8 predicted proteins | sample MGYA00580842_ERZ773010 | MGnify/ENA primary metagenome ERZ773010 (study PRJEB29015, sample SAMEA2737982) | human oral metagenome | biome: human oral; feature: human-associated habitat; material: dental | place: China | collected 2107 ...
ATTTAAAGTTGTAAATAAAAAGATAAAAATGATATAATTAAATAAGTTAAAAAAGTTGCTAAAAAAACGAAAACTTTTTTTTGAAAAGTTAAAAAAGTTGGGTATATTATTGGTAACAGAAAGAAGAGAACCTAAAAAGAGGAATATAAAAATGCAGAAGTTAAACACAACAGATTATAAAGTCATGGAAAAAATAATGAAAAATTCCAAGATATCCAGAACAGATTTGTCAAAATATTTAGAACTGACACCTGCAGCAATTTCCAAAATAATAAAAAAGTTACTCTCTTATAATCTCATAGTTGAAAAAAACACATTGTTTTCAACAGGTGGAAGACCTAGAGTGACATTGGCAATTAATAAAAATTACAAAAAGATAATAGGAGTCAATCTGGGAGCAGGATTTATAAACATTGTTGAAAGTAATCTGAATGGGGAAATAATAGGTATAACTGAAAGGAAATTTGCATTTAAAGGACAAGAAAAGGTTCTTGAACTGCTGGATGAGGAACTGACAAAAACCCTTAGTAAGTATGATGCAGAATCAGTAGTTGGAATAGGGCTTGCAACACATGGTGTTGTTGACAGAAAAAAAGGTACTGTAATAGTTTCGCCTCATTTTAAGTGGAGAAATCTGGAGCTGAGGAAAGAATTTGAAAAGAAGTATAATCTTCCTGTAATTGTTGAAAATGATGTAAGGTCAATGCTTATAGCTGAACATAATTATGGACATGCAAAAAATATGAAAGATTTCATATTCCTATATATTAAGAATGGAATAGGAGCGGCAATTTTTCTGAATGGGAAAATTTTTGAAGGAAGTAATTATGGAGCTGGAGAAATAGGACATTTCATAGTAAATGAGCATTCGAACATACAGTGCCGCTGTGGAAAATATGGATGCCTTGAAACTGAATCTTCAGAACAGGTACTCATAAACAAAGTGATGTGGAAACTGGAAGAAGATGAAAAAAAGGAAGTGGGTAAAAATCTGGATATAACAATGGTTTACAGTAAAGCACAGAAAAGAGAGGAACCTTATTATTCTATAATAAAGGAATCTGTGTACAATACAGGAAAAGTAATGGGAAATGTGCTTAATATGATTGATGTGAATGATATTATAGTGGCAGGAGATATTACAACTACAGGAGAACTCTTCATAAGAAATTTTAAAAGGGGAATAGATGCCATGCTACTTGAAGAATTCAACAAAAAAATAAAAGTAAGGACTACAAAGCTTGAAAATATGACAGGGGTTTATGGTGCAGTTTCACTTATAACAAGTAATCTGTTTGAAGGGGAAAAGTTAATCAAGGTCAGATAATTGATTATGTTTTAAATAACTTAACTTAGTTAGGTAATAAAAAAATTTATATAGAGGTGAAGAAATGAAAAAGATTTTATTGTTGATGTTAGCAATGGTAATGTTGCTATCATGTGGTGGAGAAAAAAAAGCCGATGGAGGTGCAGCGGGAGGAGACAAACCGGCAGAAGGTAAAAAAGTTAAAATTGGAGTTACTATCTACAAATATGATGATAACTTCATGGCAACATTGAGAAAAGATCTTGAAGCATTTGCAAAAGAAGATGCAAATATAGAATTAATCATGAACGATTCTCAAAACAGTCAGGCAACTCAGAACGAACAGGTGGATGCACTTCTTTCAAAAGGTGTAAACGTACTGGCAATCAATTTGGTGGATCCTGCAGCAGGACAAACTATTATTGATAAGGCAAAAGCTGCAAATGTACCTGTAGTATTCTTTAACAAGGATCCAGGAACAGAAGCATTAAAAACTTATGATAAAGCTTATTACGTTGGAACAAAACCTGAAGAATCAGGAATAATCCAAGGACAGTTAATTGAAAAAGTATGGAAAGCAAATCCAGCATTAGATTTAAATAAAGATGGTGTTATGCAATATGTTATGATTAAAGGAGAACCAGGACACCCTGATGCAGAAGCAAGAACAGCTTATTCAATAAAAGAATTAAATGGTAAAGGTATAAAAACTGAAAAATTACAGGAAGATACAGGAATGTGGGATGCGGCTCAGGCAAAAGACAAAATGGATGCATGGCTTGCAGGTCCTACAGGTTCTAAAATAGAAGTTGTAATTTCAAATAATGACGGTATGGCATTAGGTGCTTTAGAAGCTTTAAAAGCTCACCAGAAAAAATTACCTGTATTTGGAGTAGATGCGTTACAGGAAGCATTAACATTAATTGAGTCAGGAGAATTAGCAGGAACAGTATTAAATGACGGAACAAACCAGGCAAAAGCAGTTTTAGAACTTTCAAGAAACTTGGCTAATGGAAAAGACCCAGTTGAAGGTACATCATGGAAATTAGAAGAAAAAGCAGTTAGAGTTCCTTATGTAGGTGTAGATAAAGAAAATTTAGCACAATTTAAAAAATAATTGAATAATTAATAGTTGAATTGTATACCGTAAATAAAAACTCTGTTAAATTTTATTTGCGGTATCTTTTTTAGGAAGAGGTGAACAGATGGAAAATTCTCAAAATAGACATGAATATGTTTTGGAAATGGAAGGAATCAGTAAGGAATTTCCTGGGGTAAAAGCACTTGATAACGTTACTTTGAAAATACGTCCCAACAGTGTTCATGCACTTATGGGAGAAAATGGTGCAGGAAAATCTACACTGATGAAATGTCTTTTCGGAATATACAAGAAGGATACAGGGGAAATATCACTGGAAGGACAAAAAATAGAATTTAAAAATTCAAAGGATGCACTCGAAAAAGGAGTTTCCATGGTGCATCAGGAGTTAAATCAGGTTACACAGAGAAACGTAATGGATAATATATGGCTTGGAAGATATCCTAAAAAAGGTTTATTTATAGATGAAGACAAGATGTACAAAGATACAAAAGAGATATTTGCAAGACTGGATATAGATATAGATCCTAAAACGAAAGTAAGCAGACTTTCTGTTTCACAGATGCAGATGCTTGAAATTGCAAAAGCAGTTTCATATGATTCAAAAGTGCTGATTTTAGATGAGCCTACTTCATCTCTGACAGAAAATGAAGTAAAGCATCTGTTCAAGATAATAAGAAAACTTCAGGGAAGTGGTATCGGAATAGTGTATATTTCGCATAAAATGGAAGAAATAACTGAAATTTGTGATGAAATTACAATATTGAGAGATGGAAAATGGGTTACTACAGAAAAAGTAAAAGATTTGAACACAGATCAGATTATAAATCTTATGGTAGGAAGAGACCTGACAAACAGATTTCCTGATAAGACAAATAAACCAGGAGAAGTCATACTGGAAGTTGAAAATCTGACAGCAAAAAGACCTAAGTCAATAGAAGATGTTTCTTTTACATTAAGAAAAGGTGAAATATTAGGAGTTGCAGGTCTTGTAGGATCAAAGAGAACTGATATAGTGGAAACATTGTTTGGAGTTATTGAGAAAAAATCGGGAACAGTAAAAATAGATGGTAAGACAGTAGAAATAAGAAATCCTAAGGAAGCCACAGCAAATGGGCTGGCACTTATAACCGAAGAAAGGCGTGCTACAGGAATTTATTCAATGTTGGATATAAAATTTAATTCAATTATTTCCAACACTAAAAATTACAAGGCTTTATTAGGACTGCTTGATGACAGTAAAATCGAAAAAGATACAAAATGGGTAATAGACAGTATGCGTGTAAAGACACCGTCGCAGAAAACACACATAGGAAGCCTCTCAGGAGGAAATCAGCAGAAAGTCATAATAGGAAGATGGTTGCTGACAGAACCTGAAATACTTCTTATGGATGAACCTACAAGGGGAATAGATGTAGGTGCAAAATTTGAAATATATCAGTTAATGATAAATCTGGCCGAAAAAGAGAAGGGTATTATTATGATTTCTTCAGAAATGCCTGAACTGCTGGGAGTAACAGACAGAATACTGGTCATGAGTAATGGTAGGGTGGCAGGTATAGTAAATACTGCTGAAACTTCTCAGGAAGAAATATTAAAATTAACGGCTAAATATTTATAGGGAGGCAAAAATGGCAGAGAAAATTGCAAATAAAAATAAGGAATCTTTTGATGTTAAAAATCTGATATTAAATGGAGGAATTTATCTGGTGCTTTTATTACTATTAGTTCTAATAGTGATGAAAGATCCTTCATTTTTAAGCTTATTAAATATACAGAATATTCTTACACAGTCATCAGTAAGAATAATAATAGCACTTGGAGTTGCAGGACTTATAGTAACTCAGGGAACAGACCTGTCAGTAGGGAGACAAGTTGGTATGGCGGCACTTGTATCAGCGACATTACTTCAGGCCATGACAAATGTAAATAAAGTTTTTAAGGGATTACCAACATTACCTATACCTGCAGTTCTGCTTCTTGTAGTAGTTGTTGGTGCTTTGATAGGTCTAATAACAGGACTTATAGTTGCAAAATTGAATGTAGTGCCTTTTGTTGCAACAATGGGAACAATGGTAATAGTTTACGGAATAAACTCATTGTATTTTGACTTTGTAGGAGCATCACCGGTAGCGGGGTTTGATAGAAAATATTCACAGGTGGCTCAGGGAGCATTATTTCAGATTGGACAGTTAAGACTGTCATACCTTATAATATATGCTGTAATTGCAATTGTGCTTATGTGGATATTATGGAATAAGACAGTATTTGGTAAAAATCTGTTTGCTGTAGGAGGAAATCCTGAAGCGGCAAGAGTATCAGGAGTAAATGTTGCAAAGACAATATTATTAGTATATATGTTATCAGGAGTAATGTATGCAATAGGAGGATTTCTTGAAGCGGCACGTATAGGATCTGCAACAAATAACCTTGGATTTATGTATGAAATGGATGCCATTGCGGCCTGTGTAGTTGGAGGAGTTTCATTCAGCGGAGGAGTAGGTAAAATATCAGGAGTAGTTGCCGGAGTTATAATATTTACATTAATTAACTATGGACTTACTTATATAGGAATAAGCCCTTACTGGCAGTACATTATAAAAGGTATTATCATAATAACTGCAGTTGCGATAGATGTATTGAAATATAGAAAAAATAAATAGAAACATCATATCTGCTTTATATATTGATTAAAAAGGATAAAAGGTTTTATTTAAAAATTTTTTATCCTTTTTTCTTTTATAGCTTTAGAAAATTAAAAAAAAGGATAATTTTAAAATTGTGTAAAAATACTGTATTATCTAAAATACAATAGTTTTTAAAGTTTTTAAATAACAACTTATGGTTGTTTTTTTGAATTTAATTTGATATACTATATAAAAACTAATGTTAAATTAGGAGGAAAAAATGGAAAAGCAAATATTAGAAGTCAGGTGAAAGAGAAGAAATATAAAAGAGTATCGAATAATTGTGACATATCTTAAATAAGAGAGTTGAAAGACAATTACAGAGAAAATAAATGAAAACAGTTTGACTTAAAATAATTTTGCACAAAGTAACAAGAAAAGATAGATATTAAAATATATTATTTGTACATAAAAGCGATTAATAAAAATAAAATTTTATAGATGAGGAGAAAGGATGACTAATAATTTAAAGAAAATCGAAAAAGATTTAAGATCGTTAGCAAAAAGATGTAAGGATATCCGTTATACAAAAGGACTGCTCCTTAGTTTTTTAATGATGGGATTGTTGTCGTTTTCAGAAGGTTTAACATCACCTGGAGTAAAAAATGCTGAAAACTCAATAAATCAGGCGAGAAAAGAATTGAACACTTCGATCAGTGACATGAAGGCACTTTTTAAGGAAGCTAAAAGAGAAAATAACAAGCTTCTAAAAGGATCGAATCTGGAACTGATTCAATTAATGGAACAGGGAGATCAGGTTGTAAAATCTCCATGGAGTTCATGGCAGTATGGAATGAACTATTTTTACAGTAACTGGAGAGGAACATATAAAGGAAGAGGAGATAAAAAGGAAAAATATCCTTATGAAGGGATATATAGAAGAAGTGATGATTTATTCCTGAGATCAATCTCTCCTAACAGTAGAAACTACAGCAGATATGTGGCATCAGTACATGATGATCCGTTCCATTCGGCAACTACATCAACAACAGGACTGGGAAATGCATCATGGGGGATAGAATCATCAGTATTTGATCAGGAGCCAGTAACTACATTAAACTTGCTTGCAACAGTAAGACCTAAGGAAATAAATAAGCAGGCGCCAGTTGTAAATCTTGGAACTATAGAAGGACCGGAGGAAATAAGTTTCAGTATTACTCCGCCTGCAGTGGAAATAAATACTCCAACAATAAGAGAAGTGAGTTTTAATCCAGTGATACCTGTTACAACTACTTTACCAGGGTTCCTATCTTTTAATATGAAAATGAACTCTTTCTGTGATGGAATAAACTCTACAAATTGTGATACAGACTATATTGAAGGGACAAGAGTAACTGACTCTGAGATTACTTTAGTGGAAGATATACTAGATAAAAAGACAAATGAGGCTTCAGGATATGTATGGGGAAATGACAGTAATAAACCTGCTGTTATGAAAAACAGTGCAGGTAAACCATTTAAAATCTATTTTGATGTTACAGAAGGTAAAAATGTAACTGTTACTAAAAATCTTGTAATAGATTCATCAGCATATAGGAACGATACGGATACACATTTAATTACAGGAAATACTCCTTTAAATAATATAAGTGGTAACCAAACTGCATATTTTCTTTTAGGTGGTTCAAGAATCGGTTCATTGGATGCGAATAATGGAAGTATAACAAATAATGCAAAAGTAAGTTTGGCAGGACCTTATGTTACTGCATTTGAAATACAGACAAATAATGGAGCAGGTACTAGAGAAATAAAAAATACTGGAGAAATAAATGATGAAATTGAGAAAATAGGATACAGAGGTCCGAATGGTCTGGGAGGAATTAAAGTTCCAGTAAAAATTAACAATAGATACTATTATGAAGGAACAAATGTAGAAATAACAGCAAATGATATGAACTATAATGGAACATCAGTTAATGGAGTAGATCAAGAAAATACACCAGGAAGTTTTGGAAATGGTATAGGTGGATTCGCAAGAGGAGCAGATACAGGTCATTTTGATGCAAATGGAATAGCCAGAAGTAACTATGATAACGGTGGCTATATGGGGTATAAAATTGGACTATTACTGACTCATGAAGATGTAGATAATGGTTCAACGGGAATGAACAAGTTAACAAATACTGGAAAAATAAATTTTTCAGGAAGTAATTCAATAGGAATGCAGGTTGATGCTGAAGGTTCAACACCAAATGTACAGGTACTTAATTCTGGTACTGGTTCAATATCTATTTCAGGAAGAAGTTATGGTATGAAATGGGACTCAAGAGTACATGGAGATAGTACACTTGAAAATGCAGGAAGTATAACTACTGGTGGTGGATACAGTGCCGGAATAGCGGTGATTGAACAACAAGGAAAAACAGGAACAGACTCAATACGGGCATATCAAGGAAAAGTAAAAAATACAGGAGGAATAACTGTAAATGGTTCTAACAGTATAGGGATGTATCTTAAAGTGAATGCTCAAGATAATATTACAAATACTGGAACTATAAATGTAAATGGAACAGCAAATATTGGAATGAGAGTTGACAAAGGAAGTGTAGCAACAGATGCAGTTGGAGATCCTTCTGCTATAAATACAGGAACTATAACTGTAACAGGAAAAGCAAATATTGGAATGGTTTCCAATGGAGCAAGTAAAGCTCAAAATACAGGAGGTACAATAACTTTAACTGGAACAACAGGAAATAGTGCTGGAATGTATGCTACAGGTGGAGGAACTGTAGAAAACACAGGTACTATTACAGGAAGTGGATTAACAGACACAACAGGAATATCAGTTGATACAGGATCTACAGGGACAAATTCAGGAGATATTAATTTGTCAGGAAGTAAAATAGCAGGAGTCTATAATGCTGGAACATTTACCATGACAGGTGGGAAGGTTACAACTAATGGAACTGGAGCATCAATCTATGCAACGGGGACTGTAAACAGTAACATAAATGCAGGAACTATAACATCATCTGGAGGTTCAGTTGGACTTTTTGCAGATAATACATCTACTATAAATTTGGGAACTGCAACAACGGCTCCTACATTAGTAACAAATTCCGGAGGATTAATGTTTTATAATAATCCTACTTCTTCTGCAGGAGCGCAGGTAAATAAATTTAATTTATTAAAAGATGTTAGTGGAAAAGTAAATTCTGGAGGACTTGCATTCTATTTAAAAAATGTAAATACTGCAGCTCAGTTGAAAACAGCTTTAGACAATATGATTCTTAATAAAGATTTGATACTATCTTTAAAAAATGGGAGTTACTTGTTTACTGTGCAAAATAGTTCAATAGGATCAGGAACTGAAATGAAGTTGTCTGAGTTGCCTGGGGTAACAACATCAGGATTTACTTCAGTAGGAACTCGTGTAAAAATAGATAATGCAAATAGTGGAAATGACTATAAAATTTTGAAAATAACAGGTGGAAATATTCTTGTAGATGAAGATGTGAATTTGGAAACAACTACTGATAAATATAGAAGAATAGATAAAGAGTCTTCAAGTATAAAAGTAGATTCAGGTAAAAAAATAGAAGGAACATCAGCAAATCAGGTTGCAATTGGTCAGAGAAATACAATTACTGCCAATGCGGCTGATATGAAACTTATAAATGAAGGTACTATAAAACTTGATGGAAATAAATCAACAGGAATAGCTGGAGAAACAGGTACTATAGAAAACAAAGGAATAGTTACTGTAAATGGAGAAGAAAGTACAGGATTATATGGAGCAGATGGTTCTGTAATAACAAATGATACTACAGGAAAAATTAATGTAGGAAGTAAAGGAGCAGGAATACTTGCACAAAATGATCTGAATGGTACTTTAAAAACTACAGGAAAAATAACTGTAGAAAATAAAGGTGATATTACAGCCAATTCCAATGGAGTAAAGGTTATAGGAATTTATGCTGACAATGCAAATAAATCATCTGGTTCAACAGTAAAGCATACAAGTGGAAATATAGACATGTTAAATTCAAAAGGAAGTTTAGGAATATACACAAATAATCTTGAACTGACATCTGCAGGAAATATAAAAGTCGGAGATGAAAGTGCCGGAATAAATGCAGTTAATACTAAAACAGTAATTTCAGGAGGAACTGTTGAAGTAGGTACAAAGTCTATAGGATTTATTTTAGAAGGTATCGGAAAGACATCAACAACTACTTTTGATGGACAGGCTGCAGGAACTTTAAAAATAAATGGACAGAATTCATTAGGATATTATCTTGTAAATGCAGATGCAAATACTGCTACAAACTTTAAGGATAATCTTGTATTCAATCCTGGAAACAATAAATATACTTACATTTACGTAAAAGGAAACAGTGCAACAGACAGAAGTAAACTTGTTTACAATCAGGCAGGAAAAACTATAGACACAGACAGTTCTGTATTTATATTTGGTAAAGATTCTGATATAAAACTGGATACGGCATTTACGTTGACAAGTACAAAAAATAAAGTTGTAGCTGCATATCTGAAAGATTCAGGAACTTTAACAAATGAAGGTTCAATAGATCTTTCAGGTGACAAGTCGGTTGCATTATATGGAGAAGCCGGTGGAGCTATTGTAAATAACAAGGACATAAAAATAGGAACAAACAGTGTTGGAATTTACAACAAAGGAGCTTCTACAGGAGAAAACGGTGCTGCCGGAACAATAACTCTTGATGGAGATTATGGAATAGGAATGCGTTCTGACAATGCTACTGGAAATACTGAAAACAAAGGTAAAATAGAAAGTTCAAAATTAAGAGCAGTTGGAATGTCTTCAAGTAATGGTTCAAATGCCATGACAAATACTGGAACTATAGATTTTTCAGGACAGGAATCAATAGGAATGCACACTGATAATCTTGGAACAGCAGGACATGCAGTAACAAACAATGGAACAATAACTCTTGTGGATGCAAATGATGAGACAAAACCTAACATTGGTATATATTCAGAGCATTCAAACGATGTAATAGTAAATAATGGAAAAATTGAAGCAGGAAAAAATACTTTAGGAATTTATGGAAAAGCAGGTGGAAACATAACTCTTGGAAGCGCATCTGAAACAAAAGTTGGTGATAATGGAGTTTCAGTATTCACAACAGGAGGAAATGTTGACATTTTAAATGGTGCTAAAGTTGAAACAGGAGCAAACAATGGAGTAGGAGTATACTATTCAGGAAGTAATGGAACAATTACAAACAATACTGATAAAATTACAATAGGAGATAATTCATTTGGATTTGTAATAAAAGGCGGAACAAATAATAAATTCTTCAGTAACAGCACAGGTACAGTACAACTTCCTGATAAATCAGTATATTTATATTCAGCTGATACTACAGGTACAGAAAATACTGTGATAAACCGTACTAATCTTGAAAGTACAGGTGGAGAACTTGCTTACGGAATCTATACGAATGGTGGAGGAGCAAATTACGGTAATATTAATATGACTCAAGGAAAAGGACATGTTGGAATATACAGTTACTTACCTCATCCTACTGGAGCAATTCCTGCTACAGTGACACCTAACGTATTTAAAAACTATGGAAGAATAGACGTTTCAGCTTCAGACCTGACAGTGGCTACAGATCAGAAAAATGGAATTGGAATGGCAGCAGGATATGTAAAACAGAGAACAGAAGTTGAAAATGTACTTGATGCCAATGGAAATGTAATAATAGATCCTGTTACAGGAAATCCTAAGACACAGACAAAAATATATAGAGATATAATAGGATTGGGAAATATTGAAAACCATGGAACAATATCAGTAACTACTCCTAACAGTATAGGAATGTATGCAGGAGGAAAAGGTTCAATAGCTAAGAACTATGGAAGAATTGAATTAAGCGGAACAGACCTGAATGTAGGTATGTTCCTTGAAGACGGAGCTGTAGGATATAACTATGGAACTATAACAACTGTAGGAACAGGAAATAGTGAACAGGTTGGAGTCGCAGTTCTGAGAGATGCTACATTCCATAACTATGGAAAAGTAAATATTGATGCAGAAGACGGAATAGGAATAGCAATCGGTGGTAAACTGACTCTTGTAAACAGAGGAGAATTTACAATATCTGGTGACAGAAAAACTGCTAACATGAATAATGGTACAGGAACAGTAACAACTACAGGAGATGGATCAGTGGCAATCGCTACAATATCAGATGATTCAAAAATAATGGGAGTACTTCCTGTAAATCAGGTAGGAATAATACCTAAAGACGGAACATATGAAGCGGTCGTTACTTATAACGGAGTGGAAGTTCCAAATGTTCAGACAGTTGATGTAATACCTGACCTTGCACGTGGAAAAACTACTATCCAGACTGCACCTATAGGAATATACGTGGATACTACAGGAGTAAATGCTACAAGACCTGTAAATAACTTAGGATTATTGTCTACAAGAGGTATAAAGTATGCAGATTTAATAATAGGTACTGAAGCTGCAGAGCAGACAAATGAAAAATATCTAAAATTAAGCAAGGATTTAATAGCGCCTTATAATGACATGATTTTACAGGCTCAGAGACAAGGTCTTAGAAGATGGCAGATATATTCAAGTTCATTAACATGGATGGCTAAAGCAGTACAGAATAAAGATACTCAGGTAATAGAAAATCTGTATCTGGTTAAAGTTCCTTACACTGTATGGGTAGGACAGCAGTCTACACCAATAAATTCATCTGATACATACAACTTTGCAGATGGACTTGACCAGAGATACGGTGTGGAAGCACTTGGATCAAGAGAAAGAAAATTATTTGAAAAACTTAATTCTATAGGAAATAATGAACACATACTGTTATCACAGGCATTTGATGAAATGATGGGACACCAGTATGGAAATACTCAACAGAGAATGCAGGCTACAGGAACTATTCTTGACAAGGAATTCACTCATTTGAAAAAAGAATGGGAAAATAAGTCAAAACAGTCTAACAAAATAAAAACATTCGGATCAAGAGGAGAGTACAAGACAGATACTGCAGGAATAATTGACTACACAAATAATGCTTATGGAGTAGCTTATGTTCATGAAGATGAAACTATAAAACTTGGAAACAGTTCAGGATGGTATGCAGGAGCGGTAACAAACAGATTCAAGCTGAAAGATATAGGAAAATCAAAAGAAGATACAACAATGCTGAAGCTTGGAGTATTTAAGACAATGTCGCCTTCTTCAGATCATAATGGAAACCTTCAATGGACAATATCAGGAGAAGGATATGCTTCCATAAGTGATATGCATAGAAGATACCTGGTAGTTGATGAAATATTCGGTGCAAAATCAACATATTATACATATGGAGTGGCATTGAAAAATGAACTTGGATATAATATAAGAACGAGTGAAAGAACAAGCATAAGACCATATGGAAGTCTGAAACTTGAATATGGAAGATTCAATGGAATCAAGGAAAAAACTGGAGAAATCAGACTTGAAATTCAAAGTAATAACTATCACTCAATCAAACCTGAGGTTGGAATAGAATTTAAATATAAACAGCCAATGGCAGTAAAAACATCATTTGTAACTACATTAGGACTTGCTTATGAAAATGAGCTTGGAAAAGTTGGAGATGTAAACAACAAAGGAAGAGTAAGATTTACAAATGCTGACTGGTTTGGTATAAGAGGGGAAAAGGATGACAGAAAAGGTAACTTTAAGGCAGACCTGAATCTTGGAATAGAAAATCAGAGAATAGGATTTACAGTGAATGCAGGTTATGATACAAAAGGTAAAAATATAAGAGGAGGAATAGGACTCAGAGCGATTTTCTAGGAACTGATAAAGTTTAACAGTGAAATTTCTGAAGATTATTCACATAGTCAGATAATTTGAGTATTATTAGGCAAAAACTCTTTTACAACACAGTAATAATGTTAATAAAATAAAAAATGCAACGGTACTAAGAAAATGTATTCTCAGCCGTTGCATTTTTCTATTAAATCAGACTGTATTCATTACTTTGAGCCTTTTTCATTTCAGTATACATTTCATAATAACGTTTCCTATTTTTCATAAGTTCTTCATGAGTGCCTTTTTCTTCTATAATTCCATCAGACATAACAATTATCTGATCATAATTTTTGATAGTATTAAGTTTATGGGCAATAGTAATTACAGTTTTATTTTTAATCAATTTATCTAATGATTTTCTTATTTCATGCTCATTATCGGCATCGAGGGAAGCAGTGGCTTCATCAAGAAGGATAACGGGAGTGTCCTTCAGTAGAGCCCTTGCAATGGAAATTCTCTGTTTTTCACCGCCTGAAAGAGTAGAACCGCCTTCGCCTACAACAGTATCATAACTGTTTTCAAGTTCTGTTATAAATTCATGACAGCTTGCATCTTTTGCGGCTTTAACGACTTCTTCGTGTGTTGCATCAGGTTTTCCAAGTTTTATATTGTTTTCTATTGTGTCATTTACAAGATAGACATCCTGAAAAATCATGCTTATATTTGTAAGAAGTTCTTCAGGAAAAATTTTTGTTATATCTGTTCCGTCAATGGAAATAATTCCTGACTGACAGTCCCAGAATCTTGCAATAAGGTTTGTAACAGTAGTTTTTCCGGAACCTGATGAACCTACAAGTGCGGTAGAAGTTCCCTGCTTTGCTTCAAAACTGATGTTTTTTAATACAGGCTTGTCTTTTTCATAAGAAAAACTGACATTTTCAAACTTTATGTCATAGTTTTTAAATGGCATAACTTTAAATTCATAGGAAATTTCCTTTTCATTATATACATTAATAAGTTTATCAGTTGCAAGTTTCATATACTGAAAAAATACATACTGTCCTGAAAATGCCTTCAGAATGTTTGAAAGTGAAAGTCCTATTATGATGTATGAAAAGAACATTATTTTATTTATAGAGCCGCTTATGAAAAGCTGTGTTGATAAGAGAAGAAGCAGTGCAAAGGAAATATCAACAGTCAGCTGGAAAATAAGAATATATGGAGCTAGAGCAATTTCAGTATTAATACTTTCTTTTTTAAGGTCATTGAAACTGTCCTTGAGTCTTTTAAATTTTTCTCCTGCAAGATTATAGGATTTAAAAAGTTCCATTCCTGAAATATATTCAACCATACGTGAAACTACATCGTCCATTGTATATTTTTTCTTAAGTGCTATCTTTGAACTTTTTTTCATTCCAAGAACAATAAAAATCGCACCTGCTGCAGCTATGAGAATTTGCAAAATTCCGAGAATGGGAGAAATGGCAAAGGTAACAAGCAGTAAATATACTGAAAGTATGCCAAGTTTAATAAGTTCAGATGTACTGTGAGTAAGAACATGTTCAAAATCCTGAAGGTCATTAGTTATGATATTTATGACATTTCCTATATTATGTTTATTAAAATATCCTAAATTAAGGTTTCTCAGGTGATCTCCCATACGGAGACGTAAATCCTGAATAATTCTGGCTCCCTGACTCTGTATTCCTGTATAGCCTACACGGTTGAAAAGATATCTTACAGTATTTGCCACAATCATTATAGCAGTATAAACTATAATTTTGTTCAGTGTAAAAGTTTCCATTATAAGGTCTACTATTGTAAAGTAAAACATCATATAATTCATCATATAAAACAGCGAATCAATCACAAGTAGGAATACAGGTTTTTTTAAACGTTTAAACTCTTTACCTGAAAGTGTTTTTATATCATTTAACATTATTCCGTAACCTCCTTTTCTAAATCATTTTCATTGTAGAGAGACCACAGATGCCAATAATCGGCTCTGTTTCTGAGAAGCTCTTCATGAGTACCCTGTTCAGTTATCTGTCCTTTCTTCATGAAAACAATATTATCAGCATTTTTTATAGTATAAAGTCTGTGGGCAATAATAAGTGCAGTTTTTCCTTTAAGTAAAGTTTTGAGTGCTGACTGTATTTTAGCCTCATTTTCAATGTCAGAATATGATGTAACTTCATCAAGAATGACAATAGGAGTATTTTTTAGTATAGCACGGGCAATTGAAATTCTTTGTTTTTCTCCACCGCTTAGTTTTACTCCGCCTTCTCCTATTTTTGTTTCATACCTGTCAGGCAGTGACATAATAAAGTCGTGAATCTGTGCTTTTTTTGCAGCATTCTCCACTTCCTCACGTGTATAGTTTTTTCCCATTATAATATTCTCGTAAATTGCATCGTGGAGCATGAAAGTATCTTGAAAAACAAAGGATATATTATCCATAAGGTTTTCATATGAAATGTCTTTTATATCAGTTCCATCAATAGTTATTTTTCCTTCATCAATATCCCAGAATCTTCCAGCAAGAAGTCCTATAGTAGTCTTTCCTGATCCTGAAGGGCCTACAAGTGCTGTAGTAGTTCCTGCTCTTATAGTCAGGGTAAAATTATTTATAACTTTTGCCTTGTTGTATGCAAATGTTACATTTTCATATTTCAAACTTTCTGAAAAATGTTCGGGAAAGGAAATATCTCCTGATTTTTGTTCCTTTTCATTAAAAATTTCAATGATTTTTTCCATTCCTTTCAGAAGAAACGAAAGACTTTCTGAAAGTTCAAATAGTGTCCTCAGTGAGTTCAGGAATATTGTACTCATCAGAAGAAAAAGAATGTATACAGAAATTGTTATTTTATCATTTAAAAGCATTATTCCGCCAATTGGAATGATAAAAAGCAGACCTGTATCCACAAGGCAGAGAAATGCTGAATAATAAGGCACTGCAAGCTCTGTAAGTTCAATCCAGTAATCTGCATACTCCTGAGTATTGTCCCTGTAATCCTTAAATGATTTTGCAGTGAGATTAAAGGCTTTCATTACATTCATGGCATTTATATATTCCATAATAGTGGAATTTAACTTTGCAACAAGTTTATAAAAATGGTCAACTTTTCCCATATAATTTTTAAACATACCATTTTGAGCCAATATTCCTAAAATAATAGGTATAAATAATACTAAAGAAAGCTGCCAGTTAAAATAGAACATGATTCCAAGAAAAATGAGGGGAGTTGCAAAAGCTGAAGATAAATCAGGAATCTGATGTGCAATGAAATTTTCCAGTTTTTCCACATCTTCGTTAATTATTTTTTTCAGTTTTCCTGTCATATTTTTCTTAAAAAATCCCATATTCAGTTTTGACATGTGTTCAATAAGATCAATTCTTATTTTATAGAGAATATTGAATGCCGAAATATGGGAAAATATTCCTGAGAGAATACGGGCAACAACACCTAGAATAATAAATAAAATAGCTATAAAGACTAGAGACTGTATTTTGTTATAGCTGATTTCCCTGTTAAAGAGTTCTAAAATAATACTGTATACAAGAAGATATGGAATAGCTGACAGAGTAGTACTGATTATACTGAAAATAGCAGAAATAATAAGTTTTATTTTATGCTGTCCTGAAAGTTTCAGCAGAAATTTTAAGTTGTTCATATGAAGTCACTTCCTTAATGTAATCTATTAAAATATGCTTTCATTAATAGATAGATAAAATAAATTTAGTCTATCAAAATAAATTTTAATTTAATTATACCCTGTATTTATTTTAGATGCCAACCCGCAATAAAAAAAGCCCAAAATAAAATATAAATTAGGCTTAATTATAAAATATAAACTAAAAATACAATAATATCTACTTAAATTTTCTTTCTTCAAGCACTTTTTTTCGGTATTTGCTTGGCAGGATTCCAAAATAATTTCTGAAATTTTTGGCAAATTTACTTGGATTCTCATATCCGACTTCAATTGAAATCTCAAGAATACTTAAATCGGTAGTTTCAAGAAGAAATTTTGCTCGTTCCATACGCAGATTACGCATATAACGGCTTATTTTCATTCCTTCGCTTTTTTCAAAAGAGGTTTGTAAATAATAATTATTCAATCCTGTAATTTCACAAAGTTTTTTTATTGAAGGAAGTTCTGAAACAGGAGTATTTTTCAAAATAGACTTTATATTTTCTGAAATTAGGGAATGCGTCTTTTTTTCTCCGGATTCAGAATGTTTTTTCAGAATAAGAAAAAACAGACGGGTAACTTTCAGCTTGAAATCAATAAAACTGTCAATGTCATACGGATAAAAGTTTTTGAGCTGAAGAGCAAGAGCATCAATTTCATTATTTGATTTTATGTGAAGCAGTTCTCCATTCTTAAAAATATTCAGTATTTTTTCACTCCATTCTGAAAATATAGGATTTCCAACTGAAAGATTTAAATTTGCTTTCAGTTTATCCATATAAAAATTCATGGAAATGGTATGCATATTGTCATATTCAAATTTAAATAATTTATTATTATTTTTAAAGGAATAAATCAGAATTTCCCCTTTTCTAAGAAAATGCGAACTATTATTTGGAAATGAGGAAATTTTTGCTTTTCCATCAAAACAGTAAGCCACTTCGATAATATTTTCCATAGGAGTAAAATTACTGAATTCATAGTCTATCTTTCCTGAAACCTTTGCTATTGCAATTTCGTATTCATTATCAAGAAAAAATCTTTTTATAGTTCCTGAAGAATTTTTATTTGAAGTAAAATCCTTAAAATGATATTCCTTTCCAAATGGAATATCTTTAGATTCAATATGCACGCTATTTTCAAGTTGTTCAAAAAATATGTCTGTAGTTCCTGAATTATTTATTTTCTTTTTCATATATTATTCCTTTATAGTTGTTATATAAATAATATACAGGAAATTTTTTCAAAAGGCAATATGCATTTTAAGGTAAAATATAAAGAAATGCTTGAAAAAACTGTAAAATATGTTAAAATGTATAAAAG
>ERZ773010.1044-NODE-1044-length-17853-cov-8.394595_pt1 | contig 17853 bp, 21 predicted proteins | sample MGYA00580842_ERZ773010 | MGnify/ENA primary metagenome ERZ773010 (study PRJEB29015, sample SAMEA2737982) | human oral metagenome | biome: human oral; feature: human-associated habitat; material: dental | place: China | collected 2107 ...
GGAATTCCCTTCAGGCTATGCAGTTACAAGAATGCGTCCAAACACCTGCTCAGACAGACAAATCATAGCTATTGTCTTTTTTGTAAATTACTTTTACCGCTTTAGTATATCATATATAGTATTGTTTGGCAAATACATTCATGCAAGTTTTTTAGGACCAAAGATCCATAGCATCTAAAAATTCTGGGTTAGGTTCAATATAACCTGGGTCTGGACCGTAGGTACTTCCATAGTTTTTATCATGAACCACTCTAGCATCGACCAAATTTTCTACTCCTGCCATCGCCCATTCGCTCAATGTTTTAGCAATGTAGTTGACTGATTGTGCATTATTTTGTAAGAATAATTCATAAGCATAATCAAACAATCTGATCCTTTCTTCTTCTGGGAACTCTTCCATTACTATTACAATATTATTGTATATTTTTGGTAGTATGTCGGGGAATTTATCAAAGATTTCTGGATATTGTTTTCTAACGATACCAGGTGCACTATCTCCATTTTTTTTGGGGGTTCCCAGATTTTTTTCCAGAGATGCTGCTTTTCCAATTATTGCGATAGCTTCATTTCTAGTAACTAAATGTCCCCTTTTTAATTTTTTCAGTAGCTCTAAATCTTCTTCTGTTGTTAGATTTAGTTTAGATAATTTAACATACAGCTCTTTCATGTAGACTACTTGTTTTTCAGTTGGAGGTAATTCAACTCGTTCGACTAGCCATACGAAAGTTACATGTGTTACTGATTTTCCTGATTTTATATAACTGATTTTTACATCTAAATTTGTCTGTTCATTGATATCATTTATCGCTGGTGAAAGATACTTATATCTTATGACTTTAAATTGACTTGAATATTCGCTCGTGATATTAAAAATTTTTGCTAACTCTTCAACACTTAAAACCATTTCACGCTGCCCATAACTAGAAGCAAGCAATAAATGTTCATAAAGGATTTGCCCATATGTTTTCAACTTTGCAAATTTATCGAGGTTATAGATGATTGGATTTTTTTCTTTCGACTTCAGGAGTTTTACAATATCACTTTCATCACTATCGTCCAAACTCGTATTGAAATACGCAGTATATTTTCCCCTGCTGTATCTTATTTTACTAAAAATCTGTATTGTTTCACCCTCTAGTTGCAACCCATTTACTGTATCGTCAGCTACTAAATTTATAAAAGCCGACGATACGACTGTACGATCCTTTGTTAGTGTTGGACTGTCATACTTTTTATACTTACTATTTTGTGTCAGTTCAATAACTTCACTTATATCAAATTCTGCTTTAGCGGTCCGTCCATCAAGTTTAGCGTGCAGTAGACACAAAGATAACAATATATTTTGTGTTTCTGTCATTCTTTTAGTTAGGTTGCTAATAAGCAAATATTTACTTTTAAAAAGTATTCTTTCTGAAGGATTTGAAAGTTCCCATAATTCTTTGTCTTTTAACTCTTCTGTTAATTCTTTATTTTCTGTTACCATATTTTCACCTTTTCCATATTATATCCCACTGATTATTTCATTGCAATAATTTTCAGGATATGATACCTCACTATCATTATAACAGATTTTTCGTCTTTCGGTAGCTTTATTTTTTTTTTAGCTACCTTTAATTCAAAACCCCACCTTTTAGCTACCAAAAAAACTAACATATTTTTCAAACCCCACTTTTTGGCTACCTAAAGAGCGAATTTATCTCAGAAACCCCACCTTTTAGCTACTTGAAATGATTATAATAGCCCTCAAACCCCACTTTTTGACTACTTATTGAGTCAAAACCCCACCTTTTAGCTACCAAAAAGACGAATATTACAAAATCCCACTTTTTAGCTACCGAAAGAACTCTTAGCCATTAAATCCCACTTTTTGACTACCTATAAATCAATTTTGCAACCCACTTTTTGGCTACTAATAACCCACTTTTTGGCTACTAACAACCCACTTTTTGGCTACTAACAACCCACTTTTTGGCTACTAACAACCCACGTTTTGGCTACTAATAACCCACCTTTCAGCCACTTGAATTTTTTAAATGCTGTACCTACACTATTTTTCAATACTAAAAAACGCTCCTACTATTACTATCACTGTTACTGTTACAATGAGGAGGAGAAATAAAAAAGGGAACAATTCTACCATACTTTGATTTAATCCCCTTTTTTTTATATACTAGTAATATATAAAAAAGAAAAAAGAAAAAATTATGAACAAATTAGAAAAAAATTATGAAGAATTAGAAAAATCATGGTCTCCAGCAATCCAACTATATATAGACTACTTCTTTATGACAAACAAAAAAAATTCATCTAGTTATTACAAACTAAATGACTTAAAGAAATTTCTTGATTTCTATGCTACTGAAAACTTAAATAAAACAGTAGATGAAATAACAATGGAGGATTTGGAGCGGATCCCGTTAAATACTGTATCAAAGTATCTTGATTCTTTAAAGTTAAAACCTAATGGGAAAAAACAATTTATTAAGATTTTAAAATCTTTTTGGAACTACTATACAGTAGCATCATTTTCAGTTGAAAAAAAAGCTCCCCACTTCTATCGAAATGTAATGAACGAATGGCAGGTGGTATATGGAATGAATTCTATAACTCAAAGTAAGAAAAATTCAGTTGAAAATGATTATGTAGAGAGTTATGATTTACAAACGATGTTAAATTTCCTTGATATGGTGGATAATTCATTATCTCTTTATTTTTCTTCACAGGCAAAAGTAAATAACTGGAATAAAAATAAAGATAGAGACTTGGCGATTGTTGCTCTATTAGCAGCTACTGGAGTAGATATAGAACAACTTGCTCAGGCTAGTTACAGAGATATTGATCTACGAAAAAAAACCTTAGTAGTTACGAATAGTCAAGGGAAGTTAATTAAGAAGGATATTTTAAGTGAGTTCATCCCATATATTTCTCCTTACTTATCTACCCGGAGAAAATGGTGGGCTGCAGATTCTACTGTTGGTTCTCTATTTTTAAACTTTAGAAAGCAAGGATTATCCTCTCAAGGAATTGCTTCTGCTATTCATCGAATTGCTAAAGTATCTGGCAAACCTTTGTCAGCTATGATCTTAAAACAAACCCATGCAGTTCTTGTTTTTAAGAATAATAATAAGTTGTCTGAACTAACAGAAACTGAGTCAAGAAGATTGACTAGAGTAGTAAAGAAAGGAAAAGGAGAATAGATTTTGAATAAGAATAAAGGTTGTGGTTTTAGCTTTATAAAATATCTTATTAGCGTAATTGTGGGACTTTTTGTCATGTTTGTAGGAAGTGTCCTCTTAGCAAAGGTTGGGATAAATCCATTATCTCTTCTAAATCAAGGAATTTCTTTTATTAAAGGGAGTGGCGCAGTTGAGGATTTTACGGAAAATATTGAAAAGGCTAAAAATCAAGTCGAAGGGGCAATCGCTGACAATGTAACATCTCAAGAGGAAACGTCTGAATTAAAAGTTAACTACACTCCTCTAGTTTTCAAAAACATGAAACAATTGGAGTTAGGTGATTATGATAGTCTTGGACGTGCAACATACTCGCATATTCAATTAAATATCAAAGATGCACCAACAGAGGAGCGAGAAGATAAAATCGCTTACGATCCTGTTGGTTGGCATAACTACAAATTTCCAACCACTATTAACGGTAAGAAATCAGAAAACTGGCTCATGAACCGAGGGCATCTAGTAGGTTATCTGTTTTCTGGCCTGAACTCAGAGGGGAAAAACCTTGTCCCAATCACACGTTATCTCAACGCTGGCACAATGGACGATAAAAAGATTGATCGCAGCAACTACTACTCTATGATTTTCTATGAAATGAACCTCAAAGAGTGGTTACGTGACAACCCTGATAAATACCTGGACTATTATGTAGTCCCTATTTATCAGGGAAACAACCTAATTCCTAGTAAAATTGATATGTTTTGGACATCCTTCGACAAGGACGGTAACCAGCAACCGGTTGAGTTAAAATCCCAAGGAAAAACCACCACTGTTGGGAATATCTCATATGTAATACTAGATAACACTTCACCTAATGCAACAATCAACTATGCAGATGGAACTGCACAAGCTAAATAGAAAATCTCAAAGATGGATGTTTGGAACATCCATCTTTTTATTTATCAAATAAATAATAGTTATCCATTATATATCCATTTTTAATTCATTATATAAATAAATTCCATCTATTTAATGGATACAGAATAGATAACCATTCATCTAATGCAACAATCAACTACGCAGACAGAACTGCTGAAGCTAAATAACAAATCTCAAAGATGAATGTTTGTCGCATTCGTCTTTTTATTTATCAGTACAATAGGAAATAAACACCTTAGATTTATCCTATAAATAAAAATTATTTATCTCCCTAAAATAAATGTATTTTATTTATTTATCGTTTATAAATTAAATTCATTTTATTTTAATTGAATTTATTAAATAAATAATTTTTATTTATTTCTTTTGACAAACTAAACCACTTCTGCTATAATATAGCTAAATGAAATAATAAATAGGAGAATTACAAATATGAAGATTATCAGTTTTAATGTTGAAGCTGGGGGGGTTGGAAAAACTGCAATCTGCGTCAATGCTGCTACCTTGCTTGCAAGCAAAGGATTTCGAGTTCTTGTGTTTGGGACAGATAGAAGCATGAATCTAACAAATCGTATGATTGGTTATTATGCTCGAAAGAATGGTTTAGATGCAGACGAGGTGCTTGCCAATATTAAGCCAGAGAATACAGTTGAAATGCTTTTCCAACGTTTACCATTTTCACCTATTAAGATCACCGACAACATTGACTTAATAGCAGAGACCAGAACACTCTATGATTTAAGAGATATAAAGAGTTTCTCTTTGTTGCATTGGTGGTGGGATGTAGAGAAATATCTTACAGAGGAGTATGATTATATTTTAATCGACACACACAACGATCAATCAGAGTTTACGAAATCAGTCTATGCAATTTCTGATATCATTACTGCTATCATTGATAAGACTGAAAAGACCTATAAACGTAAGGTTGCTGAAATTAAAGAATTGCTAAATATCGTTAAAAATGAAAACCGAAGTCGGACAGAAACGTTTGTTACTGCTAGAGTGGTTGTGCTTGCTAATATGATTGACAAAAGCGTGTTAGGTAAGCAAATGAGAAACAAAATGAATAAGTTAGTCCGAGAACATCCAAATGATTTTGTGGGTTGTATCGAATATCGAGAGAGTTTCCCTAAGTCAGATGCCTTATATATGCCACTTTGGGAATATCGTAAATATGACAAAGGTGATTGGAGTTTAGATAAGTTTTACCGCGATACAGAACGACTTTTGTTGAAATTGGCTGATATGTAATAATAAAAACAAAATAATAAGAATTTAGAAAATAAATAAAAAGAGTTTACTTTATAAATAAAAAACAAATACCGAGAAGGAGAAAATTATGCCAGCTAAACGCCCAGATGATTTTAAAGCAAAACCAGTAAGTGAAACAAAACTCTCTTTTGAAAAACGTAATGACGATATTGAGGAAAATTTGTTATCAGAAGCAACGAGCCAAATCGGAGTGGTAACATATCCAGAAAAACTTGAACCTAAAAAGAAACATATTCCTGCTTTTCAGTTGAAGCCAGATGAAACTATGCACGAAAATATAGAGGCTATCAAAGGACTTCTGGGAACAAATAACAAAACTCAAATTGTTAAACAAGCAGTCGCATGGTATAGAAAGAAGCTAGAAAAAGAGTTATTGTAATTATAAATATTAAGTATTTATAAAATAAATAAAAGGAGTTTATCTTATAAATCTCTTTAATTTATCAAATAGATAAAGAAATACAGGAGAGAAAGCATGGTTTTTGTAGTCCCAAGTGTAGTATTACTATTTACACTCATTGGAATCTATCAGAAAAAATTTAAAATTGGCGCATTGGGAGTAGTTCTTCTACTCTTTGTGATTGCCCTCGTTTTTGAATATATTTTTTAAAATAAAAAGCACATCCCAAAGGCAAATTTTGCTTTTGGGATTTTGTCTATCATAGCTTGCCTTTTTAGGTAGTTAAAGGTTAAAATATAGAGTATAAACTAAAAACTAAAACTTAGGAGATAACATGTTACCATTAAAGATTTTACAGAAAACGCACCCCAGCGCTACGTATCTAATAAAAGACGGAAAAGCAATAAAAGATATTGTTATCGCTAATAGAAAAAAAACAGACCTAGAATGGTTTGATTATAGCTTGAAAGACAAATACGGTTTGGAATTTATTCCTGCTGAAATCGTAGCAGAAGTAAATGAGCTTGCACGTCCCTCAATTCGTTATAATCAACGTTCGGATGCAAGAAGTATAGCTATCGCAAAAGAAAAGGTATTTCCAGCATTTGTAGAAAGTGTTATTGAAGCTTTGCCGATTTTTTATGATGAGGACACTAGAAAAGTTACATTTATGGACTTTCTCGTCGTATGCCCATTAAATCCGATTTTTTCTGATTTGAAAGTGTATGTCCCTTCTGCAAAAGCAGGTATGCTTCGTTTACCACGTACAAATTTAAAAAATATGGTTGGGAGGTATGTATCTTGTAAAATTGAAAACTTACAATTATGTAAACTACCAAACCCTTATGAAACAAAAGGGATTTGGAATAACTATTATGCTGAAGGTAGTATTGATTATGCAGAATGGTTAGCTAACAATGATATAAAAAAGGCATTGACAGAAGAACCTAAAAAGGGGGCCAGTCGTGCTATTGTTGAAAGAATTGAAAGAGAGAAAAACGAATGGTTAGAACGGACTTATCAAGGTCTTATTGCTCAATCTAGTGAACGTGGTATACATGTTATTTGCAACGATTTTGGTTACTTTACCGTGTATATCCCTAGAAAGAGAATAAGCCATACATACGATTCTGTTGTCCCTAGTTGTGCTTTAAAATTTAAAGTAGGGGAGAAGATAGAGTTTAAAATTTTGGCAGAACAAATATATAAACCTGGTATTGAGAATCAAATTGTTGCAGATGCGAAGTGCTTAGAAGTTTCTCCAAGAGAGAAAGTTGTTCAACTGATCGATGAAAATAGATTAGTTGGTACAACTCACAAAGCATATGTAGTTGATTACAACATCACTAAAGGGCATCGAATTGAGCTAGAAGATATCGCTGGAGTGACAGTTAAACTTGATGGTAGAGCACCTATATCACCAGATTTTGTGATTAAGAAAACTCCTATTTATGTGAAAGTTGAAAGAGCTAGAAGAACCCTTAAGTCAAGTAGTGATGATTTGAGATTTTCTGTTCATTGTACTTTTATTTCTGATGCAGGAACAAGAGACAAAGCAGCAAACTTGTTCAAATTTTAGTTAGAGCGAAAACAAAACTAAGCGTGTGTTCGCTTAGTTTTTTTGAAAGGAGAACCACATGTATTTAGAACAACTGAAGCAACAACGAGATGAGGAATCTGTTGTACGTTCTACTGGTACCGTCAACACCTTTTATGGGCCAAAATAGAAAGGAGCATTACTTTGTTACAAAATATCTTATCGTGGGTTATATTATTTTTCCAGATAACACCCTGGATTGTAGTAGTAGGAGGACTAATTATTTGGTTTATAAATAGACAGACTACGAATATAAAATGGAAGTATCTATCATCTCTTTGGGTGATCATCTCGTTAATTGTTATCTATCTGTTTAGATTTTTACCTTTACTAGTCATGTCATATTTGGAATCAATGAAATTACACGCAGCAAGTAACTCAGAAGTATTTAAAGGTATGTTATCAGTTATTCAAATCTTGATCATAGCAATAGTCTGGAAATTTGCTCAAATCCAATCAATGATTTTCTATTATCAACAAATTATAACAGAGAATAAAAAACATAGTAGTGGAATACAAAAACGATTTTTTCTTATTGGAGGAATTTTAATTACCCTACTAACTATTGGAATTATTGAGATGATTAAATTTATTTTGTAGTGGAGGAGAAAAAGTGAAATTTATTTTTAAAAGGCTCCCTCATAAAATAGGGGACCAGGTAACTTATGACTATGTTGTGGTGACATTAAGGTTATTACTGTTGCTGTTTGCAGGAGCAAGCTCATGTCTCGCATTATTTTCCTTGTTTACCCTTGTCTTTGGGTATACCATTTCAGATAGCTCTTATACGGCCATATTTTGGCTTCTTTTAGCTTTTGCGACTATCTTGCTATATTTGGGTGTATGGCATACTAGAATAACTAGTAGGCAGGTCTATGAGCCTTTTAAGCGTCCTAACAAAGTAAAAAGAGTTCAGCGTATAGGTCTGATGAAAAAAGGATTGATGTTTTCTTTTGGAGGGGCAATCATAGCTCAGCTGGCTTTAATTATTTTGACAATTAGTAACTATGTTTTAAAGTCTTTATCATTGACCTATAAATCTGCAAATCTATTTAGTTCGCATACAGAGACTTTCTTAGGTTATAAAAACCAAGATAGTTTATTGGCTTCACCAATACCGTTTTTATCACCTGAATTATATAATGCTATTTTGGTGATTATGCCGATTTTTGTTTTAGTAATTCTATATGTAAATTCTTATATTTTTGATATTAGGAAGTATCAAAATCTAGTTGATCAATGGATAAGCAGCCGATTTTATAAGGATGATTGTATTGAGCATTTGGTATTTGATTTAGAATCTGATGGGGCATTTTCTTTGACTATTGGGATCAATTCCGAAACACAATCACCTGTCGTTATGCAACAATCTACACTTACTTTAAACACTGCATTTTTTGGGTTAATCGGTACAGGGAAATCTTCATCCCTTGCTAAACCTATTGTAATCTCAATGTCAAAAAACTTTGTTGTATATCTTCGTAGTTTTGGTAGATATGTAAAGAGAGTAAAGCGTAAGGTTAAACGATTACCTTTAACTCAAGAACAAAAGAAATTGAGAGAAAAAGAGCTAATAGAAGAATGGTTTACCAAAGGTATAGGTAAAGAATTAACAAGTGGATTTTATCTAAATGAACCAACAGGAGATTTAGTTAAAGATAGTCGATTCATTCTTGAGAAAACGGGAATACCAAAAAAAGCTATCTGGGACATTGATCCCCTCAATACCTATTCAGATGCAATCAATATTTTTGACGCTGATATGGAGATGGCTGCAGCACTCGCTTCTGACCTTTTTAGAGACTTTTCAGAAGGAAATAACAGTAGTGGTAATAGTTTCTTTCTCAACTCAGAAGAAGCACATACTAAAAGCCTTGTAACCTTACTAATAGCTTCTTCTAAGATACCGGATTTAGAAATTAATAAACATTTAAATGGTGGTGCACCTACATTCTCAGAGTTCTATCAATTATTGACGGACAATAATTTTATTTTCTCACGAGTAAGTATTTTGGATATTATATACAAGAAAGAATCAAGAGATTATAATAAGTGGAAAGACGAGTATGATAGAAAGTACAAAAAAGCTTATGAACAATGGATCAATGACGGAAAAGAAAAAGAACTTTTTCGAGGAAATTTATCTAAAGAATTATGGAAAGAGGGGCGTGAATTAGAGGATAAATACTCTGAAATTAGTAATCTAAAAAGTGCGATTGATTACTTTACCAAATCGTATTATATAGACCCTAGAACATCTAAACGTACATTTACTTTTGATGCTAACATTCAGGGACTAGTAGCAACTATTCGCAGACTTGCTATGGATAAACGAGTGAGACGTATATTCTTTTCTCAATCAACAAAAAATATTGATGTGTTATTGAAGTATGGAGGAATTTTACTAGTTAACTCAGCGGCAGCAGAATTGGGTAAAAATAATAGTAAGATGGTAGCTCAAGTAGCTGAAATCATCATGCAAAGTTCTGCATTTAGACGGATTCCAAATATGTATCCAATATTTCCTTTTATTGAGGATGAAAAGAACTCTTTTCTTATGGCAAGAGATAGTGGATTTCTAGACCAAAACCGTAAAGTAAGAACTCCAGTAATTCATCTTTATCAAAACTATGAGCAGGCAGTTGCTACCCTTGATAACAAGGTTGCTGATGCTTTATTTCAGTCCTATCGTAATGCCTTTATGTTTCAACAACAGAGTAGAGCAACAGTAGAATACTTGAATGACCGTGCTGGTAAGAAATGGACTTTATCATCTAGTTATCGTGGTTCACAAGGAAGATTTTTTGCTGCTAATGATGATAATAAAGAACAACTAACAGAAACTATTGAAGAGGTTGACCAGATAACTCAAACTGAAGTTAGAAAGTTAGAAGAAATGGAGTTCTTAGGAATTATGGTTATTGATAATGAGGTAAGCGAACCTATGAAAGTTACCTCAATGCCAAGTTACAAAATGCCACTCTTCACTGATAAAAACTATCAAGCTGATTTTGATATTTCCAATAAAAAAGATAAAGAATTATTTGATTTATGGCAAGAATGTGTCAATGATGCTTATGTAGATAGTATACGAAGAACTGTCTATCATGAGCATGATTTTACCCCAGAGGAATGGGAGCATTTGTTAGAAATTGAAAATCCCATCAATATGGAAGTTGACTTATTTAATTTTGAAGAAAAGAATGATTCGGAACAAAGAAAATCAAGTAGCGAAAGAAAATCTGAGGAGAGATATAATAGTGCCAAAAATAACGTTAGTTCGCAAAAAGGTTTGTTGGAAAAATCAAACACAACTGAAGAATTAGACCAGGATTATGGGATAAATATTGAGGATACAGAACCAAGTATTTTGAAACCAGAACCAGAGGTCGAAAGAGAAAATCTTATTGAAGATGTTTCAGACACTAAAGGTTTAAATATTCCACCGGAAGAACCAAATATTATAGCTCAGAATTTACAAACCTCTCCAGGGAAAGAAGAGTTATTTTAATAAAAAAATAAAGCTAGTGAATACTCACTAGCTTTTTATTGTTGATGATTTTCAGGCTGCTTATTGCTTTGTTTTTTTTGTTGATATTCTTTTTTTATGTTATTTAGAATATCTTCAACATTTTGCGTTTTATCATCAAGTTTCACCATTGCAACAAATGTTTTACCAATTTTTAGCATGACCTCTTCTTCATACTTTTTTCGTTCTTCCTTTGCTCGATCCATCTGTTCTTGTAGAGCTTGAATACTTTTATCATATCCCTCTAATGTTTTACTTTTTGCTGCCATAATTTAGCTCCTTTCTTATTTCATTGTTTATTCTATCATAGTTTTAAAAAAAAGAGAAGTTATGATATAATTTATAGAAAAATAGCTGTTTTTCTCGGGACAGACCATACCTAGTTTAAAGGGCACTAAAACCCTTGGTATATCTAGCTTTATCAACGTTGGAAAGAGGGGGGACAGTGCCGTTTTTATATTTGGGACAGACTCCCCCTAGTCTCAAGGGCACCAAAACCCTTGATATATCTAGCCTCATCAACGTTGGAAAGAGGGGGGACTTTATGTTGTTTTAACCCCCTTTTTAATAGGGGGTTGGGGGAAAGGAGTAAAATTTATGTCTAGTAATGAAGATATTTTGAAGAGGGAGAAGGTTGATTTAGAGCAAATACCAAGCGATGCCATTGCCTACTATACTCCCCATAGTCAATCACGAAAAAGGATATATTTTAGCAAAGATACATTATTGCTTATGTATCATCTTGTACGTCTAAAATATTTTTCACGAGATATGATTTTTGATCAGTATTATATTCTGACAAAGAAGAAGTTGAGTAAGCGCGTGCTCTACTCTCTTATTGGAAATAAGACCATGCCTATCACAAGCTTTAGTGACGATTACAGGATTATGAATGTCAAATTTTTTTATGTCTCTAAGTCTTTTACAACATGGTTACTTAACGTTGTTCATGAGATACCAGAGTTTATAGAATTGATGGACGTTACAGAGTACGAGGGATCGCATTATAGTCTTGTAACGAATCGTATTTCGGGTGGTAAGAATGGAATAAAAAAAATAAATCCTCATGATTATAATACCAGAAAATTGTGTCTCAAAATTGGGAGGGAATTGATTGATAGATTACCCGATATTTCACCAAGAGAATTAAATATCACCTATTTCTTTCCGACCAATAGAGAACTGATCTCGGTAGTTCCAGATGCTGTAATTTTTGTCCAAGGTGAAAGGTATTATTTAGAGTATGATAGGAATACCGAGCAGCATTATAAACTATTGGCTAAAATCATTGGTTATTTTGAAGAAACGTACTACGCAGGTGATAGTATCTTCTTTGTTTTCGACAATATTTCTAAACCTAGAAATAATCTCTTACATAAGCGAGTAGAGAACTTTATCTCTAATGTCAATCAAATAAAATATAACGACACTGGGCTTACTTATTTTGAACAAGCACAACGAAATCAAGTGAGCCTTTATGCCTTACCATCTGTAAACAGCATTTCTCAAATAACTGAAAAAATAATTGATGATATAATGCAGGATCAAGAACAAAACGAAGAGGAATTGATACAGCAGTTTAAAAAAGCAAAAGTAGTTCCTTATGAAATAGTTTCAGTTGAATTTGCTGAGAATATAGATGGTCCTTTTGATTATTTATTAACTTATATTGATGACTATTTTGAAAAACAAAAAATGCCACTTGTTAAAATGTATTATGGGGATGTCAGTATGCCTTCATTTTTAGAAAACCTTTATCAAAATTTCAAAGATGATTACCAAAAATGCGGCGTAATTTTTTCAAAGGAAATCACTCAGCAATATTATCCATTGCCACACGATGATTTCTTTACATCACTTTACATGTAAATCGTTCTAGGAAATATAGGTCAAAAAGATTTGACTTTTTTTCTAGTTATCGTTTAGAATAAAGGTACAGGTAAACGAAGTTAAAGAAAGGAGAAAAAATATGATCTATATTCATCGGTTTCTAGGTACATGGCTAGATAACAATAAAGGTCCTAATAAGAATTTTATTTTCTCTAAAGCAGTAGCACAAGGAAGCGAAATTATCGAATACTTGAAGGGGTATGAGACTCGCAAAAAATTTATCCAGGCATTAAGGACAGGAAGCTATTATTATGGTGTTCCAAAAGAGGTTTCCATCGATGATGCAAGGGCAGATAGATATTATCGGATGGAAATTGAAGAGGATGGTTTGCTGACCAACTATAGTGCTTATTATGGAAGTGGAACAGCCGTCTATTCTAAGTATTTATTTAGTAACATAAAGGTTCGTTCTATTTACGAGTATGAGTCATTGGAACTACTTCTTGATGAACTAAAAGAAGAAGTGGAATTGACTATTAGCTGCGCTTACAAACCATGCTATGTTCTTTCTAGTGAGTTAGGTGAATTTAAGGCTTCTATTGAGCTTGGTGAATTATACTTGTCTATGAAGCACGCGCCTAATGAACGTAAACCAATTGCAGAAATTGAAATTTAAAGGGGGTTGAATATGAACAACAAAGAAGCGAATGTAGCAGAAGAGTCTATCGTTGAAGAACAGTCTATGAAAGGAATTAATTTTTTAGATAAATCTCTCATGGAGTGTATTGAGCTTATAGCTGAATACGATGCGTCGAAGATGGAGCTTAAATTGCCTTTGAGTGAAACACAAACCATGGTTGTCAATATCGAAATTGAAATTGTAGAAAACTAAAAAAGCAGTGAATTACTCACTGTTTTTTTCTATTCCTAATAAATCTAGCCGAAGTGGCGCGTGATTTATTTAAGTATCTGTCTCTCCTCTACTTACTATTCTTATTGATCCATACTTGAACTTTTTCCAGCGTTTCAACTGTTATGTTTCTAAACGATCTATCCTTCTTTCTTAATCTAGTAATTGTAGATTGTGGGATGCCTGTTTCTTTAGCTAATCGATATGCTGAGATAGTCTTATTTGTTAGGACCGTCTCTATTTTTTTGGTATCTATTTTCAAAATTCATCTCCTTTTCCTTTTGGTTTCAAACTAGCAGATGATTGTTACGAATCGTTTTATTTTTCTCTGACCCTCATCATTTATTATACAAAGTAACGTTGCTTAAGTGAGTATAATACTGATCTCCATTTTCAAAAGTGACACGAATATTAGCATCCCATTTCGACCACTTTTTGACTTTACCCTCTACGATTTGTCCATCTACCATTTTCACTTTTGCGTAATTAAAAGTGGAAGTTGTTTCAAGGGCATCCATGTTTCCGCACGCTGTTAAACATACAAAAGATAGACCAAGTAATGCGATTGTTAATAGTTTTTTAATCTTCATTTTTCTTCTCCTCAAAATAACTATAAAATTTGCTTAAATTGATAATAGCAACCTCTTCAATAGAATGCTTTCCGATGTCAAAGCTTGGATCGTTTTTTCCAAACTCTTTTTCTATAGCTTTTTCAGCTAGATCAGGTAAATCGAATATACTTGCCCCATTTCTTAAAGCGAGCGCTTGCCCATAATCGTTCATTACTTGATAACCTACCTTAAACGGTCTGATTTCCTCAGGGATTTTTATGCCTTGACTTTTAGATTTTTGTACCATCAATATACCTTCCTGTTCTACAATTCTTTCAAATACTCATTGAACAAATCTTCATCAAGGATTCCGTTCTCAATTAGATTTTCAACTGCGTTTTCAATTTTAATCAAACGATTTAATTCTTCATTAGGCAACGTAGCCATAATAATTTCTTCCATCACTCTACCTCCTGAACTTTCCAACCAAGAATATCCGCAGCCTTTTGGGCTTCTTCTTTTGTGTTGAATTTCTTGACATACTCCATTGTACCAGGTTGTTCATCCACTAGTATGACAATTTCAATATCTTCTTGATAGTTTTTAAAATACAAATGATTGCCATCTGTCACTACATACTTTCTTCCCTGGATCTCGTAGCCATCAAGCCAAGCACGCGCAAATACTTCTTCATTGCTTTCTAGCCAATCAGCGCATTCGTTGAAGTTATAGCAATAATCCATTGCATGAAATAAGCTATATCCATCTGTTTTCTTACAGTACTCAATTTTTTCAGCAATTAGCTGCGGAATTGTGACTTTTTCAGGTCCATCTAGCTTTTTTAAATCATTGATAAGATCACTGAAAATCTGTATCGCACCTAAATTTAACACCCCGTTTAGTCGATCTGTATATTTGTTAATCAATTCTTGTTTATGCATCTTTCTGCCTCCAATTCCTTTTCTAAAGTAATTTTATTTGTTTTTCATAATCATTAAGTCTCTGTTGAGCAAGGTTGAAAATGTCTTTGTCAAGCTCACAACCAACATATTCAAAACCTAACTCCTGACAAGCAATCAAGCTACTTGCTGAACCGACATGAGTATCAAGAATCTTATCTCCAGCTTTTGCGTAGTTTTGCAGCAACCAGAAATAAAGATTGATGGGTTTTTGGGTTGGATGAATTCTAACCTCATTCAAAGCCTTGTTTCCTTGCTGGATATGACCTTCAGATATTGACTTCCCTTGCATCATGCCATTCCACATATAGCGAAATAAGCGCGTGCTATCATGTAAACTGGAGTACGCTAACTCACAATCTGAAAAACTTGAATGAGTATTAACCTTGTCCCAAACGATACGGCCGGGTCCGAAGGAGTAGTTGAAGTAGTTCACGCCCCAAATAATTTGATTTTTTGAAACTCTAAATAATTCATCAAAATAATCTTTTCCTGGAACTTCCCATTTAGTTGTTTTGCCGTACAATCTATGGACCCCTATGGGACTGATTTTGTTCCCATAAAATTCTCTTTGTTCTGGACCAGAAAAATATGGTGGATCTACAATAGCTAAATCAAAATAGTTATCAGGATATCTTTTCATGACATCCATACAATCTTCGTTGAGAAATAATTTCAAGTTATCACCTCATTCCAATTCCTTTGCGATAGCAGCAATAACATTGACTGTCACGCTGTTTCCTGCTTGCTTGTAAAGTTGGCTGTTACTATTGACCTCTTGCGCTTTATCAAACGCCCAATCAGGAAAACCTTGTAACCTCCAGCACTCACGAGGTGTTAGTTTGCGAATACGATAGCCATCGGTGATTCCAAAACTTCCAGCTCGAACAGTGCTACCTCCCCCACTTGATGTTAATGTTCCAACCTCATCTTTTGTGATTTTGTTGTAAAAGTCTACAACTTTGACCAGGTTATTCTCTTGATAGCTATTGCTAGTCAGAGTAGGAGCGATGTCATGTTCTCCGCCTTGATTATAACCGTGTGCTCTTTGAATAATTTTTACACCCTCCCCTTTATTTGTTGTGAGTGTGGGAGCCAATCCAGTTGAATCATAAACCTCTCCATTCATCCCATTTCTTGAAGGATGGATGTTTCCGATGGACCTCACTTTCTGCGATTTACTTTCAACAATGTACGCCCCTGCGCCTTGTGAGTTTCCATATCTGGTTGTAATGGTATTGCTGTACTGTTCTTTGATTGAAGTAGCTTGCTGGCCACTTTTTGAGAGAGGAAAAACTCTTCTGGTACATTCTCCTCTAAGATGTCCGACAATGAACACCCGTTCTCTGTTTTGGGGTACTCCAAAATCCTTGCTGTTAAGGATTTGCCATTCCACATTGTACCCCAATTCATCCAAGGCTCCAAGGATGGTTTCAAATGTAGCTCCTCCGTCATGGTTGAGGAGTCCTTTGACGTTCTCAAGCAATAGATATTTAGGTCTGAGAATAGATGCGAACCGTGCAATCTCAAAAAACAAAGTTCCTCGTGTATCTTCAAAACCTCGTCTTGCTCCTGCAATTGAGAAAGCCTGGCACGGAAATCCTCCACAGATAATGTCCACACGTCCGATTCTTCGAATAGACTCATCTGATACTGTTGTGATGTCATGTAGTTCTATTTCTCCTTTCGTGTCGTGTATAGCTTTATAACTAGCTCTTGCAAATTTGTCTATTTCGCAAAATCCTATACATTCATGGCCAGCTGACTCCATCCCAAGACGAAAGCCGCCGATGCCTGCAAACAGATCTAGAAATTTCATATGATTTTTAATTTCTTTCATCATTAAAACCCAAAAAACAGTGGCTACAAATAGTCTCATCTTGATCCATCCACCAACAACTGCCCCATTTTTCGTCAATACAAGGGGTAGTCCAAGTGCAGCCACATACGTTACAAATTCCTTTTTGAGATGGTTTTTCTTTCTTATCCACCTCTACGTTCGTCGAATCAAGTGAAGTTTGATTTAAAAGTTTTTCTTGCTCTGCAATTCCCCTTGATTCTGCAAGAGCAATGAGCTGTTCCTCATAGTAAAGTTCTTCCTCTGCTGTAACTTCTGAAAATAAGTTTAGCGGTTCATCATCAATTCTTTTAATCACTTCATCATCCAAATATTTACCATCATCGCTTAGAGCATCATAATAATACATACCTGGTAATATGTCATAACCATTTACCCTTACTGAGCCTAACTCACTCATAACAGCAAGTTTTTCTTTTGGTGTGCTTCCCTTGCTTTCAAAATTCTTCAACAAAATGTCTTGATGATATTCTTTGTCTTCCAACAACCATGCTTTTCCTTCAGGAGTCTGCAAATAGTTTGCTCCTGCCTGTAACATGGACTCTAAATCACAGTATTCTTGATTGTTAAAGATATAAGATGTAATTATTTTTCCTTTCAAGACTTATCACCTCTCATTTTCTTTTTTATAAAACTATTATACCAAAATAGTTGCCGTATGGCAACTATTAACTCTATTTTTTTCTTATTTTTGGCTTGATAAAGCTATTAAACTGTGATATACTAGAGCGGTAAATATCATTTACATAAATCGTTTGTTCACTGCTATGGTGGACAGTCTGAGCAGGTGTTTGGACGCATTCTTGTAACTGCATAGCCTGAAGGGAATTCC
>ERZ773010.1051-NODE-1051-length-17788-cov-35.444595_pt1 | contig 17788 bp, 15 predicted proteins | sample MGYA00580842_ERZ773010 | MGnify/ENA primary metagenome ERZ773010 (study PRJEB29015, sample SAMEA2737982) | human oral metagenome | biome: human oral; feature: human-associated habitat; material: dental | place: China | collected 2107 ...
CCGGAGCGGGACCGGCCGGGGGCGAGGGCCGGACGTGACGACGTCGGCGCCGTCCGGGCACAATGCCGCCATGACGAATCCGCCCGACTCCCCCTCCCCCCTCGCCCCCGCCGGAGGCGGCGCCCTGGAGTGGCACGCCCCCACCCTCGTGCGCATCGACGAGAAGACCACCGTGCCCGCCCTGCTGCGCGAGCGGGTCTCCCGCTCGGCGAACCGCCCGCTCATCGCCCGCAAGCAGGAGATGGGCGAGGTGTGGCGCACGATCACCGCCCGCGAGTTCTCCGAGGAGGTCGACGCCGTCGCCTCCGGGCTCATCGGCCTGGGGCTGGAGGCCGGCGCGCGGGTCGCCATCATGTCGCGCACCCGCTACGAGTGGACGCTGCTGGACTTCGCCTGCTGGACCGCCGCCCTGGTCCCGGTGCCCATCTACGAGACGAGCTCGTCGGAGCAGATCGCCCACGTGCTGACCGACGCCGATGTGAGCCTCGTCGTCGCCGAGACGATCACCATGGCCGAACTCGCCCGCGCGGCCGCCGCCGCAGCGGGCAGGGAGGGCACCGCGGTGCTGTCCCTGGACACCGAGGCCATCCGCACCATCACCGAGGCCGGCGCCCCCGTGCCGGCCGAGGCCCTGGCCGAGCGCGCCGAGGCCCTGACGACATCCTCGCTCGCGACGATCGTCTACACCTCGGGGACCACCGGCGCCCCCAAGGGCACCGTCCTGTCCCACGGCAATTTCACCGAGCTGTGCGTCAACGCGCACCGGTGGATGCCGGAGATCGCCATGGGGACCGACTCGCGGCTCCTGCTCTTCCTGCCGCTGGCCCACGTCTTCGCGCGCTTCCTGGAGGTCTTCCAGATCACCGGGTCGGGCATCATCGGCCACACCCCCGACACGAAGAACCTCCTGTCCGACCTGGCCTCCTTCCGCCCCTCCTACCTGCTGGTGGTGCCGCGGGTCCTGGAGAAGATCTACAACTCCGCCGACGCCAGGGCCGGGTCGGGCGGCGCCCGGAGGGTGTTCCGCTGGGCGGCCAAGACCGCCGTCGACTACTCCCGGGCCCTGGACACCCCGGACGGGCCGTCCCGCTCGCTGCGGGCCCAGCGGGCCGTGGCCGACCGCCTCGTCTTCCACCGCATCCGCACCCTCGTGGGCGGCAACGCCGACTGGATCATCTCCGGCGGGGCGCCGCTGTCCCAGCGCCTGGCCCACTTCTACCGGGGGCTGGGCATCCCCGTCCTGGAGGGCTACGGCCTGACCGAGACCGTGGGCCCGATCTCGGTCAACACGCCCCGGCTGAGCAAGATCGGCACCGTGGGCCCGCCCCTGCCCCCCATGGCCGTGCGCGTGTCCGAGGACGGCGAGATCCTCGTCAAGGGCCCCTCGGTGTTCCAGGGCTACCACAACGACCCCGGGGCGACGGCGGCGGCCTTCACGCCCGACGGCTGGTTCCGCACCGGCGACCTGGGCTCCCTCGACCGCGACGGCTACGTGAGCATCACGGGGCGGGCCAAGGAGATCATCGTGACGGCGGGCGGCAAGAACGTCGCCCCGGCCGCCCTGGAGGATCCCCTGCGCGGGCACCCGCTCATCAGCCAGGTGGTCGTCGTCGGCGAGAAGCGGCCCTTCGTCGCCGCGCTCATCACCCTCGACGCCGAGATGCTGCCCGGCTGGCTGCGCAACCACGGCCTGCCCCCCATGACGGTCGCCGAGGCCGCCGGCGACCCGCACGTCCTGGCCGCCCTCGACCGCGCGGTGGAGCGGGCCAACCGGCACGTCTCGCGGGCGGAGTCGATCCGCAAGATCGCGGTTCTCAGCGGGGACTTCACGGAGGCCAACGGCCTGCTCACGCCCTCGCTCAAGGTCAAGCGCGACGTGGCCATCGAGCGCTTCGCCGACCGCATCGACGGGATCTACGGCGGCCCGGTGCGCGCGCCCGGCCCGGAGGACGAGTGAGCCCCGCGGCGGGCCCCGCCCCTGTGGGAGGCCACGATCGACGAGAACATCCTTCGTGAATTCCTCCAAGACTGAGTGTCGGATCTGTCGGTCGGTGCGGCCTGCCCGCCCCGGCCGACCTGACACAATGTCCCGGTGAGTCCACGATCCTCCTCAGGCCAGCCCCTCGTGTCCGTCGCCGGCAGGCCCTTCATGCTCGACGGCGTCGCGACCAGCAACCTCATCACCGAGCCGGATTCCTCCTGGACGGTCCCGTGGCTGCTCGCCGACCGCATCGACCGCGACCCGCAGTCCACGATCATCGAGCGCAAGTCCCCGCTGGGCAACTCCTGGGTCGCCGTCTCGGCCCGCAGCTTCGGCGAGGACGTCGCCCGCATCGCCTCCGGGCTCATGGGCCTGGGCCTGGAGCAGGGCCAGGCCGTGAGCATCATGGCGCACACCTCCTACGAGTGGACCCTGCTGGACATGGCCATCGCCCGCGCGGGCCTGGTCTCGGTGCCCATCTACGAGACCGACTCGGCCGAGCAGATCGAGTGGATCCTCGCCGACGCGCAGGTCCGCCTGGTCGTCACCGAGTCGGTCGCCCTGGCCCACGTCGTCCGCCAGGCCGCCGACGCCTTCCGCGCCGCCCACCCCCAGGGGCAGGAGGTGCAGGTCCTGTCCCTGGACCGCGACGCCCTGACCACCATCTCCGAGGCGGGCCGCGCGGTGGACCGCCAGGACCTGGACGCGCGCTCGCAGGCCGTGGGCGGCGACGACGTCTTCTCCATCATCTACACCTCCGGCACCACCGGCAGGCCCAAGGGCGTGGAGATCACCCACCTCATGGCGGCCGGCCTGGCCTGGAACGGCGTGCGCTGGATCCCCGACCTGCTCTTCACCGAGGACACGCGCCTGCTGCTGTTCCTGCCGCTGGCGCACTCCTACGCCCGGTGCCTGGAGCTGCTGGCCATCGCCGGCAAGGGCGTGCTCGGCCACACCCCCGACGTCGCCACCCTGCTGCCCGACCTCAAGGGCTTCGGCCCCTCCTACGTGCTGGCGGTGCCCCGCGTCATGGAGAAGATCTACAACGCCGCGGACGCCAAGGCCGGGGGCGGCCTCAAGCTCAGGACCTTCCGCTGGGCCGCGAAGGTCGCCATCGAGTACTCCCGCGCCCTGGACGCCGAGGCCGGCCCCTCCCTCCAGCTCAAGGCCGCCCACGCCCTGGCGGACCGGCTCGTCTACCGCAGCATCCGCGACCTGCTGGGCCCCAACGCCCGCTACGCGATCTCCGGCGGCGGGCCGCTGGGCGAGCGCCTGGGCCACTTCTACCGCGGCCTGGGCCTGATCATCCTCGAGGGCTACGGCCTGACCGAGACGCTCGGGCCCCTGAGCGTCAATCTCACCTGGTGCAACAAGATCGGCACCGTGGGCCCGCCCGTGTGCGGCGCCCGGGCCCGGGTGGGCGACGACGGCGAGATCGAGGTCAGCGGCATGAGCGTCTTCAGCCACTACCACAACAACCCCGACGCGGACGCGCAGTCCTTCACGCCCGACGGCTGGTTCCGCACCGGCGACATCGGCGCGATCGACTCCGAGGGCTGGATCAGGATCACCGGCCGCAAGAAGGAGATCATCGTCACCGCGGGCGGCAAGAACGTCGCGCCCGCCATCCTGGAGGACCGGCTGCGCGGGCACCCGCTCGTCTCCCAGGTGGTCGTCATCGGCGACGGCGAGCCCTTCATCTCCGCGCTGATCACCCTGGACCGCGAGATGCTGCCCGGCTGGCTGCGCAACCACGGCCTGCCGGAGATGGACGTCATCGAGGCCTCGACCGACCCGCGGGTCCTGGCGGCCCTCGACCGCGCGGTGGCGCGCACGAACCGGGCGGTCTCGCGCGCCGAGTCCATCCGCTCCTTCCGGGTGCTGACCACCGACTTCACCGAGGCCAACGGCCTGCTGACCCCCTCCCTGAAGGTCAAGCGCGGGAAGGTCATGAAGGTGCACGCCGACACCATCGCCGACATCTACGCCTCCAAGAAGAAGGGCCCCCAGGAGTAGGGCGCCCCTCCCGCGGCACGGCGAACCCCGGCCCCCGGGCGGGGCCCTGCGGCGGTCACGTCCTGGCGCCCCGCCGCATGCACACCGGCCCGAGCGGGGCGGCACCGCTCAGCGCCGTCGGACCGCGTCCTGGCGGATGGCCTCGTGGTGGCGGATGACCTCGGCGACGACGAAGGCGAAGAACTTCTCGGCGAAGACCGGGTCGAGGCCCGACTGCGCGGCGAGCTCGCGCAGCCGCGCCACCTGCCGCTCCTCGCGGGCCGGGTCCGACGGCGGCAGGTCGAGCTCGGCCTTGAGCACCCCCACCTGCTGGGTGCACCGGAAGCGCTCGGCGAGCAGGTGCACCAGGGCGGCGTCGAGATTGTCAATGGTGGCGCGGTAGGCGGCGAGCCGGGGCGGCACGGCGCCCGCATCCACCTCGGCCCGCCGATCGGGGGGGCCGGGCGGCGCCCCGCTCATGCGGTTCGGCTCCGGCCGCTCTTCATGGTCGCCGCCAGGGTCCCCGAGCCCGCCTCGTAGCGGGGCCTGCACCGCCCGCGCACGGTGTCGCCGTCGACGACGACGCGCCCGACCTCGGGCAGGGAGGGGACTTCGAACATGGCGTCGCCCAGCACCTCCTCGACGATGGAGGTCAGGCCGCGCGCACCGGTCTTGCGCGTCAGGGCGAGCTCGGCCACGGCCTCGATGGCGTCGTTGGTCAGCTCCAGCTCCACGCCGTCGAGGCTGAAGAGGTACTGGTACTGCGAGACCAGGGCGTTCTTCGGCTCGGTCATCACCCGCATGAGCTCGCCGACCCCCAGGTCCTGGACGGTGGCGATGACGGGCAGGCGGCCGATGAACTCGGGGATGAGGCCGAACTTGTGCAGGTCCTCGGGGCGGACCTGGGAGGCGAAGACGTCCTTCTTCTCCCCGGCCAGGACCCCGCCGAAGCCGAGCGTCTGCGCCCCGGACTCCTTGCGCTCGCGCTGGCGGACGATGTCCTCGATGCCGGCGAAGGCGCCGGCGGCGATGAACAGGATGTTGGTGGTGTCGATCTCCAGGAACTCCTGGTGGGGGTGCTTGCGCCCGCCCCCGGGCGGCACGGAGGCCGTGGTGCCCTCGATGATCTTGAGCAGGGCCTGCTGCACGCCCTCGCCGGATACGTCGCGGGTGATCGACGGATTCTCCGCCTTCCGGCCGATCTTGTCGATCTCGTCGATGTAGATGATGCCCTTCTCCGCCCGCTTGACGTCGCCGTCGGCCGCCTGGATGAGCTTGAGGAGGATGTTCTCCACGTCCTCGCCCACGTAGCCGGCCTCGGTCAGGGCGGTGGCGTCGACGATGGCGAAGGGCACGTCGAGCAGGCGGGCGAGCGTGCGGGCCAGGTGGGTCTTGCCCGTGCCCGTGGGCCCGAGCAGGAGGATGTTGGACTTGCCCAGCTCCAGGCCGTCGCCCTCGGCCACGGAGCGCTCGCGCACCTGGACGCGCTTGTAATGGTTGTAGACGGCCACGCTCATGGCGCGCTTGGCGCTCTCCTGGCCGATGACGTACTGATTGAGGAAGTCGAAGATCTCCTGCGGCTTGGGCAGCTCGAGGGGCACACCGGCGGCGGACTCCCCGAGCTCCTCGTCCACGATCTCATTGCACAGCTCTATGCACTCGTCGCAGATGTAGACACCGGGACCGGCAATGAGCTTCTTGACCTGCTTCTGACTCTTGCCGCAGAAGGAGCACTTGAGCAGGTCGACACTCTCAGCGCTGCGTGCCACCAGAATTCCTCCGTTTGATTGAGCGGGATGGGGGATGTGGGGATGAGGGATCCTCCCTTAGATGCTGTAAGCCTAGGGTGTCCGGCACCCCGAGACGGCGGGGCGCGCCGAGGACTGCCCGGCAACTGCTCATTCGCCGCATCTTTGTCGACTTCCGCAAACCGTTCGAGCCCGACGGCGCAGGTGAGCTGCGCCGTCGGGCTCGGAGGGCGTTCATGCCGGTGCCGTTCTCGCCTGTCGCTCAGGCGGAGTGCGGTGAGCGGGGGGCCTTGCGGGAGGCGAGGACCTGGTCCACCAGTCCGTAGTCCTTGGCGGCCTGCGCGGTCAGGATCGTGTCGCGCTCCAGGTCGGCGTGGACCTTCTCGCGGGGCTGGCCCGTATGGGTGGCCAGGGTGTCCTCCAGCCAGGCGCGCATGCGGTCGATCTCGTTGGCGACGATCTCGATGTCGGAGGCCTGGCCGTGCATGCCCTCCATGGCGGGCTGGTGGATGAGGATGCGGGCGTTGGGCAGGGCCAGGCGCTTGCCCTCGCTGCCGGCGGCCAGCAGCACGGCCGCGGCGGAGGCGGCCTGCCCCAGGCACACCGTCTGCACCTGCGGCCTGATGAACTGCATGGTGTCGTAGATGGCGGTCAGGGCCGTGAAGGAGCCGCCGGGGCTGTTGATGTACATGGTGATCAGGCCGTCGGGGTCCTGGGACTCCAGGACGAGGAGCTGGGCCATGACGTCGTCGGCGGAGGCGTCGTCGACCTGGACGCCCAGGAAGACGATGCGGTCCTCGAAGAGCTTGGAGTAGGCGTCCTGGCGCTTGAAGCCGTAGGCGGTGCGCTCCTCGAACTGCGGCATGACGTAGCGCGCGGCGGGCGGGGCGGTGGCCGGGCCGCCGGCCTCGACCTGACGGGCCAGGGCCTCGAAGTAGGGGCGGGACGTCATCTCAGTTCTCTCCGTTCTGCTGGATCTCGCGCGACGAGGACACGATGTGGTCCACGAAGCCGTAGTCGAGGGCCTCCGCGGCGCTGAACCAGTGGTCGCGGTCGGAGTCGGCGAGGATCTGCTCGATGCTGTGGCCCGTGTGGGCGGCGGTGATCTCGGCGAGCTCGTGCTTCATGGCGATGATGAGGTCCGCGTTGATGCGGATGTCGGTGGCCGAGCCGCCGGCCCCGCCGGAGGGCTGGTGCATGAGCACGCGCGCGTGGGGGGTGATGTAGCGCTTGCCCTTGGCGCCGGCGCTCAGGAGGAACTGCCCCATGGAGGCGGCCAGGCCCGTGGCGACGGTGACGACGTCGGGCTTGACGTACTGCATGGTGTCGTAGATGGCCATGCCGGCCGTCACGGACCCGCCGGGGCTGTTGATGTAGAGGTAGATGTCCCTGTCCGGGTCCTCCGCGTCGAGCAGCAGCATCTGGGCGCAGATGGCGTTGGCGTTGTCGTCGCGCACCTCGGAGCCGAGCCAGATGATGCGCTCCTTGAGGAGGCGGTTGTAGATGGAGTCGGTCAGTCCGAGTCCGGCGCCGGTGGGCTCGGTGGCCCTGGGCGTGATGTGCTCGCTCACGTCAGTCCTCTCGTGTTCAGTCTCGCCAACGCTAACGCCGCGGGCACGGGCCCCATGCCCGCGATCGGATGCTTTCGCTCACGGCACAGGGTCCGCCCGCCCCCGATAGCGCCGTGAGGGAGCGCACCCGCCGGAGAGGGGGGCGGTGGGTTAGGCTTCCCTCAGCCTATTTATAACGGTCCAAGGAGGGAAAAATGTCGACCGTCGACGCTGCGCCGCGCGGGCCCGGCGCGGGCCCCGGCGCCACGGGCGGCGACCTGGTCCTGGAGCACGTGACCATGGTGCGCCGCGGCCTCACCCTCGTGGACGACCTGTCGCTCACGGTCCGCCCCGGACAGACCCTGGCCGTCACCGGCCCCTCGGGCGCGGGCAAGACGACGCTCCTGCGGGCCGTCTCCGGCCTGTCCCCCACCGACGGCGGCTCCGTCGCGCGCCCCGCCGGCCGCCTGTCCCAGGTCTTCCAGGAGCCGCGCCTCCTGCCCTGGTACTCCGCGCACCGCAATATCTCGCTCATTGTGGACGGCCCCGCGCCGGACCTGACGGCGGCGCAGTGGCTCGAGCGCGTAGGGCTGGCCGGCGCGGGCCACCTGCCCCCGGCGAGACTGTCGGGCGGCATGCGCCAGCGCGTGGCCATCGCCCAGGCGCTGGCCGCCTCGCCGACCCTCCTGCTCGTCGACGAGCCCTTCTCGGCCCTGGACCGCCCGCTGGCGGCCGCCCTGCGGGCCGACCTCATCGAGCTCCTGGCCGACCAGAGCGTGGTGACCGTCTGGGTGACCCACGACCCCGAGGAGGCCGAGGAGGTCTCCCACCTCCACCTGCACCTGGACGGCCCTCCCGGCGCCTGGCGCCTGACCGCCTGAGCGGCCGGGCGCCGTCGCCCCCGGCCCCGTCACCGACCGACCCGCCGCCAACCGCCCCGTCACGAACCGACCGGGATCCCCGCCCGCACGTCCGCCGACCACTTCGCTCAACGAAAGGAACCCCGCATGATCAAGCGCCGCTCCCTCCTCTCCCTGGCCGGCATCGGCCTGCTGACCCCCGCGGTCCTGACCGCCTGCTCCTCCAAGGGCGCCCCGGCGGCCGCCGGATCCGCCGGCGCCTCGGGAACCGGGGCCGGGCCCCTCGACGTCCTGCGCGTCCACACCCCCACCACCCTCGCCTACGCCGCCCCCATGACCTCCTTCGGCACCTACGGCCACCTCGACGGCGTCGTCGGGGAGGTCAAGAAGGACAACTGGGCCGGCGTCGACGTGCTCAAGTCGCTGCTCGTCAACGGGGAGACGGACCTGGCGGCGACCCCCTCCTACGCCGCCGCGAACCTGTTCAACAAGGGCGTGCCGGTGCGCCTGGTCGCCATGCAGGTGTGGGGCATGCTCTACGTCATCGGCCCCTCGGGCTCGGCCGCCCAGGGCCTGGAGGCGCTGCGCGGCAAGCAGGTGGGCGTGCCCATGCCGGGCAATATGCCCGACCTCGTCTTCCGCTACCTGCTCGGGCAGAAGGGGTGGAGCGCAGACTCCGACCTGACCATCACGCCCTACCCCGACGGTCAAGGGGCGCTGAACGCGCTGCTGACCGGGGAGGTCGAGTACGCCGTCCTGCCCGAGCACCCGGCCAGCGTCAGCCTCGCCAAGGCCCAGCAGCAGGGCAAGAGCCTGGAGCGCACGGTCGATCTCCAGGCGCTGTGGGCCGAGGTCACCGGCGGCGAGGCCCGCTTCCCCATGGCCGGCCTGGTCATGCCCAGCGCGCTCACCGAGAACTCCGCCCTCGTCGGCGCCGTCCTGAGCGAGCTCGAGGCGGCCGTCGCGGACGTCAACGCCATGTCGGAGGAGACGGTGGCGGCGATCTCGAGCGCCAACGACGTGCCCGCCCCGGTCGTCAAGGAGGTCATCCCGCGCCTGCAGCTCAAGATCGTGGCCGCCGCCGACGCCAAGAGCGAACTGGAGGACTTCTACACGAGGCTGTCCACGCTCAACCCCGACATCATCGGCGGGTCCCTGCCGGCCGCGGACTTCTACGTCGCCGACCCGCGCTGATGCCTCAGCGGCGATCCGGGGCCGAGCGGCTTCGCTCCGCCCTGCTGTGGTGGACGGGCATCGCGCTGGCGGTGCTCATCTGGCACGCGGCGGCCCGCACCCAGCCCCAGTACGTGCTGCCGGGCCCGCGAACCACCTGGACGGCGCTGCTCGGGCTCGTCCGCGACGAGGAGCTCGGCGCCGCTCTCCTGCTCACCGTCGAGCGCGGCGCCGTCGGACTCGGCATCTCCTGCCTGATCGGGCTGCCGCTGGGCTGGGCGATGGGGACGTGGTCCTGGCTGCGCGAACTGCTGGACTCGTGGGTGCAGGTGCTCATGTCCGTGCCGCCGATCGTCATCGTCGTGGTGGGCATGATCTGGCTGGGGCCCACCGCCGCGGTCGTCGTCCTCGTGGTCGCCCTGGTGACACTGCCCCTGCTCGTGACCGCCATGCGCGACGCCGTGGCGGGCGTCGATGCCGATCTGCTGGACATGGCCAGGGTCTTCGCCCGGAGCCGGGCGTGGACCGTGCGCCGGATCATTCTGCCCGCGGTCGCCCCTCCGGTACTGTCGGCGCTGACCGTGGCCGTGGGGCAATCGGTGCGGGTCACCGTCATGTCCGAGCTGCTCAGCACAACGACGGGGCTGGGCGCACAGGTCCAGCAGGCGCGCACCAACCTGGAGACGGCCGACGTCTTCGCCCTGTCCGTCGTCATGGCGGGACTCACGCTCGCCCTCGAACTGTGCGTCCTGGGGCCGCTGCGCCGCAGACTGGCCCGGTCCTCGACCTGACGCCGCCCGGCGCCCCGCGTCGCGGCCCGGCAACCGAATTTCAACCATCCCCGCAAGAAAGGAATCCGATATGTCCACCACCCCCGTGACCGAGTCCCTCTTCCGCCTCGGCCTCAACGAGTCCCTGCCCATCAGCGAGGAGGCCACCACCTCCCGCGTCGTGGTCAACAACGACGTGCTGCGCACCGTCGTCTTCACCTTCGACGCCGGGCAGATGCTCACCGAGCACGCCTCCACCAAGGCCGTCGTCGTCACCCTCCTGGAGGGAGAGATGGACTTCTCCATCGGCGAGCGCACCGAGCGCATGAAGGCCGGCGACGTCATCTACCTGGCCCCGGGCGACCGCCACGCCCTGACCGCGGTGACCCCCTGCCGCATGCAGCTGGTCATGGTGGACGTCGACGCGAAGGGCTGAGCCCCGCTCATCCCGTCGGCTCGCCGCCTCCCCCGGTCGGCTCGTCCGACTGGAGGAGGCGGCGCAGCAGAGCGATGTCGTGGAGGTCCTCGGGGCGCGGCTCGTAGCCCCGGTGGAGCTCCATGAGGCGGGCCGCGGTGGCGACCACGACCCGGCGACCGCCGATGCGGCCCCGCGTGCGGTCGGCGGCGCGGTGCTCGAAGACCTGAGTGCCGAAGCCCGCCTGCACACCGTCGCCGCGCCCGTCGACCTCCATGGGGTGCAGGTCGACGCCGCACCGCCCCCGCCTGAGTTCGACGCGGATCGGCAGCCAGTCCACGACCACCTCGTAGCCCCGCCCGCGCAGCCACCGGGCCAGGCCGTCGCACGCCCCCGCCTCGACGATGACATCGAGGTCCCGGTGGGGGCGGGTGGCGCGCCCGACGAGCGCGTCGACGGCCCACCCTCCGGTGATGACGTGGACGGCCCCGCGCGCCTCCAGCCAGTCGACGACGGCGAGGACCTCCTCGGCGGGCATTCCCGCCTCCCCGCCCGCGACGCCGGTGCCGCCGCTATCGTCAGCGCCGCCGCTGCCTCCCGCGCCGCCGCCGGCACCGTCCACAGCCACCTGGTCGCGACCCTCGGCCCGGACCACGGCCCACCTCCCTCAACGCGCGTCATGACGGGCGAACCGGCCCGCCATCCGGTCCCCGGAAGGCTATCATCCGGCGGGCTCATGGCGGTGCTCTCCTGTTCGGACCACTTGCGTTCCGCTGGACCACGGTGGTCCGACCGTCGTTCTCGAGGGCGGAATGCACGTCTCGGCGTCCGGGGCGCAGCGGCATCCGGGGCGCCGCGGTCCGCGAAATCGTCGGGTAACCGCCGAGCACGTCACTCAACCCGCGAGCACGTCTGCTAAAGGTACGTGCTCACGGGTTAAGTGACGATCTCGCGGGTTAAGTGACGATCTCGCGGGTTAAGTGACGTGCTCGCGAGCCGGCCGCGTCACGACATGCGAGACGCCGTCCCACCATGCAAGACGACCAGCAGGGGCGGAGCGGGGTTGGGCGGGGAACCGTCCCGACGACCGGACCGTCACCACGACCTTCACGCTCCACGTCTTCAAAACCACCCCTGAATAACCTTCCCGGGGGAGTCGAAGCCGACCCCCGGGGGAGTCGAATTGGTGATGTCACCTCAGTTCGCATTGCGCCAGGTGGGCTCGCGAGAATCGAGCGCAGGTGGATTCCGTCGCGCTGGGCTCGCACGGCGCGAGGTGGGGCGGATTCTGTTGCGCTGAGCTCGCATTACGCAAGCCGGGTCCGGGTCCGCGCCAGCCCGGAGGCGACCGCACCGCCCCGGGAGTCGTCACGGATCCGGCACCGGCCCCCGCCCCGTGGGTGCGCCCCTTAGCGTGGTGGCGCCGTGGAGGTCCTGTTCAGCGGCCCCGGGGTTCGCGGGGGCGCGCCGAACCGTCTGCTACGCCTCTTTCCCTCCGCCACGCCCTTTCACCCTCCGCTACGCTCCTTTTTTCCGTACAGCAGAGGGTGCAGAGGCGTAGTGAAGAGAAAAGAGCGTAGCAGAGGGGAAGAGGCGGGGCACGTCTCTCATTGAGCCTTTCCCACCGGGTCGCCGGAGATGTTCCGGAGCGGGATCTGCGCCGCGGTCCACGACGACCGCGACTGGCCCCTTCCTCGTCGAGATGTGCACTTTGCACTCGAGAATGACGGTTGGAACTGCATGTTCGAGTGCGAAGTGCACGTCTCGGCGTCAGGGGGGGCGTCCAGGGGCCGTCGTCGCGACCCGTGCCGCCCATCCTGGGGGTCCATGGCGGCGCGGTTTGTCCAAATCTGTTGCAAAGGCCCCGATCGCGCCGGGGCGCCGGAGAAGAATCGTTGATATTCCGCGGTTCTTATCGCGGCCGATCCCGGTCCGGGGCGCCTTTGCAACAGATTTGGACACGCCCCCGACCCAGACCGCCACAGGAGTCCCACCAGCACCACCCCGGGCGAGTCAGGCCGCACACAATGGGGTCCTGCCCGCGCGGCGCCCCACCCGCGCCATTATGACGCTCCTGGCCAGTCCGGGGACCTTCCTGGTGAGAAAGGCTCAACGTGAACTGAGGTGACATCACCGAATCGGCTCCCCTGGGGGCGGCGCGACGGAAGGACCCGGCGCAGATGAGAATCTCAGCCAGGGAACTCGGCATGCAGATCGCCGAACTCAGATATATTCGAAGCACACCCGCCAGCGCCCCAGGAGACGAGACTCATGCTGCTGCCGACCGAGGAAATCGACGCCGACCAGGCCCTGCTGAGCGTGGGCGCCACCCTCATCTCGCTGCTCGAGGCGCCGGCCACGGTCTCGGACCTGTGGGAACGGTTCCGTCAACACACCCGGCGCACGGACCGTCACGCAAGAGTCGCCTTCGACTGGTTCGCGCTGGCCCTGTCCATGCTGTTCACCCTTCAGGTTGTCCGGTGGAATGATAATCAGGAGTTGGAGCGCTGCCATGCTCCTGCATGAGGCGGGAGCCTCGACAAGAGATCGCGGCGCCCCGATCTCGATAAGCACGCATTCAGAGCAGCGTTGGAGCTGGACGGCGGCTGCGCCGCATTCGTCTGACGGCCGGACCCGGCGCCATTGCTCCCGGCTCTCCCGCCCGGCGGGCGCGCGGGCCCATGCTGACGGAGGCCACGACGATCTGGGCGGCAGTCCCCCGCCGGGCAGGCTCCCCCCACCGGCTGCTGGCTCCCGGCTGCCGCTCACCGGCGTCGGCGCACGATCTGGGCGATGAGCTCGCGGCTGCAGCCCAGGGCCCGGGCCAGCGCGGTGTAGGACCAGCGCTCCGGCTCGGCCCGCCGGAGCCTGTCGATGATCTCGTCGCGCTCGGCCCGGTAGCGGGCGGCGACGGCGTCGGCCTCGAGCGCCTTGGCGTGCAGCTCGGCGGCGCGCGCCGCCAGGGGGTCGGAGGTCCCCGTCGTGCGGGACGGGCGAGCGCGAGGAGGGCGACCACCCCCCGACGGGGCGGCCGCCCTCCTCGCTCTTACGCTGCGCAGCGGGTCAGAGGCCACGGGCGAACTCCGTGATGAGGCTCGGCACCGCGGCGTCGAAGCCGACGATGTCGAGCATGCCCGGGTCGTCCGGGTCGGCGATGGAGAAGCCCGTCGCCGTCATGCCGACCACGATGAGCCGCGCATCGATGCCGCTGCGCTCCCGGTAGCGCCGCAGCGCCTGATACGGGTGCACCTTGCCGGCCCACGTCTCGTTGTCGGTGTAGACGACGAAGGTGTCCACCGCGAGCTTCCGCTCGGTGGCGTACAGCATGGGCAGCGCGCAGTCCGTGCCGCCCATGGGGATGGCGTCCACCGCGGCCAGGGCGTCGTCGAGGCGGCGGCGCGGCGAGATGTCCAGCGGGGCGAGGGCGGGCCTGTACCAGCCCTCACCCGCGGAGAACCCGTAGGCCGCCGCGTCCGGCTCGGTCGCCAGCTGCACCAGGGCCAGCGCCGCCGACGCCTCCCGGGCGGTGAGCCCCATGCCCGAGATCGGCATGGTCATGGACCCGGAGACGTCCACGGCCAGCATGGTGCGCCTGCCCGAGGGCTCCACCGCCCCGAAGGCCGCGTAGAAGGCCGCGTCCAGGGCGTCGGCGACCCTCGTCGTCGGCTTCCACTGCGCGGTGCCGCGGTGCGAGGCGCCCGAGGCGTAGGTGCGCTGGGCGACCAGCACGCTGACCGGGTGCACGCGCGCGGCCCGCAGACGGTCGGCGTCGGTCAGCTGTGAGCAGACCTCCTTGGTGCGGCCGCCGAGCGCGGGCAGCAGCCCCAGGCGGGTCAGGCGCGGCAGCTGGCGCATGAGGGCCGTCATGGGCACGCCGACGTCGAGCAGCGCGCTCCACACCTCGGGCTCGGCCAGCGCGGCGTCGGGCAGCATCTCCCAGGTCAGGCGGTAGTCGCGGACGAGCCGCGCCCAGACCCGGGCGGCGGTCGCCTCCTGCGCCTTGACGAAGCCCTCGATGAGGGCGGGGGTCGCCTCCCCGACCGCGCCGTGGGCGATCCAGTCGAAGGTGGCGCGCAGGCCGGCGTCGTCGGTGCGCGGGTGCGCCAGGCGCAGCAGGTCGCGGTGCGTCCAGCCCCCGCGCCGGCGGTACTTGACCGCCTGGTAGGCCAGCCGGTCGGCCGTGCGGCCGGTGTACCAGGAGCCGACGGCGCGGCGCAGGCTGCGTCCCCAGCCGCGGAACTGCTCGACGTAGCCGGCGAAGGTGAACAGGTGCGACCCGGTGCGGGCGACCTGAGGCAGCGCGGCGAGGGCGGCGTCGCGGGCCTGGGGCACCGAGGCGGCGTAGGCCAGGGCGAACAGGGCCGGGTTCTGGCGCGGCGCCGCGCCGTTGGTCGAGACCCGCACGATCGTGTCGACCAGGGTGCGTGGGTCGTCGGCGGCCATGCGCCTGAGGACCTCGGCATTGTCGATGGCCAGGTCCTGGGCGCTCGTGTAGTAGGTGCCGCCGTCCACACCCAGGATGAGGAACCGGCGCAGGCGCGCGGCGTCATCGAGGGCGAAGACGTAGCCGCCGGCGGAGTTCGGCACCTGGTCGGCGGTGGCCCGCCGGCGCTGCGGCGTGAGCCGGGTGCCGATGGAGCTCAGGATGTCCACAACCTTCCCCTTCCGGACGATCCGCCGACCCGGGCGGCGGGGGCGAAGCAGCGCAGCGTGCGGCCCGCCCCGCGCGGCCGGAGCCGTACGGGGTCTGCGCGGATGCCGGGAGCGGGCGTGTCCGTGCCTCCGGATCCTCCGAAGAGGGCCGGGAATCGAACCCGGCTGTGCCAGTCGATAACCGAAGAGCCTCCGGCCCGCCCGCGGCATCCGAGCAGGTGCCGGCCTGCGCCGGCACGAAGGAGTGTAGACCCCTACACACCTGTAGGGCAAGGTGTCCTGCCGAGAGGCGCGAAGGCGCTCGGGGAGGCGGAGGGGGCCCAGGCGGTCGTGTGCAGCGATGACCGGGTCAGCCGCTCTGCCATTGAGCTACCGGCGCAATGCCGACGAGGACTCGAACCCCGAACAGGCTGATCCGTGTAGAAGACGATAACCGATCATCATCGGCCCGCCTGGACGGGATGAGAGCGTAGAGGAGCGTCGGCCCCGGCGCAAGGTCCGGGCCGGCGACGAACCGCTCGGCCGGGCTCAGCCGGGCTCAGCCCCGTCGGCCCGGCTCGGCCCCGTCGGCCGGGCTCAGCCCCGTCGGCCCGGCTCCCGAGCCGCGCGCCCGGGGAGCCCGCCCTGGGGAGAAGAGCCCAGTGCGGTTGCCGACGGCCGCCCATACCCTGCCTGCGTGAACGCCTCCCACACCTCCCGCTCCCGTCGCCACAGCCACAGCCGGAGCCGACAGTCGCGGTCGGCCTCCGCCGGCTCGGCCCGCTACGGCATGATCCCCTTCCGAGTCCCCTACGGAATAGTTCCGTTCGGCCCGGCCTCCTCGCGTTCGAAGCGCAAACGCCGGTCTGCCGCCGCGAGCGCCTCCCGCCGGCGGTCCCCGGCGTCGTCGTCCTACGCCCGGTCCCGGCCCGCGGACCCGGCCCCATTCTCCGTGTGGTCCGCCGGCGCCCAGGCGCGCCGCCAGCGGCTCATCATGCTGCGCTGGGTTCTCGTGGCGCTGACCATCACCGTGGTCGAGACGGGAGCCATCGCACTGACCGTGGGGCCTCCGTACACCACGAGCACCATCTTCACCCACACCTCGCCGATCCTCCTCGCGCAGGCCGCAGTGGCGGATGCCGTGCTGCTCGCCGTCGTCATGTCCCGAACCGTCGTCGATGCGCACAGCAGGGGCTTCCGGGGCGTGACCCTCCTGTGGATCACCGTCGCGCTCTGCAGCCTGTTCCTGGTCTGGCCGGCCATCCTCTTCGTGCTGTACTGGTGCATCGTCCTCGTCAGCGCCGACAGGTTCGGCGACCTCACTGCGGGCTTCCCCACCGCGTTCACCGACCTGCTCCGGCTCGCCGAGCCCTTCGCCGCGGGCGTCTGCCTGCTCATGCTCGTGCTCGCGACCAGTGCCACGATCCTGGAGCTCCGGCGGGCGCAGGAGGACCGGACGGCGCAGACGGTACGTCCGGCACCGACGCCGCGTCCCCGGAAACGCACGAGGGAACCGTCGATCGCGGCCGCCCCCGACCGTCTCGCTTCTCCCGCCCCCGACCACTCCCGGGCCAAGGAGCGGGAGAGGTGGGACAGGCCGAAGAAGTGGGAGAAGCGAGACGCTCGGGACGAGCTGCCCCCGCGGTACCCCCCTGGGCTCAGGCCTCCAGAGTCCTGATGCGCGCGCCGGCCGGCCGGCCCAGGCTGCGCCTGCTGCGCCACCTGGCGGCCTGGCGCAGGGTGAGCTGGCGCGTGAGGGACATGGCCGCGCCCGAGACGACCGCGAAGGCGACGACCTCGCCGAGCTGGTAGTTCAGCACCTGGTCGTCGTCCTGGGGCGCGGGCCGCCCGGTGACGGCCTTCCAGCCGGCGGCGACAACCTTGTCGGCGACAATGCTGGAGGCCAGCAGGATCAGGGCCGAGGCGGCCGCCCAGGCGAAGTCGTTCTTGCTGTCGGTCATTGTGGCTCCGTTCTTCGATTCGTGGGCCAGCGGCGGTGTGCGCGGCTCCCGGCGTCGAGATAGACATTTTAGGACGAGATAGACGGTGTCACCGCCGACCTCGTACGAAAATGTCTATCTCGACAGGGCGGGGGCGCCGCGGGCCCCTCGGCGCTCGAGGGGGTGATGGGGGCCGTTGTCAACACCTGGAACCGTCGTCTGGGCGTCCCGGCTGCCAGCGTCGTCGTCGATGAGGACGTCCTGCTGCAGCTCAGTGGCGCCCTGAGCGTGCCTCTCGGGGGCGGGGTGACGGAAGCACAGCTTGTCTTCCACCTGCGGGACGCCGTTGACAGCAGCCGCGAGATGTTCGACTACCTGGAGAACGTGCTCCCGGAGAGCAGGTTCGACGAGATCGCGAAGAGAGTGGGCATCGACCTCTACGGCGAGACCAGCCCCGATGTGGTCATCGCCACCGCCAAGCGGTACATGGCGCAGGCCGAGGGGCTCATGTACGCGGACTCCGACAAGGCGGCCGAGCTGATCGGACGCGCGGGTGAATGCGTGACGCGCGCCGGGCTGGATCCGGAGGAGATCGGCATCGATGCGGCGCTCGCGCGACTGCTGAACAAGCGGCTCCGCGACCGGGGAACGTCCCGGGAGGAGCTCGCCGGCGAGCTCGAACGTCTTCTGCGCCGGGACAGGGACGGGGCGGCGTTCGAGAACA
>ERZ773010.1054-NODE-1054-length-17777-cov-5.144284_pt1 | contig 17777 bp, 14 predicted proteins | sample MGYA00580842_ERZ773010 | MGnify/ENA primary metagenome ERZ773010 (study PRJEB29015, sample SAMEA2737982) | human oral metagenome | biome: human oral; feature: human-associated habitat; material: dental | place: China | collected 2107 ...
TATTTGTGCTTATTGCAACAACTGTATTTTCCTGTGAGGATTCTTCTTTCGTTTCCACATCTACCGCCTCTATGCTTACTTCATAGTGAGTATCGCTAATCTTTTTTGAGCTGCTTTTTAAGCCCTTTGAAGCTGCCATTTTAGTAAGATTTTCCACAGCGATTTCATTATCTACCTGTACTACTATGGTTTCAGGTTTTTGTACACTGTCAATAAGTGCTACTGTTTTAATTACCGGCTCAGGGCAAGCCCTGCCACGAACATCTAAAATTTGCATACTAATCTCCTTATTAAATTTTATAAGTTCTACTAAAGGCTGTCTTTATAAAAATAAAGTATACAAAATACAGTGATTGGCACATTACAAGCAAACTGTATAAAATATTCTTTCTTTATATGACAAGCCAAAAATACAATTTTATCCAAGTTACTTAAGCATATTTCCCAAGTCACCTAATTTAGATGTTATATCCGAAACGGTCAGCTTAGCCTTTACACCGTCAACTAAAGGCTTTAATTGCTCATCAGGTAAGTCAACTCCTATAATACTCTCTATAGTAGGAATAGGGTTAGCCTGAAACTTTGTAAGTATATCCTTATCAGCCTTGATCTTATTAACCACTTCTTCTATCTTCTTTTGTATATCCATAAACTGCTCCTTTATTAAAATTATTTCGTCTTAATGACATCCTGTTAAAATATGGTAAATATTTCAGCATCGGTATCATTATATATAAAAATATAACATTTTCCAACTTATTTTATTAATTCAGAAAGAATTTAGCTGATTATCATCTCTTAAAATTCTGATTGGCAGCCTACTTATTCAGATGAACCAACTCTCCGACTCTCATTCCTGTTGATGACAACAAATCAATCATTGCCAAATCCCTTATACTACCACATTTATCCCTCATAATTTTAAGAGCCTCATCCGTATAAGTTTCTTTTACCGTTTTATTGGCTTTGATTTTATGAATTCTTCTTACAAGACTTTTTAATATATAGTTTTCGTCTTCAAGCCACGAAAAGAAACTTGATAAAGTTCTTCTTATATTGTCTATATTGGACTTGCTGCAATTATTCAGCTTTTGATAATCTGATAAATAATTCCTCAAGTCATCAGTTCGCATCTTAGTTACATGCATACCTACAATGGAAAATAATTTGCATATTGAAGTTTCATAATATTTAAGAGTTTTTTCACTGCACCCCTCTACCCTTTTGCAGATATAAATGCCTTAAGCAGTTCTTTGCACTTAGCTCTATAATCATAGCTTATACCTCCAAAATAACCTAAGGATAAAAAGTATTGTAAATCAATAATGATTCACTATTTCTTTACTTAATTTATTTTTATTTCTTCTTCTCTATCTCCTTGCCTAAGATAAAACATTGCCTTTTGGTTTTCAATTTCAGCTTTCAGTTCTTCTTCTGTCGGCAGGTATAATTTATATTTTGAAGCAAATAGCTGTTCATTTCCATGCATAACAGAATAACGGGCAATGTCATCATCCGTATCTGAACAAAGTACAATTCCTATTGTAGGGTTATCTCCCTCATTGCGTTTTAATTCATCATACATACGGATATACATATACATCTGTCCTACATCTTGGTGTGTTATTTTTTCCGTTTTCAAGTCGATAAGGACAAAACATTTCAGTATGTAATTATAAAACACAAGGTCTATATAATAGTCTTGTTTTTCAGTATGAATATGTTGCTGCCTTGCTACAAAAGCATATCCTTTTCCAAGCTCCATTAGAAACTTCTGCAAATTTGAAAGTATACTTTTTTCAAGATCGCTTTCTGTAAAATCCGTATCTTGTGAAAAGCCTAAGAACTCTGCGATAAGTGGATTTTTAATAAACTCCAACTTATCAGTTTGATATGATGCTGTCAATTCTTTCATTTTATTTTCTACAAGTTCTTTTTTCTGTGTTTTAAGTATACGGTAATAATACTGAGATGAAATGTTTCGCTGGTGCGGACACTCCAGGTTTGTTCTATAGCCTCTTGTTCATACCATTTACGAGCTTTCTCATCTTTAACTTGTAATAGTGTAGCATAATGCGACCAAGATAATAGTAGTACAGATTTTCCGGACACTGTCTGGAAAATCTCAGGATAAGTCTTGTAAAAAGAATAAAAACTATATAAATTTGATTTCGTATACCCTTTTCCATATTCAACCGACAATTCTTTTGACAATTTTTTTATAATCTCAGCTCCATATTTTGCCCTATCCTCACCTTGCAGTTCTTCACTTGCAATTCTATAACCAAGAAGCCAGTTTCTATGTATCAGGGTTGTATTAACTGCTTGATATGCAGTCTTTTGTGAAAATTCAATAATTTCGCACATATCTTTTAAGATGTTATCAGTTTTGACAAAATTATCTATAAGACTATTTTGTTTGATTTTTTCTGATTTATTCTCCATAAGCACTGCTCCTTTGGATTCTTGTTATCATTTTCTAATATTGCTTTATAAATATACTTCTTCTGAAAATAGTATATCTCCGGTTAATAAGATTGTTTGTTTTTTTAATTGTATAAACAACTTCTTTTGGAAACTGCTCTCGCTTAAGTCTTCACGCAACGGTACTAATATTTCTGCTGCACTATGTTTGCAGAAATGAAGTACCGGTGTTGCAGATGTTTCCTACAGAAGTATGTTTATAAATATATTCCCAAACATTTATTCCTGCCTAAGATTAAAGTTAGTCAGGTAAACAATAGCTATTTATATACACAAAATTTCCCTATACAGCTATTTCTTGCGGGTTGGAGATTAAATAGCTCGGTCAATCATTATTTGTGTTATCTGAAGTATTGAATTTTCAATGTACTAACCACATTTTGGCTGTGGGAGGTTTGAGTAAGCTTAGTTGTAAGTATATATCTTACCGTCCACATCTATATGATACAGCTTGCCCCCTGACTCTACAGTCGTATCTATTGCCATACTTCCGTCATCATAAAAATAATACCAGTTTCCGTCTATGACCTGCCAACCTGATTTTAACATATTGCCGTTTGTATCATAATAATACCACTTTCTTCCGTTAGCCTTCCAACCCTTATTAAAATCCGCCGGAGCAAAAAGCAGCTGGCGTTTTCCCTCTCCCGCTGCATTTATCACCTTTTCAGCACCCGCTATAAGCCTATACATGGGCTGAGTACGGCTAAACTCGACATCATCATTGTGTGCGTATTTATAATATATATCCCCATCTATTATATTAAACCAGGTTACATTGTCCTCAAGTACTGCCTGCTCTTCTCCCGAAAGCTTCATTTTGTACAACTTCGATACTGTCCTTGCATCAGCGGCACTTGGTGATTTTGTTACGAAGTAAATATTTCCTCCATAAATATTAAACTGTATATCATCCACTATACTTACCGGCTCACTTGCCCTGTAAAGCACCTGCATTTCACCATTTGCCGCGTCTAAAGGACCTCCTACAAGCGAAGCATTTGCCTCTCCCTGCTCAGCACCCAAAGTATAGAAAATCTTATTGTCATATATCATATAGCTTTCGCAACTGAATCCCGGAATTATAAGAGCATTTTCTCCGGTTGAAAGATCAATTAGATTTAAGCCGTCCTTTGCTCTGTAGTATAATTTATTATCAACTACATTGGGCATGGGGCTGCCCTTACAATTATCCACCGGAATTATATGTATATCTCCGGTTTGGGCATTGGTAATATTCACACAGGCTATATGGTAGCCCTGCTTTTTACCGTCATAATAGGTAAAATAACAATAATCTCCAACCAGGGTATCCAGACTTAACCATACATCATTTGCGGAATTATCAAAACTTATATTGCTAAGCCTTTCGTTAACTCCCGTACTTACATTAAGCCTGTAGATATTCCTGTCCGTATCCTGACTCGGTATATCGCCCCTTGCGGTATTGGCATAATATATATAACCGTCCTTGTATTGCATATCCTTAGGATATATCTCTCCGAAAGCCGGTGCCAGAGCACCGTTGGCACCTATGCTGTACAGTCTTTCATTGTCAAAAGCATTTCTAAAATATATATTATCACCTACTCTTATTATACGTGCGTAGCATAAAGTATTGCCGAACAGATTGCCGTCATCCAGGGCACTGTTTGGCGGAACCTCTATTGCGGATAAAGACTCCTGCTCATCTGTTTTTTCTTCACTGTCTACAGAAGCTTCTTGACTATCTTCCTCATTGTCTTTATCTTTGTCTTTGCCTTTCCTTTTTTTATCCGACTTGGATCGTTCTTCCTCTTTGGTATTTTCAGCTCCCCCACCCATAAGACCTGTAATACTTGAGCAGGCACTTACAGTGCAAATACTTAGTAAAGTACACATTAATATCAATAAATATCTTTTTTTCATATACATCTCCCTTATAATATATTAAAGTTAAACTTCTTACACCCCGAATGCGGGGCATAGCAATGTTCATTACACCTTACAGATGCGGGAAGTTTGAGTTTAAAAATATATCTTTTCTTTATTTGTTTATGACGGTTCGGGACTCGGCTTTAAAGCAGACAGTGTACAGTTCAATATCTGTCAACTACCCATCACCTAAAGGTAATGGGCTTGTAACTGCCCAGTCGTAGTAACTGCTTACGTCTCCGACCTTTCAACTCCAATAGATATTGCTATCTAAAGTGGCGTTACATCGTAGGGTGGTTGACAACACCCTTTACAACAAAGATTTACTCTGCTGTAACTATACTAGTGCATCATTGATATTTAATTAATATAGGTAATAGTAGAATAAATCTCAATTCCCTTTATTATGCGTTTGTTACAATCTATTAACAAAGCAGTAATAAAGCTAGATATCAACGATACATTACACTAGGTACTTGGCTATCGGTTAGATAGTTGATTCCCATACGGTATAGATTCATAGCTCCAATGCGGTCATCGTTTGATTTATATCCACAGTTTTTACAAGCAAACAAATGTATTTTCTTGTTACGATTGGCTTTTTCAATATGTCCGCAAACAGGACAGCATTGACTCGTATAACGAGGGGCTACTTTTAATACGAGAGACTGGTTCTGTTTTGCTTTGTAAAGTAGCTTTTGCTCTAAATCATAGAACGACCATGATACAGATACATAACGGTCTTTTGTTCGTACACGTTCAGTAACAGAACGAACTCCACTTAAATCTTCTAAGACGAAGAGAGTATGCTTTGGATTAGACTCCACGAGTGCCTTCGATACTTGATGATTGACATCCCGCATCCAACGGTTTTCTCGTGAACCAATAGCTTTTAGTCTACGCCTTGCTGATGGAGTCCTACGTATCTGTAATTCTTTGCGAAGTTTAGAATAATGAGTACGTTTCTGTTTAATGGTTTTACCACTAACAAAGCCTGATTTATGTTTACTGTTGTAGGTTGCAACGACAAAGTTAATACCTCTGTCAATACCAACAACGTTGCAGATTTCAGCATCTTCACATTCTTCCACTTCATAAGTTACAGGTATGTGTAAAAAATACTTGCTGTGCTTATTTACAAGTTTGGCTGTACCAAAACTATAAATACTATGGTCAAAATATTTAGACATACCCTTAGCAAAATATGGCAGTTTTACACGTCCATCTAAAGTATTTACGGAAAAGCAATGATTCGTAAGAGAATAATCCCTATTCCAAACAAGGTCATATTGTGGTTTTGTGAAGTTAGGTTTAATCCACTCATTCTGATTTCCAAGAATGGTCTTGTATCTAGCAATCACAGTCTTTAAAACAGATTGAGCCATTTGAGATTTTAAACCGAATCTATTTCTTAAATCAGAATACAGCACCTTGTTAAGAGCAAACTGCTTTAGATTGTGTGTCTGGAATACATAATTTGAAACATAGTTGCAAGCATCTGTATAGGCAGACATAGTTGTATTAAGTAATGTTTTATCATCATCACTTGGAACTATTTGAATTTTTGCTGTAACAGTTATCTGTTCCATATATACTCCTTTCATTGATATTTCACTGAAAATATTATATAATAATAATTAGTGAAAATCAATAATTAGAGGTAATATTATGGATAATAAATATAATCGTCATAACAGGTGTAAATACAATTTAAAAGTACATATCGTATTAGTGACAAAATATCGTAAACATCTACCAGGAAACAACATTGCTGACGATGTAAAATAAAAGATATTCGATATTTGTAAATCTCATAATTGTGAAATAATTGCTATGGAAACTGACAAAGACCATATACATTTTCCAGTCAGTTATACCACTACCGATAAGGTCTGTGATATTGTAAAAACCATCAAGTAAGAAACAAATCATTGTTTATGCGTTAAATATAACAGTTTTCTTTCCAAACAGTATTGGAAGAAACACATCTTTTGGTCTGATGGTTATTTTGCTTGTAGTATTGGGGAAGTATCGTCATCTAAAATTCAAAAGTACATCGAAAGCCAATGGTAATGGTTAAAAAATTACAAGACTCCTCTCACCACCCAATGGTAGTGGGTTTTTGTCTATGACAACCGAAAGGATTTTATTTATGAAAATACCCTATATGTACTGGAAAAGTCCTATGAGCAAAGAATGGGTTCACTAAAGAAGATGGATATTGACGGAAGCAATGTAGTTGATATAGCGGAGGATATAAACTGGTTTAATATAGTGAACGGCAATGTATTCCTAAAATACTGGGATGGGAAGAGTAGACCTGATACAGAGTTATATACTTATAATATCGCAGCCAATATTCCCATAGGTCAGGTGGTAAACTTCGATGCGGCAGTGGCAAATACAAAGCCTGAAATATCGATACCGGTGACACAACATGCACAGTCAGTCAGTTCGGAAAAAGATGATAATTATTATAGAGAGAAGTATGCACCGATTATACATGAATATAACAAAGCTATTTATAATACAGTATCAGATTATGATTATACTAGTGTATAGTATCATTGATATCTAGCCTTATTACTACTTTGTCAATAGATTGTAACATACACATAATAAATTTGAAAGTTACTCTACTATGTCTATATTAATTAAATGTCAATGATACAATACACTAGGTTGTGACTAAAAATATTTTGGAATGGGCTTTAGTGTAACTAATATTTTTTGAAGCTTGACTTAGTATATATCAAGATATATGCTAAGAAAAAAGGACGGTGATTTTATGTTGACAGCAAAAATTTTTGAAAATGGGCGAAGTCAGGCAGTAAGACTGCCAAAAGAATGCAGATTTTCATCAGATGAGATTTTGGTAAATAAAATAGGTGATATAGTGATATTATTGCCAAAGAGCAGTAATTGGGATTCTTTTGCAGCAGCTATAGATATGTTCTCAGACGATTTTATAGATGATAAGAGAGATGATTCTTTACAGGAAAGAGAAATACTATAAGATATATGCTTGATACCAACATATATATAATAAAGAACAAGGCAAAAAAGGTTATTATTGAATTAAAAAGGCATAAACCGTCAGAGATTTGTGTTTCGGCAATAACCTATGCCGAACTTACCCATGGTGTAGAAAAGAGCATGGCTGTTGAAAAGAACAGGCTTGCACTTGCACTACTCTTTTCTTGCAAGTAAATACAGGTCGTTTATCAGTAAGAAACTTATAAGGTATACCATAATTCGTAAGGATCAACTCATTATAATATATGGCTTATAATTTTTTTATATTTTAAAAAATTAACTATTGACTTTTCTTAAATTTTATTATATTATATCTCTTGTCCTTAAGAGACAGAGATAAATTTTCTTAAGATTTGCGTCTTTAGCTCAGTTGGTAGAGCAGTAGACTCTTAATCTATTTGTCCAGGGTTCGAGTCCCTGAAGACGCATAAAGGCTTTTTTTAGCAGACATTGAGCTGTTAGGAAGGGCTTTTTTTTTGCTCAAATTACAGCCCCCTTTCTCTACCAAACCTTCCGGCAATGACTTACTTATATAAAAGGTTTATACCAACAGCTGAAAAAGCATAAATTCAAACCTATTCTACCTTAGCCATCCCTGCGACGGCAGCTTCATACACTTCCATTGATTTTAAAAGCTCCATTCTGGCAGTTTCAAAAGCCTGCCTGCTCTGCAAATTCTTAAGCCTTTCACCTTGATACTCCACGCCGCTTATCATCTTATTTTGAAGTTTGACATTCGCTATATTGTCATTAATATCAGCGGTTTCAAGACTTAACTTTGCAGCCTCATAATCACTTTTTTTACTCTGAACATCCGCATACAAAGAATTAAGATTGGTCTTTAAATTAGCCTCCATCTGCTCCTCACTTAAAGCCCTTGATTCTTTCATTCCCAAAGACTTTTTATACTTTGTATTTCTGAATTCTATTAATGTAAAATTATTGCCTATAGCCTTTTTTATATCATCATCAGGATTAAATGTATCTATTTTACTAAGGTCTACATCCGTTATAGGAACTATATTCGGATTATCCTGTTCACTCCAACCGCAGAGCATAATAAGGCTTTTTCTAAGACTTTCCTTGCCGGATACCAGGCTGTCCAGATTATTCCTAACCTCCTGTGCCTGAAGCTGCGTCTTTGTATACTCAGCCGAGGTACTCATACCTGAACTTTCCGCAGCCTTTGCCGCCGTCTTCATACCCTCGTAGAGCTTAAGCTGCTCATTTAAAAGCTCTTCCGACTTTACCAGTGAATCATAACTTATAAACATAAGTTTCACTCCGTTTGTAAGCTGCATGGCAGCCTGTCTTATCGGTCTGTTTGTAGAGCTTATTTTTGAAAGAGATGTCTTTGCCTTATTCATACTCTCTATTACCTTGTTCAGTGCATTCGCCTGTGCTGTATACAGGTATACATTGGAAAACTCTTGCTCCTCTTTTGAATTATCCGAAAGCAGTCTTAATTCCTTGCGGGCAATCTCCAAATCCTTAATGCTGTAATCTAAGTTGCTTATATTGGAAGTATAACTTGTCCATGCCGCAGATATACTTGGATTAAAATTATTGACCAAATCTTCTATCTCGGAATACTCAAGGTTATTGTCCATAAGTTTTGACCATTCTTCTTCACTATAGGATGATCTTCCATACTTTATAGTATTATCAGCGGCAAAAACACTGTTTCCTATAAGACTGATGCCAAGAGCTGTGATAAGTAAAAAAGCATATACATTAAATTTATTTTTTCTCATAAGCACCACCTATTGACCTACCGAAGCCAGTCCGTTTACAGCCGAATTATAGTTTTCCAAAGCGAGCCTCAGTGCAAGCTCGGCTTGTTTTTTTTCTGTATTCTTTTTAATATTTTCAAGCTCCTTATTGGCAACTTCAAGCTGTGTAGCCATACCCAAATTCTTCTTTTGCCTTATAGTTTCCAGATCTTTACTGCTAAGCTCAAGCTCCGCCTTAAGTAAATTAAGCTTATCCTTTGCATTTACCAGATTCTTATAAAGGGTCTGTACATTTGCCTTTATATTCTCGGTACCTGAACTTATGGTGCTGTTTAAGCTCTTTATTTGAGTATCCGACTTGGCATTGCCAAGCTTTCTTTTATTTATCTTAAGCGCATAATTTTCTTCAACAGCCTTTTTTATATCTTCTTCAACATTTATCTTATCAATATTTTGTAACTCTTCCTCACTTAAAACCGGTACCAAACCTATATTAGCCTGTGAGTCCGTCTTAAAACCTGTCATGATCAAGAGCTTATCTCTATCAGCCAAGGCGGCATTGCTTTGATCGCTTAAGGTCTTGTTAGCCTTAATTACAGCCTCTTTGGCACTTAAAACATCAAGATTTGTTGCCATACCGACAGCCACCCTTGCCTGTGCATTGGCAAGATTAAGTTCAGCTACTTCCACCGCCTTTTGCAGTGCCTCTTTTGACACATCCTTGCTATAGTAAGATATCATCAAAGCCTTGGTATTTTGTACCAGACTAAGTCTTGCACTTTCATATGTAAAGTACTGTACCTCATAGTCTTCAAGTGTCGTATCCGCTGAGTTTTTCAAGTTGCTTATCGTTGCCCTTGACTGTGCAATACTTGCCATCATAGGCACATAAGTCATACTGTCCGGATCCGGCTCTGTAAGGTTGTCTTCTATTTTTTGAGCCATATCTCTATAACTTTGAGATACTTGAGAATTCTTTCTGCCGTAATCCCTTGTAAACTGCTGCATATTTGCCTGATTAGTCTGTACCGTGGCATTGTACTCTGTAACCAGTCCGTCTATTTCTTCATAATCAAGGTTCATATCCCTAAGTTTTGCCCACTCTTCTTCAGTCCTTGAAAATGTCGGACTCTTAGCCAAGCTCCTTAATGGAGCCAGGCTAAGTCCTGCTATAATAAGACTGAAACTAATTATAAACTGTATACTTTTAATATATCTTTTCTTTACCATATTTCACCTATCCCTCTCTTTCAAGAGCCTCTTTGATACGCTTTTTTCTCTTTCTGTCTATCATCTTATACAGTGTAGGCAGCATAATAAGTGACAGAAGAGTTGATGCCATAAGTCCTCCTACATTGACCAGGGCAAGACCTTGCAGGTTCTTTCCGGAATCTCCGTATGCAAATGCCAGCGGAAGCATGGAAAGTACCGTGGTAAGTGTAGTCATAAGTATAGGTCTGAGTCTTGTAGCCCCTGCTTCTACAAGTGCAGTGTCCACATCCATATCTTCCCTGTACTGGTTTACGGTATCAATATACAGGATTCCGTTGTTAACTACCGTACCTACAAGCATCAAAAGTCCTACCATGGCTGTCATATTGATCTTAACACCGCTAAAATACAAAAGTCCGAAGGCTCCTATTAATGAAAACGGTATTGTAAACATTACCATAAATGAAAATCTCGGTGATTCAAACTGCATAGCCATAACTATAAATATAAGGAATATAGCTGTTAAGAGTGCATTAAGCAAAGAATTGATTTCCTTTCCGAGCATCTTGGTATAGGCACTGTTGGTTCTGCTGATATTACTTGGAAGACCGGCGTTATCCACAACCGCATCAGCCAGCTTTTGAGCATCCCCCTTAAATCCGCTTACGATATTTGCGCTTATAACCACTCTGTAGGTCTTATTTTGCCTTACTATCATGGACGCCTCATCCACAAACTTAATACTTGCAAGATCGGAAAGCGGTACTTTAGCTCCTGTAGGTGTAGAGATCATCATATTTGAAACACTCTCCACATCCTTGTATTCATTTTCCGGATACTCAAGCTTTACTTCTATTACGGAGTGATCTTTTGAGTACTTCATAACTGTAGAGCCTGATATATTTTGATATACCATTCCGCCTATGGCTGAGGGACTTAAGCCAAGAGCCTGTGCCTTTACCGGATCTACATCTATATTGACTGTTGAGGCTGCATTTTCCGCATCTGAATGTACATTTTCAAGATAAGTTTCTTTTCTTAAAAGCTCAACTATATCATCCACCTTATATTTCAGTGCTTTATAATCCGTACTTACAAGGTTTATACTTACCGCACCTCCGCTGCTCATACCACCGCTATCAGCATAAAGTTTAACTGTTATGGCGGCATCACTTATATTTGACATCTTTTTCTTGAATTCATCTATTACGGTATAAGTGCTTTTCGCTCTTTTTTTCTTAAGATGCACAGTCATATTCATACCTAAGTCTGAATTTATAGAAGTACTTGCAGCAGTATAATTAAGCTGATACTTTTCTACATCCTTTTCTTCTTTCACTATATCTTCTATCTGAACCGCTACCTTATCTGCACTCTCTATATTAATTCCCGGTTGAACCTTGGCAGATATCTGAATAATTCCCTTGTCTTCTTCAGGTACAAGCTCCATTCCAAGCTGCCCTGCCATAAAGAATGATAAAACAAGAAGTACTACCGCTATAAATATAACCAAAAACTTTCTCGGTATAGTTCCTCTTACTATCTTCCTATATCCGTTTTGTAAAAAGTTCATTATATGTACTGCCGGACTGTTTTCTCTTTCTTTAGGTCTTAGGAATACAAAAAGTAAAGGAACTATCATGGCTGCCGCTATAAGTGAAGATACCATACAAAAGACTATAGTAAAACCGAGTTGGCTGAATATCTGTCCTGACAAACCTTTAAGAAGCGCCAGGGGCAAAAATACGACACAGGTCGTTACTGTAGAACCTATTATAGAGGCAAGTACTATCCTTGTACCTTCTACAGCCGCCTCATAAAAACTTCTGCCTTCTTTTGCTCTGAAACAGCTTTCTATTACTACTATGGAAGAGTCCACTATCATGCCTACACCAAGGCTGAGACCTCCTATGGATATGACATTCATACCGAACCCCGCAGCTCCCATCATAGTAAGTGCCATAAGTACCGACACCGGTATGGAGCTTCCTACTATAAGGGAGGCTTTTACATTTCCGAAGAATGCAAAAAGTACTATCATTGAAAGAATTACCGCTATGATCAAGGTTTCAAACACACTCTTTATAGCAGCTCTTATATCATCCGCACTGTCATAAATTATATCTACGGAAAGATTGCTGTTTTGAGCCTTTAAGCTTTCTATTGCCGCCTTTACCTCGGATGAAAGCTCCACCGCAGAGGCACTTTGCTGCTTTTGTATTGAAAGGCTTATTACATCCTCTCCGTTATATCTGCTTAAAGAACTTGTCTTGTCAAGCGTGTTATACACATTTGCTATGTCCGAAAGATGTATTACTTCTCCGCTCGCTAAGGGTATAACTATATTTTTTATCCTCTCGGTATCCTTATAATCAGCCGAGATATTGACATTAAGCTCCTGTCTTCCGAACTCTGCGGTACCTGCCGGTACGGAAAAGTCGGCTGAGCTTATAATATCGGATATGCTTTGCATATTAAGTTTGTATTGTGCAAGTTTTTCAGGTATAAGCTCTATTTTTGTATAGTTTTTACGCCCTCCGGTTATATCGACTTGCGCTACCGCAGCTATTTTTTGCAGCTCCGGAACTATAGTATCTTCAACATAGTTATATAAATTTTTATCGGTTCCTCCGCCTACTATAAGCTGCATGGAAGCCTGCATATTCATATTGATTTCTATTATATTTGGATCATCCACCTTATCGGGCAATGAAGATTTCGCCTTGTCAAGTACTTTTTTAAGCTCCAGGTAAGCAGTATCCATGTTGGTTCCGTATTTGTACTGTATCTGTATAAAGGATACATTCTGTCTTGACATGGAATATATATCTTCCACACCGCTTAAAGTGGCTATGGAATCTTCTATTTTCTTTGTTACAAGTTCCGTTACATCCTCCGGAGCCGCACCTTGATATACCGTTGATATTACAAGCATGGGAAAGTTCATTTCAGGCATAAGTTCCTGCTTGGCTCCTATTACCGCTTGAAATCCGAAGAAGAATATAGTAACCAGTGCCAGTATTAAAGTTACCGGTCTTTTTAAGGCAAATTTTGTCAACTTAAGCATTCTGTCTCCTTACTGCTGCTTTTTCGCAACTTCCGCACCGTCATAAAGCTCACTGCTCCATGTAGTTATAACTTCATCTTCAGCGCCAAGTTCAGATTTAAGTTCTGCAAAGTCCGAATCATAAATTCCTACTTCCACCTCCATTTTTACAGCCTTACCGTCTTTATAGAGGTAAATGTAGGGCTTTTCCTTAGAAAAGTTTACAGCCGAGATCGGTATAACCTTTACTCCTTGTGCCTGCTTATCTATAAGACTTACCTTTACTTTGGAATTTACGCTTAAATTCGCCCCCTCATCTATACCTGCCTTTACATCATAAAGTCCGGTAGTAGCGGATATAGTATTGGAAATCTCACTTATATGGGCTTTAACATCACCGCCTGTAGCCTTAAGCGTTACTTCATCTCCTACATTAAGTACTTCTTTGCTGTCAGAAGTAATACCGAATTTGGCGGTAAGACCTCCGTCTGCGGTTACTATAAATGCCTCGACCTGGGGTGAAACAATATTGTGTACCTCTATTCCCACTTTTTCCACTGTTCCCGCTATAGGAGCCTTTATAACACTGTAGGACTTTTGTATATCATACTGTGTTTTAGCTGCCGTATAAGCAAGTTTTGCATTTTCACTTGCTGAAGCCGCCTGATCCAAAACCTGCTGTGATACTCCGGCAGCATCAAATAATGCCTTGGTTCTTGTGTAGTTGGTCTGTGCATCCTGCATACCTATTCTTGCCTGATCCATTTGTATTTTAAGCCCTTCCAAGGTATCCGCCTTTATGCTTGCAAGTTCCTCTCCCTGCTCTACCCTGTCTCCGAGCTTCTTATTCAGTGTCAATATCTCCCCCGACATTTGAGGGTATATATGTACACTTTCTGCCGCCTCCACTGTAGCTATTTGACTCGTATACAGTACTATATCCTTATTTTCTACACGTGCAGTCTCAACAGTAGGCACATAAACCTCCGTCTTGGTCTGTTTTGTACTTAAGAATCTGTATGCCACAATAGCAATTAATATTGCTACTATACTTAAACTGATAATAACTCCCTTTTTCATATATTCCTTTTTACCTTTCGTTTTAATTGGTATCTATATTTTTATAGTCGCTTGATCTAGTGCAATGTATCATTAATATCCAGCCTTATTGCTACTTTGTTGATATATCGTAACACTATATAATAAAGAGAACTGAACTTTGATTTAATGCTTCCGATTTTAATTAAATATCAACGATACATTACATTAGTGCATATATTCAAGCATTTTTTCTATAAAATTATCTGTGATGACATCACAGCCTAATTTCTTCATTAAATCTTGTAAGAACTTGAATTTTTCAAGTCTTCTTTCTTTGGAATAAGGAATCACACTCGGATCCAGCCATATATTTATAAGCATTAAAAATATTTCCGCACATTCAAGCGGTTTTTCTACATTTAACGAGCCGTCCTTGTTACCGATTTCTATTATATCCGCAAGCATGGGAGCATCATAATTCATGTTATTTTTTAAATACATATAAATCATATCCGGACTTTTTATACATTGATATTCGTCTACATCTAAATTCTTGAATTTATTTTCAACCATATCTACGATATTATCCAGAAGGTATATTATCTTTTCTCTTCCTTTGTAACCGTCCGTTTCATGGATCAGATCAACCAGTATACTTCTCTGTAATTCCACATATTTATTTATAATTTCTTTTATTATCTCATCCTTCGACTTGTAATGATGGTATATCGCCCCCTTTGAAAGTTTTGCCTCCTCTGATATATCCCTCATACTCACTTTGTCAAAGCCCTTTTCAAAAAAAAGTTTTTCCGCAGCTCCTATAATAAGTTCCCTGCTTTCCTGTGCATTATATCGCCTTGACATAGACTTCCTCCTTTTTATCAAACCGACCGGTCGGTTTGTTTTGTCCGAAGTATAGCATGTATTATTATTTTTGTCTATAGCATAAATAATATTGTTAAGTAAAGTATAAGGATTTTAAAAATTTGTAGGGGGTAGCAACATAAGCAATTAAACAGCGATAATTAAACAATGATAATTAAACAGCGATAATTAACAGAAACACTCCCTATTTCAATCATACTCGCAGTACTGTTAATAAAGTTTCGACAAATTTAGTACAGACTGCGGAACTCGTGTGCTCGCCTACTCCGTGGCGAGCTGCACTCGAACAGTCCTCGTCTGTAAAATTTGTAACTCACTTTATTAACAGTACTAAACGCTAAAAAGATTGAAATAGGGAGTGTTTCTTTATACGCAGCCCACAAGAAATAGCTGTTTAAGGAATGGAGTAGATAAATAGCTATTGTTTATGTTGCTAAAAGGAGAGAGGGGGAGGTGTAGCAGCGACTTTTATTCCAAACTTATAAACAGCTATATAAAATCGAGTAGAGAGGCTTTAGCCCATACCCGCTCACGGGTCGGTATTCGCCGCAAAGTGACAGTTTCATTACACCGTCCCTGAGATAACAAAAGTGCCGACAGCTATCAGTTAGCTGTCGGCACTTACTAATTCTCCATGCACCGGGTTCATAAAACAAATATTTCCAATCAATAGTAACATATTACAGGGCAGTCTTTATTTATAATATCATACAATGCCTTTGCGGAAGAGCTTGGCATATTTATACAGCCGTGTGAACCTCCGGACTTATATATACCGCCGCCGAAGCTTGAACGCCAGTTCGCATCATGCATACCTATACCTCCGTTAAACGGCATCCAATACCTTACCGGAGCTGCGTAATCCGGACCTCTTAAGACTACATTTTTCGCTTTATAATTTACCTTATAAAGACCCGGAGGAGTCCTTCTGCCTCCCCACAGTGCACCGCTTACAATATCTGAAGTGAGTGTAAGTTGCCCATCTACATAATAGTAAAGTTTCTGATTGCTGAGGTCTATTTCCACATAGGTATTACCGAAGTCGTTACCCTCAAGTGATACGGCTCTTGATGAGAACAGCGGTTCTCGTTCTACCTGCTCACCTGCCAGTATAGAGGCTCTTATAGCTTGAAATTCTCCTTCTTTATCTACCTGCCAACCGTATTTCTTAGCAGGTATCTCAACCTCTCTGGAATCGGTAGTCTTAAAAATCCTCGGCTTTCCCAAGGTATCATACCTTTCTGCCAGTTCATCAACAAAAACTCTGATACCGCCTTCATCCAGTATAAGATTACCTTCTTCATCTACACCCAGCCACTGACTTATACGCTCGCCGTTAAGCACCGCTCCGCCGGCATAACTTATAACCGTCGCCGCATGTTTATTAAGTACATCCTGTGCAGATAAAAGCTTGGCATCATCTTCTTTAATCTTTGCAAAGCCATACAAACCATCCGCATCAAGGTCTTCTTTTAATCCAAGTTGTATCAAGGAAGATTTTATTTTCGCCTTTGCCTTATCAATATCTATTCTGGTTCCGTCGTATTCTTTTTCTATCACATAACCGCTTGCATTACTGTAACTTGCTATGTATGCATCTCTTGCTTCTTTAAAGCTTGCTTCCGTAAGACAGTTGTAGCCGGATAATATATATTCCAGCTTAGCGTTATCTAAATCCACAGTAACCGCTACCTTATGAGGATTCTTCTTGAATAAGTATATCGGCCATTTATAGACTTCCTGATTTTCTAAAATAGAATATATAGACTTATCCAGTTTATAGCGAAGATCTACGTCCTTTGCCCTTATTACATGCTTCTCACCTTCTCTTGCAATTATCTCAAGACTATAGTTGCTTATCGGTTTTTGTAATTCTTCATCTAAGGCATCAATAGTTTCATAACTTGCATCTGTATAATTAATAGTGGTATTAGGCAAAAATCTCTTCTTAAAGTAGTGTACTCCTCCGAAATAAACTACGGCAAGTCCCAAACCCACAATTGATGCGGCATATATCTTTATTGTTTTAGATTTTCTTTTCTTATTTTCTACATCCTCTTTGCCGGTAGTCTCGCTTTGTGCAACACTTTCCAAGTTATTATTTGTTGCCTCCTTAAGCTCATCGGCTTTTACTTCTTCAGCTTTCTTATCAGGCTCTTTTTTTGCCTCATTGCCTTCTGCTTTGTCGCCCTCTTTTTCAGTGCCGTCTTCCTTTGCTTGCGGCATGTTTTCTTTCTTATCGGGCTCTTTTTTTGCCTCATTGCCTTCTGCTTTGTCGACTTCTTTTTCAGTGCCGTCTTCCTTTGCTTGCGGCATGTTTTCTTTCTTATCGGGCTCTTTTTTTGCCTCATTGCCTTCTGCTTTGTCGACTTCTTTTTCAGTGCCGTCTTCCTTTGCTTGCGGCATGTTTTCTTTCTTATCGGGCT
>ERZ773010.1058-NODE-1058-length-17698-cov-59.603639_pt1 | contig 17698 bp, 16 predicted proteins | sample MGYA00580842_ERZ773010 | MGnify/ENA primary metagenome ERZ773010 (study PRJEB29015, sample SAMEA2737982) | human oral metagenome | biome: human oral; feature: human-associated habitat; material: dental | place: China | collected 2107 ...
ATTCAGAGCCGTTCTTTCGCTCATTCTTGTACCTTATTTGTACCGCACGCTTCTCGCCAACCCTTCAGCCCCTCGCGTATATACCGAGATGCTGGACAAATGAGACATGGTGCTACACCAATAGACAGTACACAACAGGAATATAGCGAAATGACAGCGAGCAAAATTCCAATCAAAAAAGTATGTGAGCACTGCAAACAGGAGTTTGTAGCATGGAAGACTACGACCAAATACTGTTCACACCAATGTAATAGCAGAGCCTATAAAAGCAGACAAAGAGAAGAACGAGTACAGCGAACTGAGGTTAATGAGCAAGAGAAGAAAGTCAAAGACCTCATAGATAAACCTTACCTCTCTATTGTAGAAGCAGGGCGATTGCTGGGTATCAGTAGACATACGATATATAGATATATCTACTCAGGGCGGTTGAGGGCTTATAGTATGAGTTCTCAACGCTCAATCGTCAAGCGTGAAGACATTGAGCAGATGCTGGCGGAGCGACCTTATGAAAAGCGACAGCCCCGAGATGCGATTGTAATCACTAAACTATACACGACAGACGAGGTATGCGATGCTTACGACATTTCTCGTGCCGCTCTCTTTGCAATAGCTAAGCGAGAGAATATCCCTCGTACACATAACAGAGGGAAGACCTATTGGAGCAAACAACACATCGATGTCTACTTTGCCAAGAAAGCTCCCGATGCTTCCATTACCGAATGGTGTACAGCCGAAGATATATCGGCTCGCTTTGGTATGACTATTACAGCGGTCTACAACTTCGCCTTTGACCACAACATTCCCAAGAAGAAAGTCAAAGGAAAGAGCCACTACTCGACTCGACACGTAGAAGAAGCCAAAGGGGTACTCGAAGCCATAGCTCCGAGTTACTACTCCGTCAAAGAGGCGATGGCTAAGTATGGTCTCACTCGTGACCAACTCTATCACTACACCAAGCAATGGAACATACCGAAGGTGAAACAAGGTCGTAATGTCCTCATCTCCCAACGAGAACTCGATGAAGTATTACAACCACCAACCATCATTCGATAAGTTATTTCTCGGTGCTTTGCCCCACCGAAAGAACACTGATTTCTTTTGCAGACAAACAATAAGTATCACCCACTAATCAATAAGAGTATGAGACATACATGTACTAAAGTAACATTGAGACAGAGGTTGTATGACAGCGGACGGATTTCGCTTTATTTGGACTACTATCCTGCTATCCGTAATCCCGAGACAATGCAGATGACAAGACGAGAGTATCTGGGCATCTATCTATATGCCCATCCCAAGAATGAGATGGAACGTTCGTTCAACAATGATATGCTGAACAAAGCCGAAGCCATCCGTTGTATTCGTGTTCAGTCGCTCATCAATGAAGAGTTCGGGTTTCTTGATAGAACTAAAATGAAAACCGATTTCCTTGCCTACTTCCTAAAGATGTGCCGAAAGAAAGATCAGAAGTGGCGTATCGTCTACCAGCACTTCTATAACTATGTGCAGGGACATTGCACCTTCGGAGATGTGACAATAGAACTCTGTCAAGGCTTTCGAGAGTATCTTCTCAATGCCAAGCAACTCAAACGAAAAGGGAATGTGTCCGTTAATTCGGCATCGGGCTACTTCTCCACCTTTCGGGGATTGTTGAAGATTGCTTACCGAGACAAATGGCTGAGAGAGAATATCAATGATTTCTTGGACAAAATAGAGGCTAAGGAGGTCAAGAAAGAGTATCTAACCCTTGATGAGGTGAAGCTGTTGGCACAAACACCTTGTGAGCACGAGATTCTCAAACGGGCCTCCCTCTTCTCTTGCCTTACAGGATTACGTATCAGTGATATTCTAAACCTCTGCTGGGAAGACTTTGAACTTGCACCAGACCAAGGGTATTGTATTCGCATCAAGACACAGAAAACTTTGACCGAAGCCATGCTCCCCATTAGCTACGAAGCCTATGAATTGTGTGGTGAACCGAGTTCGGGCAAAGTCTTTAGAGGCTTACAGCGAAGTATGATAAACTATCCGCTAAAGAAATGGCTCAAGCAAGCAGGTATCACGAAGCATATTACATTCCACTGCTTCCGCCATTCTTATGCTGTGATACAAATTTCATTAGGAACAGATATCTACACGGTGTCCAAGATGCTAACGCACAAGAACGTCTCCACGACGCAAATCTATGCTGACCTTGTGAACTCGAAAAAGCGTGAAACGGCTGAGAAGATCTCCCTGAAGTAAGGGGAACTTTCCTTTCTTTTCTCTATACTTCCCGCTATTTCTCTGAGTGATAAATGGTGATGAATACTTGTTTATGTTTGCATCAAAACATAGACAAGTATGAAGCCATCAAGCACTAACGATCACTATATTCCTCAAACAATCACCCTCGGGTGTATTGTCCTATTTTCCCTTACCGTTCGTTCTACTACTTTGAGCTGTGGAGCGGACGGCTTTACTGCATTCTGCGTTTTTCTTATTTGTTCCGTTGTCTTCTTTTTGCTCTTTCTTGCGGTGCAATCATTGCTCGAAGAATTCTCTGAGCATATCTTTAGGCCTCAGGAGAGAGGGGGGGGCGAACATCCGAACACAACAATTCCAACACCATTGCCCTCCCACTATAAACAATTTCGTCAAGAGGCTTTTCAAGTAAAGGCAAGAGAAGAGCAAAAGAAAATGGAAGTCATCACCTCCTACACCCAAAGAACTCTTGCAGCCTATATGACTGAGGAAGAACTTACAAAACTTTGCGAACAGATCACTCGCTATCTATCCTCTGAATGGAGCATAGAGACTAGCCAGGACATCAAAGTATCTTCCCATCTCAAAAGTATTGACCTAATGCACTTCGGATGGAACATATCTCGCCCTTTCGGAAAAAAAAGAGAGGATATAGCCTTTTTCCTCAAATACACTTTTGCCCATACCTTGAGAGATGTAGAGGTGAGTTCTATTCAACGAAAGCTCACCAATACAGAGGGGAAATACCTTATCTCTCTGTGTAAAGATATTCTCATTGATGAGCATTCAACCCCATTAGAAAGTTATCCAAAAGTTACTTGAAGGTGTTGTAGTGCACCGAGAGAACACCGATTTCCTTTGCTCGCAAATAATCAGAAACCCGCAGGGCAACCTGCACAAATTTATTTGCGAACATGGACAAAGAAATTACATTCGACAAGTTACCCGAAGCGGTAACGTATCTGACCGAACAGGTCTCTGCCATCAAAGAGATGGTCTCGGCATTGCGTCCTCCCATACCTAAAGAGAAGTCTCTCATCGGTATAGATGAAGCGTGCGAAGTCATTCAAAAAGCAAAACCGACTATTTATGCTCTCATTCGTAAGGGGATTATTCCTGCTTACAAACGAGGCAAGAAGCTCTATTTCTATAAAGAAGAGCTGCTTCAATGGGTGGAAAGCGGACGTAAAGGCATCACTTATACGCCTTCTTCGGAAGAACAATTAGCCTCAATAAGAGCAGGCGTCCGAAACAAGCCTAAATCATTCAAAGGATAATGGACTATGGAAGAACAAACAATTGTGCCAGAAGTCCTGCTGGATAAAGCCATCGAATTGGGGTTGTCATTCTCAGACTTTGCTTTTCCCATTGGTATCTTTCCCTCTCAGATACGAACCCTCATTGCTGAAGTCCACGAGTGTCAAGGCTTTCCTATTGACTATATCGCATCGGCAATGCTGGTGGCTATCGCTGTAGGCATCGGGAATACGCACCTTGTCCAACTCAAACGAGGTTGGCAAGAGAGTGCAATGCTTTATGTGGCGTTAGTTGGACGCCCCGGCACAAACAAAAGTCATCCGCTTAGCTTTGCGATGAAGCCTTTTCTTGATTTTGACTATCAGGAGAATAAACTCTACGAACAAGCCTATACTGAGTATGACAATGTTGTACGAATGAGCCGTAAGGAGCGTATAGAGGCAGGTCACTCAGAGCAACCTACAGAGCCGATACGACGAAGATTTATTGTCTCTGACATCACCCCCGAGGGTTTGAGTTTTATCCATGCTCAGAATAAGCGAGGTCTTTGTTTGTGGACGGATGAACTCTCAGCTTGGTTCAAGAACTTCAATCGCTACAACAGCGGTTCTGAGGAACAGTTTTGGCTTTCTGTATTCAGCGCTAAGGCAACCATTAGTGATCGTAAAGGGAATCGAAGTTCCATCTTTATCAAGCGTCCCTTTATCTCTGTTGTAGGCACCATCCAAAAGAAGATTCTCGGAGAGCTATCCAAGGGAGATCGCTCTAGTAATGGCTTTATAGATCGTATCCTTTTTGTGATGCCCAATCTACAGCAGAAAGCACGATGGAGCAGAACAGAGCTTCCCGAAAGCACAGAAGGACGATGGGCAAGTATCATTCAGCAACTTATTGAGATGCCTTGCTCCAAAGACGAAGACGGAGAGCTACTTCCTGAGATTATCCCCTTTACGGAGGATGCTAAGGCTAGACTTTATATGTGGCAAGAGGAGCATGCCAGACTCTGCGATACCGAACCCAACGAAACACTCGTTGGAGTCTACTGTAAGTTGGAAGTGTATGTTATTCGCTTTTGCCTTATAATCCAAATAGCTCGTTGGGCGTGTTCCGAGGGAGAAAAAAATGAGATTGATCTTATTTCTGTGGACCGAGCCATTACTCTTACCGAGTATTTTCGCCACTCGGCACAACGAGTGCACTCAGAGATTGCGGGTGTTCAGCTGACTCTACAACAGCAACAGCTGCTTGCTGAACTACCAGTATCTTTTCAGACCGCCGAAGCTCTCAGTATTGCCGAGCGATTGGGAATGAAAGAGAGGGCTTTTAAGGATTTTCTCAGTCGCAATATCGGGCACCTCTTTGCTAAGGAGCGACGCGGACTTTACCATAAATTCAATGTTTAACCCAGCACACTTTCTGCATTATCTGCCTTTCTATATCCCTTATTAACCTGAAAGTGTACAAAGTGCAGATAGTGTGCTGTTCAAATCAAATTTATCAATGAGCAACTATAGATTCAAATTAGAACCATACAAAGGTGTAGGCACACGCCACACCTGTCCTGTCTGTGAACGGCCTAGATGCTTCACTCGCTACATAGACACAGAGGGAAAAGTAGAGTTCCCCAACAACGTCGGACGTTGCGATCACGAACATCGTTGTGGCTACCACTTTACACCCAAAGATTACTTTGCCGAGCATCCATTAGCAGAAGAAGAGTTGTATTCGTCTGATAGTACCGACTACAAACCGACACCAATCATTCTACCGCCATCCTTCATCGAGAAAGCAACGATGGAGCAGACCTTGAGAGGATATAATCAGAATAGCCTCTATTGCTTTCTTTCCGAACAACTTGGAGAGGACGAAGCACTCCAATTGGTACATCGTTATCACGTTGGTACATCTAAACATTGGGAAGGAGCAACCGTATTCTGGCAGATAGACACTATGGGAAGAGTCAGAACAGGCAAGATTATGCTCTACAATCCTGAGACTGGAAAGCGAGTAAAGCAGCCATTCAACCATATCACATGGGTACATAGTCTACTCAAACGCCCAAACTACAACCTTAGTCAATGCTTTTTCGGAGAGCATCTTCTTGATGCCGACAAGCGTAAACCAATCGCTTTGGTTGAGAGCGAAAAGACGGCACTCATTGCCTCTCATTATCTACCTCAATATCTATGGTTGGCAACTGGCGGAAAGCATGGATGTTTCAAAAGCTGCAATCTCGTTCCTCTCTTTGGACGTCAAGTAGTTCTCTTTCCCGACCTCGGAGCAACGGACTATTGGCAGGAGAAACAAAAGATGATGCAGAGCCTCGGAATGGAGGTGCAGCTCTTCGATTATTTAGAGAAACACGCTCCTCTTCAAGACCAGCAAGCTGGCTACGATATTGCGGATTACCTCCTCCAAATCAAAACACAAACGAGTGTGCTGAAAGACTTCATTCGTCAAAATCCCCACCTCCAACTTCTGATCGATAAACTCGGACTTCGGGTCGTGAAAGAGCAAAGATTAGCACAACCTCTTCCACAGAAGAGAAGACCGCATAGGTAGAGAAGAAAGTTTGTGTTTTGGGTAACCCAAAACCTCCTCAACGCCCATCAAACAGGGCGAAATAATCCCGATGGTCTCATCAATAAAACGAAAGGAACAATGACAACAGAAGACAAAAAGAAAGGGGGACGTCCCACTAAAAAACTATCTGAGAAGAGAAGCTACTCCGTCCTACTGAAACTGAATACGATGGAGTACTTCACCCTCAAAAGTAAAGCCTCAGAGGCTGGTATCAATAAGAACGAATTTCTGAGAATGCTCATCTCTGAGAGTTCCATCAAGCCAAGAGTTACTCCTAAACAGATGCAAGAGATACGCCAGCTCTCGGGAATAGCAAACAACATCAACCAAATAGCTCATCGTCTTCACACTTTTGGCATCTCCACCATACCAACCGAACTACGAATGCTCAAACTTTTAGTCGATGAACAACTCAAAGCTCTGAAATCATGATAGCCAAGATAATCAAAGGAACATCCTTTTCTGGAGTGCTTGCCTATATCCTTGGGAAGCAAGAAGGAAAAGCGAGAGTTCTCTATGCAGAAGGGGTTAGGAGAGATGTTTTGCCTCACAAGATAGCCAGCGACTTTGCACTACAAGCCTCAATGCGTCCTAATGTAAAGAAGCCTGTCTGTCATACCATCTTGAGTTTCTCGGCTGAAGATGCTGAGCGACTGAACGACCAGACGATAAATAACTTGGCACTACAATACTTGGATAAGATGGGCTATGGAGATACGCAATACCTCATTGTACGCCATCTCGACAGAGAGCATCCGCACGTACACATCTGCATTAATCGTATAGACAACAACGGCAAGACAATTTCTGACCGCAACGAAAAGTACCGATCAACAAAGGTCTGCAAAGAAATCACCGAGGCTAACCAGTTGAAATGGGGCGAAGGGAAAGAGGCCGTAAAACGTAATCGGCTTCGAGGAAATGACCGACTTCGATATGAAATCTTCGATACTATCAGAGCCGTATTGCCTCGGTGCCAGAATTGGGACGAACTCTATTCTGCCCTGAGATGCCAAGGGATAGACATACAATTCAAGACAAAAGGACAGACTAATCAGGTGGAGGGTGTGCTCTTCAGCAGAGGAGGTGTAAGTTTTAGCGGTTCACGCATAGATCGCTCGTGTAGCTATTCTAAACTCTCCTTTGTTTTAGAACGGAATGCACAGCAGGCGCTTTCTTCGCCTCACCCCTCCTCTGAAAAAGAAAGTTTTATCGGAGAGCTAGGTGAAGCCATAGAAGATCCTGGCGAGGGGCTATTCGATAGCAATGCGCCTGCCGTAGATGTCGCAGAACTCGTATTTCAACGTAAACTAAGAAATCAAGCTAATAAGAAACTAAAACGTAGAAGATCATGAACGAACAAATGAACATCCTCCTCGAAGTACTCGAGGAAATCAAGCAACAGAACAGAGAACTCAAGGTGAGTGTTTCCAACCTCGTATCTCAATCTACCCCAACAACTACGCCGTCAGAAGAGGATGGCATCTCTCTTTCAGATATAGCACGCCTTATCGGGCAAAAGATAGAGACGGATGGTAAATTTAAGAATGAACTGACAGATGTCGCTATTGTTCTAGGCAAACGGATTCGAGAAATTAAAGATGGCATAACAAAGGCCCAAGAAAAGCAAGCTAAAAATATAGCCTCTCTATCTGAGAAAATCCGAGAAGTACAGTCTCCGCCAGAGATCAAGAAGTACTACCTCTTTGATGTCAAGCGTCGGATGGTGAGGCTCATCTGGGGAATATCTCTTGTACTCCTCGTCTGTACTATCGGTTGGGCTGTATATCTGCGCAATACCAATCAGACTCTCGAGAGCTACGCTCTCCGCTACCGTATCCTACGTATGGAGCAAGGACGCAATAGTCCTACAATCTCCCATCTTGACAGCCTATTCTCCTCCGAAAGCTCCTCCGATGCCATTCAACAACTCCAGCTCCAAGTCACCAATTACGAACTCGCGATCCAACGCCAAGGAGAGCTCGACCTCCAGCAACAACGAATAACGGAAGAGCAAACCTCGCTCTCTAATCAGCTACCAAAATAACAAGTGAGTCGGCTAAAAGCAAGTTTAATGCTTTTAGCCGACTTAACTCCTTGGAAATGTTCAGTCGTCATATTCAAATTTGATTTTGGGGTAGTAATCTTCAGGATTATATCCATCACAGTAGTATTTAGGTATACTTTTGAGGAGCTCATATGTTTCGACATATCCCTTGTCATTCCACTTCTTTCCAAAGTCTGACCTTAGATTAAAGAATAGAACATACAGCTCAGGGTTAGATAGTTGCGCGCGATAAATAGTAATAAGGCTCTTCTTTTCTTGCTTACTAAGATATTTATCATTATCGACCAGCTTAATAAGGTTGTACATATTCCGGAAATATGCACTTAAGCTAGTTTGGTTTGTTCTGTCTAGTTTGAAATTTTCCTCTTCTTCTGTTATCTCAACTTGATTTAGTATAATATTAAAGTCAATATCCTCTTTTATTTTGTCTTGAAGAAACTCGATCCACTGTCTATTGATCCCATAATAAAAGATCATGTAAACAATGCGCAATATCTGATCCTTATTTAGGTTCCATTTCTCTCCTGTATTGAGGCCTTCTATTAGCTCCAGCAAATGGTGGATCTGAAGCTTAAAAACCACAAATGCCCTACGCCCATTGCTTCGCTCTGGCTTAGTTGTATTAATATGAGCGACGCTTAGTTGTTTAACCATGTCATTGTGGAACTCTAGCATCCTATAGAAGTTATCTGTAGCCCATCTTTTCTGTCTCTCTATGAACTGATCAATGATGGTATATATTAGTAGAAGAGTACTTAAGATGGAGAACATTACTCCTACATAACCTCCAAAAAAACTTCCAAATTCAGACGCTCGTGTTGAGTTAATATTAAAGCAAACTTTATTGGAGATTCCCTCGCATAGAGAGTAGATAGCAACTATAGATAATAGAAGGACTAAGAATCCTATAATTGCACGGATGATTTCCCAAACTGGTCCTTTTAAGTTCTTGGTTATATGCATATTATTTCACTTGCTAAGAGGCTAGTATCATTTTGATTTATGGCTTTTCTCTATTCTCCTCCATGCTCCTTGAAGTGCTCGACCTGCTCCATCACTTGGTCGATGACTTCGTCATTGTACTGAGGTGGATAACCATTTTGGTGTAGACAAATGAATATCTTGTTGTTGAGGTCTGCACGGATATTGCTATTGTTGAGCCAGTCGGTGAAAGAGGACTGAACGTCTATCAGTTCCTTAATCTTTTTGGCGAGTATCTTGCACTTGTCATTGAGAATAAACCCATTAACCTTTTTGTCCTCACCATACACGAAGTTGTACTTATCTCGTAAGTGTATCAAAATATCATAGAACGCCTTCTCTTCGAAAGTTAGCCCCAGATGTCGAAAGCTCTCGCGATCCTTACCCAGCTGTTCTAGTAGTTCCAGAGCCTGTCTCGTTGCCTCTTCCATAATCTTTGAAACTGCTGTTGCCTGTGTATGCGAGGCTTCTTCTGCCGAAAGAGCTGATCGACGTTCGTGGTATTTTTCCAGTGTTTCCTTTAGTAGCTCCTCATACTTCTCCGCTGCGATTTTATTGGTGTTCTTATACTCTCTAATAGCTTTGCGGAGCATCTTTACCAATACTTCCAACTTAGTTGCGGGTAGTTTGATACCCTCGAGTTGTGCTACAAACTCAGGACTAAAAATCTGTTCTTCCACATCAGTATCAAGAATACTGACCACTGAGTTACATACAAGAGCCTCTTTTACCATCTTCTCTACGGCTCTATTCATACTCTCAGCATCGTGCTTGTCACCAGACGTCTTACGAATATAAGAAGCTACCGCCATAAAGCATTGTGATAACGAAAGCAATTCGTGGTTAAGGACTGCGGATGGTTGACAGATATCATACGCCACTCGAAGACGTTTGATATGAGCTAAGAAATAACTTTGAGCGCTGACGGCTTTGGGAGGACGATTGCCTTGGTCTTCGTTCCATCCAGATGTTTGCGACTGGATATAATTGGCAGCTTCGGAAAGGCATTCCAGTCGCTCCAATGGCTTTGTATTCTTGTCAATAAAGGGAGTGAGATCAAAGCCCACAAAGAGTTTCTTAATGAGGTCGATCTCTACGATTAGAGCGTCCAATGCCTGCTGTACATCATCCTCACTTGGTCCAAAGTCCTCCCCTCCAAATCGACTCATTGCCTCCATCATATTCTTTCGGATACCGATATAGTCTATGACGTACCCAAACTCCTTGCCTGCAAATTTACGGTTTACACGACTAATAGTCTGTATAAGAGTTTGTTTCTGCAATGGCTTATCATTGTATAGATAGGTTAGGCATGGGACATCGAAGCCAGTGATCCACATATCGACGACGATGACGACACGGAAGTTGGACTGCTCCATCTTGAACGCATCGTCGAGCAACTTTGTCCGACTTCTATCACCCAGGTAGTCATACATCTCTTTCGGGTCATCCTTTCCACGTGTTGCCACCATAGCAATGGTCGGCATTGGGGGGAGACTTCGTAGCTCTTTATCACTCAGTAGCGTATCATCAGGAGACTTTCGCTCAATGAACCAGTCCGGATATAAGGACTCAAACTTCTTCAACAGGTTGTATGCTATAGATCTTTTGCTACACACAATCATGGCCTTTTGGGGTACATCTGCCTTGTTGTTACAAGCCTGAGTATAGTGATCTGCTATATCCTTGGCAAGTCGCTCCAGTCGCTCATCATCCCCCAAGATAACCTCCATAGCACTCATTGCTCTCTTGCTGGTCGCAATATCAGCCTCAGTCGCTCCCTCCTCTGCACACTGATTGTAGTAGCGGTCTATTTCTTCGACTTTATCTGTGTCGAGTGTAACCTTAGCGATACGTGGGATATACTTCAAGCCTACGGTTATGCCATCATCTACAGCCTGCTTCATCGTATAGCTATCGACAATACTACCAAAGACCTGTATCGTTTCATCTATCGGCGTACCAGTAAAGCCGACAAAAGTAGCGTTGGGGAAGGCGGTACGCAAGTGCTCGGCATAAGGCTTCGTGACGAAAGCTCCTATTTGCTCAGTCTCTTTGAGTGATGATCCCTCCTTCGCCGACTGCCTAACCTTGAGTTGAGTGTTGAGCCGTACTTGGCTACGATGAGCTTCGTCGGAAAAGCAAATAATGTTGTGCCGTGTATTGAGCAGCCCTATCTCCTCACAAAACTTCTGGATGGTACAGATAAAGAATCCGCCCGACTGGCGAAGAGACATTTCAGTTTTTAAGTTCTCTCGGTCAGTGATGATCTTGGCTGCTCCTATCGAGAGAAAATCTTCGGATCGTAAAAATAGTTTGCCCGCTTGGGACTGCAAATCCTCACGGTCTACTATCATCACAATGGTAGGAGAACCAAGTTCGGGACAACGTAAGGAGAGTTGGCGAGCCAAAAACATCATGGTATAGGTCTTACCACACCCCGTAGCCCCGAAGTAAGTACCTCCCTTGTTATCCTGTCTCTCAAATGCTTGGACTACACTCTCTCGAAGCATACGAGTCGCAAAGAATTGAGGGTAGCGACAGACGACCTCTTCTTGCTTAGGATATACTTCGTCTGGGAAGTAGATATAATCACGCACGATCTCCAAAAAGCGCACAGGGGCATACACTCCCGATACGATTGTACGAACTTGATCCAATCCCTTTTCTGCTACCCTGTCTTCGTTATTGACTTTCTTCCAAGCATAATAATGCTCATAGGGTGTATAGGTCGTACCCAGTTTGGTGTTGTTGGCAGTCGCATCGCTGATACATGAGAGGGGACAGTAGCGTAGTAGATGCGGTATGTCCCTCATATAGCGAGTATGGATTTGCTGATAGGCATCTGCTATCGTTGCCGTGGCATCCGTAGGATTCTTTAGCTCAAAGATACAGAGAGGGATACCATTGACAAAGAGTAGCACATCTGGGATACGCCTATCTCCTTGCATCCCATAGCCCACTTCGTATTGATTGACGCAGCGAAAGCGATTGTCCGAGGGGGTAGCAAAATCAATATACTCGATATCGAAAATCTCACCATCGGAGTGGCGCGTATAGCGATAGCCGTCTCGCAGTAGACGATACGTATTGCGAAGTATATCAAAGTGAGTCTGTCCCCCTGTATGTTGTAGGTGGCTAGTAATCTCGTCCAAGTCATTAGCCTCTAATGCTGGATAGCGCTCTTGGAGATACTGGCGTAGGTCTCTGTAGATGAGAATATCTCTATTGTTACGTCTTATATTACCTCCATGAGTGTAATCCCACCCCTCTTGCTGCAGCAAGTCTATGAGGGCTTCCTCATATTCACTTTCATAAAACTTCATCTTCGTCCCTTTTTAGTTATGTTCGGCGTACTGTATCAGTGCCGGACATAGGGTTTGTAATTGCGCTCGAGCTTCGCTTGCTATCTTTTTAGCTTCCTCAATACAGTGGTAGAGATTAACTATTGACTGCTGTACCTCAAGAGGAGGCAAGGGGACGTGGACTCGACAAAGTTCCTCCCAGTCGAAAAACTCATGTGCACTCCCTTTAGACATATAACGAGCATAACGATCAAATTCGGGACGAGAAAACCAGAGCCAAAGAAAATTCGGATTAAGCAGTTCCTCTTGTTTTATACGGAAAACACAATACGCTGATGATATCGTACAATCCTCTCCAATGCGATAAGCTATAGAAATTTTTTCTCCATTGCGAGTGGTTGCACGATTATAAGCAAAATATCCTTTGCGAACAATTTTATCAGATTTAGAATTTGCAGATACCTGCTTTGGCTCTTGGAACACTTTTGTATTGGCGATACCTTGTGAAAGAGTAACCAACAAGTCCAAGTTTCTTTCATCCTCCTCCTCGATGTACTTACCGAGTTCAACTGATGGATATTTCTTTTGGCAGTCTACGATAAAGGCTTGGCAAGCCTCAGTCAATGGGGCTATTAAGGCCTCATTGTCTTCGGCTAGACGCTGTAGTCCCGTATAAGTATCTACCAACTCTTGTTGTACCTCTAACGAGGGCAAGGGGATGCGAATATCGCAAAATCGATCCCAGTCAAGATTAGAGCGAATACTTCCATCACTAAGAAATGCACCATACCGATCCATTTCCTTGCGCTTAAAGATTATAAATAGATATTCAGGAAGCAGCTTACTCTCATCCTTCATTCTGAAAGTTGTATATGCTGGCGATATTAACACTGGATTTTTGTCTTCTCTCAGAGCTAAGCGGATACATTGATCTCGTCCAGTTTGCATTCCACTAAAAACAAATACCCCCTGACCAACAACTTTGTACTTGGAATTATCTAATTGGTTCGTATCAGCAACAGTTGGCATAAACGTCTTTTGCTTATTAATTCCATAAAAAGGAAGAGGTAGTCCTTCGAGATTACGTTCGTCGCACTCTTCGATATAGTCTCCGAGCCTTACCCACAGAGTTGTCTTATTCTTCGCAGTCATAGCCTAATTGTTTAAGTGCTTGGCGCAACATCTTGTCATTCTCTGTTTGTCGCTTGAGTAAATCTGACACAGTGTTAGCTGTTGCAGTGAGTACTTGGTGGTAATCAATCTGGCTATCCCTATCTATAAACTCGATATAACGACTGGGAACCAGCGTGAAGTCATTGACTCTCAGTTCGTCTATACCTACAGACCGATAGAGTTCGGGCTCAGCATATTGCGTACCGTCCGTGCCCTCTCTCTGCCAACGAAAATAGATGTCAGATGCTCGTCGTACTTGGTCTGAGTGTAACTCTACTTTCTTCTTTTGCTCGCCTTTGACGGCATTGGTTGTCCATTGACGCAAGTCCATGAATAGGATTTCGCCCGAGCGATTGCGTAACCTGCGACCATGATGGGTGCCACCTCTCTTGTTTTGGTTGAGTATCCAGAGGGTAACAGATATATCTGTAGCGTAGAATAGTTCTCGGGGAAGTACGATGATGGCTTCCACTTTGTCCCCTTCGATAAGTTTGCGACGTATCTCACTGGCATCACTGTCCCCCAGTGCGCCATTGGCAAGGAGGAAGCCTGCGACGCCACGCCCCGCTTTGAGCTTCGAGAGGATATGCAGTATCCACGCATAGTTGGCATTGCTCTCTGGTGGCACACCATAGTCTGCCCAGCGAGGGTCGGTGCTGAGTGCCGTGTCGTACCACCGCTTGAGATTAAAGGGAGGATTAGCCATAATGTAATCAAAGGTGAGTCCTTTGTGTAGGTCGTTGGTGAAGGAGGAGGCATTCCGCTCGCCTAAGTGGTGCGAAATACCTCGCACCGCTAAGTTCATCTTAGCCAAACGATAGGTCGCAGGGTCATTCTCTTGACCATATACATTGATTTGAGCAATGTCGCCATCCTTTTCCTCTACATACTTGGCACACTGCACAAACATACCACCCGAGCCACAGCAGGGGTCGTAGAGTGTACCATCATAAGGCTCTATAAAGGCAGCTATCAGCTCTACAATATCGTGAGGAGTATAGAACTCGCCCTCCTCTTTAGAGGCATTGACAGCAAAAGACTTGAGGAAGTATTCATAGACTCGTCCAATGAGATCCTTCTGCTCACCAAAGACCTTGTGCGAAATCTTATTGACCTCATCCACCACCTTTTTGATGACACTTTTCTCCAGATTTATAGCAGTAAATAGACCTAAGCGCACACACCCTTTGAGAGTATCGCCACTTTCCTCCAGACATTGGAGTGCATCGTCCAGTGTGCTATTTAGTTTTTCACTCGGAGTCTCCAAGAAGAGACTCCATCGGGCCTTCTCGGGAACAAATGCAGTTCCTCCGTATGCTCGAGGATTATTGAGGCGCATTGAGATAATAGTTTCATCAGTGATTCCACTCTCGATGAAACTCTGGCGTAATGTCTCTTGAGCATCCTCAAACTTCTCCCCGATGAAGCGGAGGAATACCAGAGTCAAAAGTAAATCTCTCTTGTCATTGAGGGTTGCATTACTACGGAGGTAGTCTCGACAGTTGAATAGTATAGTTTCGAGATTTAATGTCTCTTCCTTTTTCTTTTTAGCCATTCTATTATTAAGATTGAATGTCTCACCTCTATCTTTTAATGTTCTTCTGAGTAATATCTAATAGCCATCCCTCAGGGATAAGTCCGTCAAAGAATGGATGAAGCGCATTGCTTTGGAAAGTTTCCTCTCGCAAAGGCATCGTTAGTCTTATCCCTTGAGCTTCAGGCATAGCTAGATAATACTTCATACATCATCCCCTTCTCGTTTCGTGGGTACAGGTCCACACTCTGATCCGAAGAGTTCGAAGATCTTATTAACCTTATCGAGACGAAGCGTAGTCTTGCCTTGCTCGAGTTCACGCACAAAGCGTAGCCCCACGCCTGCTTTCTCAGAGAGGTCTACCTGCGTCAGTCTAAACTTCTTGCGCATCTCCTTTACGTACTGCGCTATGATTGTTCCTGCTGCCATCTTCATCAATGATTTGAAATAGCCACATTCTGAATATGCACCGAAAAGCTATTTTCAAATAGCCTTTCGAAGATGTGTATCTATTTCCCTGCATATCATTGTGCTCTGTACACATCATTGGCGTCGTCATATGACTTATCAACAGCAAATATAAGCAATATAAGCCTACACTAACCCCTTTCGGGGGTATTTATTTGAAAGAAATGGATAACTATACCCAATAGGGATGATTAACTCTCTCCACTGGATTATTTTGCTTTGATACGCTCCAAAATGGGTACTTTTGCAGTGAGCAAGCGTGCCAAGTACAAATAAGAGGTGTCGTAATCTATTGATTTTTAGAGCGTATCACCAGAGGAAGATTGAAAGACTGGAAAATGAGCTATGCGGTACAAGCGTATAATCGCCTATAAAACAATCAGATAAAACTGATTTTTTATTTGTTTTAGGATGTTTTGTACCGATTAAATGGCTAATCGCCTAAGTGATAGAGTGGTAATGATGCTGCATCGGCAAGTAGGTAGCCCCTTCGAACGCTTCACTTCGCCCTCACCTTGCTTCTGTTTCTTATCTTTGCCCGATAATTAACTCAACTAACACAAGAGCTTATGAAATACTACCACGTACTCATTGAGCCCGATAGGTTCATCGAACCACTTTATCAACTGGACAAGACAGACCTATCTGAAATCAAAGAGGAGGTAATTCTTCCCTATTTGAAAGAGGAGCAATTTATATTTGATGGATATTTCCTTAATAAAAGGAAGATTAAACGTATCCTCATTAAAGAATCAGCTTACACATCTAAGACGTATGCTGACAATATGAATGAAGGATATCCCAATGTTGGGCAACGTTATATTAGAGAAGATATAATAGAGGATGATGACTACACCAAGGATATTACAAGGAATATCCTCAAGGAGTGCCAAAGTCTTCTTAAGGAAACTACGTCTAAATCAGAAGCACCAACAGTGACCAAGCCCAAAGTTCCTATGGATAAATCCAAAGTCTTCATCGTGCATGGCCATGATAATGCTGCAAAGCAAGCGGTTGCTCGCTTCGTAGAGAAGATCGGTTTTGAGGCGATTATCCTGCATGAACAAGCGAGTTCTGGGAACACCATTATTGAAAAGATCGAAGCGAATTCTAATGTTGGCTTCGCCATTGTGCTCTATACTCCTTGCGACTTGGGCGCATCCAAAGGTGAGGAAGACCAGCTGAAGCCTCGAGCAAGACAGAATGTAATCTTCGAACACGGCTATCTCATCGGGAAAATTGGACGGAAGAATGTCTGTGCCTTAGTCAAAGGAGACGTGGAGACTCCCAATGATATATCGGGTGTCGTCTACATTAAAATGGATGAGGCGGATAGCTGGAAGTATGCCGTCGCCAAGGAAATGAAGGCCTGTGGCTATGATATAGACCTCAACAAGATATAGAGGTAGTTCCTTTGCTCAAGGGTGGGAGCGAGCGACCTTGAACAAAGTATCCCAGCGAAAGCTATATAGCTTTGGGCTGATTCCTATATAGGATCGGCGCGATTGCTATATAGCTTTTGTCGTATTCCTATATAGCTTTTGGGTGATTACTATATAGGATCGGCACGATTGCTATATAGCTTTTGTTGTATTCCTATATAGCTTTCGGGTGATTACTATATAGGATTGACACGATTACTATATAGTAATCACCGCATTCCTATATAGTAATCGGAGCAAAGCTATATAGGAATGTTCAGAAAGGAATTGCTAACTTTGTAGAGTCCTACCAAGTAAGACACATAACTGCATTACTAACAGCTTAATACCATTTGAATCCTATGGGAAAGAACAAGCCTTTAGCCTACGTGCTACGCGAAAGAAAAATGAGCATTGGCAAGCTCAAAGGGCAGATCGTACAAGTAGCTTCGCCCACAGACCGACGTAGCGTCTCCTTCGACCACTTCTGCGAAATGGTCGCCGACCAAACTACTTTCAACTACATGGAGGTAGCCTCTGTGCTCAATCTAGCCGCCGACATGGCGAGAAAGCTCGTCGCTAACGGCGATATGGTCGAGTTCGGTCGTCTCGGTAAACTGAAGCCTAGCTTCAAGAGCAAGGTCGTACCCAAGGGAGAGGAATT
>ERZ773010.1066-NODE-1066-length-17629-cov-6.332309_pt1 | contig 17629 bp, 18 predicted proteins | sample MGYA00580842_ERZ773010 | MGnify/ENA primary metagenome ERZ773010 (study PRJEB29015, sample SAMEA2737982) | human oral metagenome | biome: human oral; feature: human-associated habitat; material: dental | place: China | collected 2107 ...
GCCCTTCGCTGACGGTGGTGCGCTTGCCCTTGCCGCGCCACACGCCCTGCAAGCCCGCACGGCGCATCAACCGCTCAACCGTGCCGTGCGCCATCGTGATACCTTCACGCAGCAGCTGTCGCCAGACCTTGCGCGCACCGTAGATGCCATTGCTCTCGTCGTAAACCCGTTTGATTTCAACAAGTCGCGCTTCACGCTGACGCACCTGCGCGCCACGCCGCTCAGGATGGCGCTGCAACTGCACATGACGGTAGTACGTTGACGGGGCGATGGCTAATTCCTTGCACATCGACTCGACCCCTAATGCTTTATTTTCCTGCATAAATTGCACCATCACTTCGGTTTGCGGTCGAGCTCCGCCTGGGCAAAAAAAGCCGCGGCCTTGCGCAGGATTTCATTGCTGCGTTTGAGTTCGTAAATTTCGCGTTCGAGCGCCTTGATGCGGGCGTCCTGCGCTTGTTGGGCAACGGCAGCGGGGTTTTGTGCGTCCTGATGCTTGCGGTACCAGGCGCGTAATGTCTCGGGATTGCAACCGATTTTGGAAGCAATCGCCTGGATGGCAGCCCAGTCGGAAGGATGCTGTGCGCGGACTTCTTCGAGTAGCCGGATGGCACGCTCGCGCACTTCGGGGGTGTATTTTGGGGGTGCTGTTTTTTTCTTCATGGGAATATCCTCTCACAGATAGGGTTCCCTCCTAATTTCTTGGGGCGGTTCATTCTGCCACAGCGGGCAAGGCATCGCATGGCATGAAAAATCCCGCCGGGGCGGGATTTTTCGCAAATGGGCGGCGGGGGCTTCAGGGCTTGAGCGCGGCATCGGCGACGCGGTTGAAGTCGTCCATCGGGCAGAAGCCGTTGGCGTCCGTCGAGCAGCCTTCCAGTTTTAGGGTCACGCGCTGCGGCGGGTTTTTCAGGCTGAGTTCTTGGTCTTCGCGCAGTTGTTGTGTGGTCTGATAGACGTACTCGATTTTCAGCAGTGCCTTGCCGTCCTTGTCGCGCCATTGTTCAAACAGCACTTTGCCGCTGATCGGGGTTTTTTCGTACTGGTCGGGCAGTTGGTACGGTGCGGCTTGCAACAGCGCCAGGAGCGAGGCGACGTTGGAGTCGTGGCCGACGAGCAGGGTGATTTTCGCCTTTTGTGCGTCTTTGATCAGCGGGTGCTGGTAGCCGTGGTCGGCAAAGCTGTTCTGGATGAAGGCGAGCAGCGGCGAGGCGGTTTCTTTGGCGAGTACCGGCGAGGTGAAGAGGACGTCGGTGTAGATGTTTTTCAGGTCAACGATAGCCTGCCATTGTTCCGGTGTCCGGATTTTGCCCCAGGCGACTTCGACCGCCGGGTAGCCTTCGTAGTATTGCAGGATGAAGCTGTCGGCCGCGCCGGTGCCGTTACGCAGCGGGCCTTTGGTGCCGGGCTCTTTGTCCTGGGCGAAGGTGAGGGTGTTCGGGATTTTTTCGAGGTCGCACTGTTTTTCTTTTTCGCAGGTGGCGGAGTGGTCGTAATCCAGCACGTCTTCGAGGATTTGATAATTCTTGGCGAGGCGTTCGTTCAGTTTGGCAAAGCCGCCGTCGCCAAGCATTTGGTCAATGGATTTTTCGGCTTTTTCGGTGAAGGCGGCATCCACCGGGCTGCGCACGATGGGGTTGAAGGTGTTGTCCATTTTGCCCACTTCTTCAAGGTTATGGACTTTGATGTCGCAGTCGGGGAAGGCGCCCTTGACGAAGTGTTTGCCGGTGTCGATGGTGCGCGGCAGGCTGTTGGTATAGACGAGCAGTTCTCCGGCGGCGGGGCAGGCGTCTTTTTTGACGAGGCCGACCGCGTCGAACCATTCGTCCATGTAGTGCGCGAGGCGGGTTTCGAGTTCGCCGCCGCGCGGGGTGAGGTGGCCGCCTTCGGTTTTCCATGGTGTCCAGGTGTGCGGGGTGGCTTCGGCCAGCGCGCTGCCGTAGCCGACGAGCGGCGCACGGATGCCGTGGCGGCTCAGGATGGTGATTTTTTCGAGGGTGTAGCCTTCGGACGTGGCCGCGGCCGGGGCGGTTTCGGCCTGGGCGGCGGCGCAGGCGGCAGCGAGGGCGGTGAGGAGGAGGGTTTTTTTCATGTGAATCTCCGGGGTGTGTTTGCGGGTATTGTCATCGCGTGGCAATGGGCGCAATTGTACGCCCCGCTGTGGGGTTTTGTGAGTTTTTGTGTGCATTTTTATCAGAAAACCCCGCATAAGGCGGGGTTTTGTGTGAATTTTCGGAAGCATCCGCTTCGCGAAAGTATGTCCGTCAGAAGCAAAGGGCAGTTTTGGGCGTTACATCGTCGCGGATGGCAGGCCGCTGGTCATCATTTTGCCGAGGCCGGCTTCGATGACTTCACGGATTTTCGGTGCTTCTTTGCCGCGTAGCTGGACGCCGACGCCGGGGACGCGGCGCGAGATTTTTTTCGGCGGGTTGAGCCAGACGATGCGGCCGGAGGCGGCGAATTTGCCGAGGTCGCCCGGCAGTTTGAGGAAGACGAAGACTTCTTGCTCCAGCGCGTAGTGTTCTTCGGTGGCGACGAAGATGCCGCAGCCGTCCACAAAGGGCATATATGCCTGGTAGAGGTCTTTCAGGTCTTCGATGTTGAGGCGGATAACGCCTTGTTTGAGTTTGGATTGGGGGGTAGCAGGGGTTGTCATGGTTAGGGGTTCCGTTTGTCGCAGGTTTCCAGCAACAGGGCTTTGATGTTCAGGGTTTGCCCGATTTGTTGCCGGTCCGGGCGGCGCAGTTCGCTGAGGCGTGCATAGAGGGTATGCAGGCGGTTCAGGTCGAGTCCTTGCAGGTCTGCGTCGTGTTGGCGCAGGCGATTGTGCCAAGTTTGGCCGCTGCTGTCCAGCTGGCGGCAGGCGATGAGGGTTTCCAGCTGGCTTTGCAGGTAGTCGTTCAGGTCGTTGTCTTTGAGGCGGTCGAGGTGGTGCAGGTAGGCGGTCGCCCGCTGCGGTTGGGCAAGGTAGGCGATGAGGAGATCGATGTGTTCGAGCGGGTCGGGCGCGTCCGGGTGGGCAAGCGCCTGGTGCGGGTTGCCGTGGTGCAGCGCGAGGCTGGCGGCGGCTTGTTCGGCGCTGAACTGGTGGGTGCTGACCAGCCATTGTTGTGCCTGTTCGGCGGTCGGTTGCGGCAGGGTGACGACGTGGCTGCGGCTCAAGATGGTCGCCTTGACCGCGCGGCGGTTGGTGGCGCTGAGGATGAAGCGGCTGTGTTGCGGCGGTTCTTCGAGGGTTTTCAACAGGGCGTTGAGCGCGTAGGGGTTGTAGTTGTCGATGGCACCGAGGTAGGTCACGCGTAGCGCGCCAATCGCCGGGGTGTTTTGCAGGGTGTCGCTGATGGCGCGGATGTCTTCGATTTTGCAGGGTTCAAGGTAGCTGGCGGTGTCGGGGTGGGTGCCTTGCGTCAGCAGGTGGCAGGATTTGCACTGGCCGCAGGGGCGGTGCGTGTCGTTGAGACAGAGGGCGCGGGCGATGATGGCGCGCGCCATGTCGTCGGCGTTGCCGCGCTGCGGGTCGATGAGGAGCAGGGTCGCGGGCAGTTGGTCGGCGAGGCGGTCAAGGCCACGGTAGTGCAGGTCGGTCCAGGGGAGCATAGCAGCGGTTCAGGGTTGGCGTAGTGCGTCCAGATGCGGGCGGATGCGGGCGAAGACGGTTTCGATGTCGTCTTCGGCGTTGATGAGGACGGCGTGTGGTTCTTGCGCGCGGGCGCGGTAGCCGTCAGCGACGCGGGCGAAGAAGTCGGCGGGTTCGCGCTCAAAGCGGTCCTGGTCGGCGCCGCGTCGGGCGAGGCGGGCGCGGGCGGTGGCGGGGCTGCTTTCGAGGATGAGGGCGAGGTCGGGGACGCGGGCGGTGTCGCTCGCCGCTTCGAGCGCGGCGATAGTCGCCTGCGGGATGCCGCGTCCGTAGTGTTGGTAGGCGTAGGTGGCGTCGCGGTAGCGGTCAGAGATGTACCATTCGCCACGGGCGAGGGCGGGCAGGATGGTTTGTTGCAGGTGGGCGCGGCGGGCGGCAAGGAGGAGCAGCAGTTCGGTCAGCGGGTCGGCGTTGGTCGTGCGATCGAGGAGGATGTCGCGCAGCCGTTCGCCCAGCGGGGTGCCGCCCGGTTCGCGTCCGTAGCGGGCGGTGATGCCGTGCGCGTCGCACCACGTCCGGATGTTGGCGAGTTGGGTACTTTTGCCGACGCCTTCGCTGCCATCCAGGGTGATGAAGCGCCCGCTCATGGTTTGGGCTGTTGTTGTTGTTTGAGGTAGCGGGCGACGGCCTGTTGGTGTTCTTCGTAGGTGGCGCTGAAGGTGTGGCCGCCTTTGCCGTCGGCGACGAAGTAGAGGCTGTCGCCATCCGCCGGGTGCAGCGCCGCTTCGATGCTCGCCTTGCCGGGCAGGGCGATCGGGGTTGGCGGCAGGCCTTTGTTAATGTAGGTGTTGTACGGGGTGTCGGTTTGCAGGTGTTTGCGGGTCAGATCGCCGTGGTAATCAGCCGCGCCGTAGATGACGCTGGGGTCGGTTTGCAGCAGCATGTCTTTTTCGAGGCGGCGGACGAAGACGCCGGCGATTTGCGGGCGCTCGCTGGCAACACCGGTTTCTTTTTCGACGATGGAGGCGAGGATGAGCGCCTGGTAGGGGGTGGCAAACGGCAGGCCGTCGGCGCGGGTCGGCCAAGAGCCTTCCAGAACGCGCTGCATTTCGCCGTGCATCCGCTTGAGCAGTTCGAGGTCGCTGGTACCCCGGTGGAACTGGTAGGTTTCGGGCATGAACCAGCCTTCGGGGCTGCCTTCGATGCCGAGCAGGGTGGCGATTTGCGCGTCGGTTTTGTTGTTCAGGGTGTGTTCGATGCCGGCGGTTTGTTCGAGGCTCGCGCGCAGGTCTTTGAAGGTTTTGCCTTCGACGACGGTGATGTTGTACACCACCACTTTGCCGTTGGTGATGTCGTTGATGAGCGAGGGCAGGCTGGCGTTCGGGTCAATGCGGTAGTCGCCCGCCTTGATGTTCGCCGCTTGCGGGTTGAGGCGGGCATACATCGGCAGTACCCAGTCGCTGTAGATGATGCCACGCCGGGTCAGTTCGCGGTTGAGGCTGGTGAGGGTGTCGCCGGGTTTGACGGTGACGATGCCGTCGCCTTCGGTGACGAGCGGTTCGTTCAGCGCTTTTTGGTATTGCAGGTAGAAGACGCCCGCCGCCCAGGCGGCGAGGAGGATGAGGGTGAGGAAGAGGTTGAGGAGGAAGCGTTTCATGGCTGGTACCGTCGCAGGAGAATGCAGGCGTTGGTGCCGCCGAAGCCGAAGGAGTTGGAGAGAGCGGTGCCGATTTTCATCGGGCGTGCTTTGTGCGGAACGTAGTCAAGGTCGCAGCCTTCGCCGGGCTGGTCGAGGTTGATGGTCGGCGGCGCGATTTGGTCGCGCAGGGCGAGCAGGCTGAAGATGGCTTCAAGACCGCCGGCAGCGCCGAGGGCGTGCCCGGTCATGGATTTGGTGCTGCTGACGGCGAGGCGGTAGGCGTGTTCGCCGAAGCTGTTTTTGATGGCGCGGGTTTCGGCGATGTCGCCCGCCGGGGTGGAGGTGCCGTGCGCGTTGATGTAGTCCACCGCGTCCGGGGTGATGCCCGCGTCCTTGAGGGCGAGGGTCATGCAGCGTGCTGCGCCGGAGCCGTCTTCCAGCGGTGCGGTCATGTGGTAGGCGTCCGAGCTCATGCCCATGCCGATGATTTCGCCGTGGATGGTGGCACCGCGCGCCAGGGCGTGTTCGAGGGTTTCAAGGATGATGACGCCCGCGCCGTCGCCGAGGACGAAGCCGTCGCGGTCTTTGTCCCAGGGGCGGGAGGCGCGCTGCGGGTCGTCGTTGCGGGTGGAGAGGGCTTTGGCGGCGGCAAATCCGGCGATGCCCATGTCGTTGCCCGCACTTTCCGCGCCCCCTGCAATCATCACGTCCGCATCGCCTGTTTGAATCATGCGGTAGGCCTGGGCGATGGAGTGGGTGGCGCTGGCGCAGGCGGTGACGGTCGCAAGTGTCGGCCCCTTGATGCCGTAGCGGATGGAGAGGTTGCCTGCGATCATGTTGACGATGTTTTTCGGTACGTAGAACGGCGAGACGCGGCGCGCGCCACGTTCGAGAAATTCGCGGTAGCCGTCCAGCATTCCCGGTAGGCCGCCGATGCCGGAGCCAATGATGATGCCGGTTCGTTCGGCGAGGGTGGGGTTGGTAAATTCGAGGCCGCTGTCGCTGATGGCATCAACTGCGGCGGCGACACCATAGTGAATGAAGCCGTCCATTTTGCGCGCTTCTTTGGCATCAAAGTAGCGGGCGAGGTCGAATCCCTGGACGGCGCCACGGAAACGCACGGGCAAGTCCGAAGGGTCATAATCGGTGATGGGGGTAATGCCGCTCTTGCCAGCGAGGATGTTCTCCCAGGCGCTGGCGATGCTGCTGCCGACCGGGCTGATAATGCCCATGCCGGTTACGACGACACGAGGTATGGCTCTGCTGCGGGTTATTTGCGTCATGTGTTCCTGCCGTTGGTTGGCCCGGTTTGTGGTGGGCGGGGATACAAAAAAGCCACAGCAGTCCGTTAAACTACCGTGGCTTGCCTGCCGACCCGTTTAGCCGTTGCTGTTGGCTTTGACGTAGTCGATAGCGGTTTGCACGGTGGTGATTTTTTCTGCGTCTTCGTCAGGGATTTCGCAGTCAAATTCTTTTTCCAATGACATGACGAGTTCAACGAGATCGAGTGAGTCAGCGCCGAGGTCGTCAATGAAGGCGGCTTCAGGCTTGACCTGCGCCTCATCAACGCTCAACTGCTCTGCGATCACTTTGATGACGCGTTCTTCGATTGAATTACTCATGGTGTGTTTTTCCTGGGTTGTGATTGAAGGGGGCGTATTGTAAAAGGTTTATGGGGCAATTGCCACACGGCGGCGGGTGCGCGCCCTTACAGCATATACATTCCGCCGTTGATGTTCAGCGTCTCGCCGGTGATGTATTCGGCGCGTGCCAAATAGACGACCGCTTCGGCGACGTCTTCCACCCGCCCCAGTTTGGCGAGCGGGATTTGTTCGGCAAGCATTTTTTTCTGCTCTTCCGGCAGTTTGTCGGTCATGTCGGTTTGGATGAAGCCGGGGGCGACGCAGTTGACGGTGATGCCGCGCGAGCCGACTTCACGCGCCAGCGATTTGGAGAAGCCGATAAGTCCGGCCTTGGTGGCGGCGTAGTTGGTCTGCCCGGCATTGCCCATGATGCCGACGACCGAGGTGATGTTGATGATGCGGCCACAGCGGGCTTTCATCATGTCGCGCAATACTGCCTTGCTCAGGCGGTAAACGCTGCTGAGGTTGGTATCAATGACGTGATCCCATTGTTCCGGTTTCATCCGCATCAGCAGGTTGTCGTCGGTGATACCGGCGTTGTTGACGAGGATGCCGACCGGAGCGAATTGTCCGGCGATGTCTTTAATCAGTGCTTCTACCGCGTCGTTATCATTGACGGAGAGTTTCTTGCCACAGCCCTTGAAGCCGCTTGCAGCAATGTGTTGGCTGATGGCATCCGCGCCATTGTCGCTGGTAGCAGTGCCGATGACGGTTGCACCTTCGCGGCCGAGGGCATCAAGGATGGCACGACCGATGCCACGGCTGGCACCGGTAACGAGGGCGACTTGCTCTTGCAGGTTCATGGGGTCTCCGTGAGGGCTTGGCGGACAGCGGCGACGCTGTCGGGATGGTCAAAGGCGATGGTACGCAGCGTTTTGTCGATACGCTTGTTCAGTCCGGTGAGGACTTTGCCCGGCCCGACTTCGATAAAGAGATTGACGCCGCGTGCGGCAAGTGCCTTGACGCAATCCACCCAGCGCACCGGTTGGTACAATTGTGCGCCCAGCGCGGCTTCAATGCCGCTGGTGTTCTCATGGGTTTTGGCATCCACGTTATGGATGATGACCGCATTCGCGGGGTGCCAATGGACTTTGCCGAGGTGCAGGCTGAGCTGTCCGGCGGCGGCACGCATCAGGGCGCAATGGGAGGGGACGCTGACGGCAAGGAGGACGGCACGTTTTGCCCCCGCCTGTTTCGCCGCTTCTACCGCTGCGGCGACAGCGGCGGCTTCACCGGCAATCACGACCTGGCCGGGTGAGTTGAAATTGGCGGCACTAACTTTGCCGGGGGTGCGGTTGCAAACGCTGATGACGTCTTCGTCGGCAAGCCCCAGGATGGCGGCCATCGCACCTTCACCGGGGGCGACCGCTTCCTGCATGATTTTGCCGCGCATATGCACGAGCTGGATGGCTTCGGCGAAGGTCATGGCGCCTGCGGCACAAAGGGCGGTGTATTCGCCCAGCGAGTGGCCTGCCATATAAGGCGCGTTGATACCGCATTCGTCGCGCAGGATATCGGCACAGGCAATGCCGGCGGCAAGTAGCGCGGGCTGGGTAATCGCAGTCTGGTCAAGTTGGTTGTTCGGGTCTTCTTGGGCGATTTGCCAAAGGTCAAGACCGAGTACGTCGGAGGCTTCCTGAAAGCGACGCTGCACGACGGGGTAAGTTGCTGCCAGTTCCTTGAGCATACCGGGGCTTTGTGAGCCCTGTCCGGGGAAAATCAGTGCGATGGTCGCCATATTGAACTCCTCTTAGTAAGTGATGATGCTGCCACCCCAAACGAATCCGCCACCGAAGGCTTCCAGCAGCAGTTTGTGGCCGCGCTGTATCGTACCGTTTTTGATGCCGTAATCCAACGCCAGCGGGATGGAGGCAGCGGAGGTGTTGGCGTGTTCGGCGACGGTGAGGATGACTTTTTCCAGCGGCAGGTTGAGGTGTTCGGCAGTCGCCTTGATGATGCGCAGGTTGGCCTGGTGCGGGATGAGGAAATCAATTTCTTCCGCCTGCATCTGTTGTTGCTCCAGCAGTTCGGTAACGAGTCCGGCCAGGCTGCGTACCGCCACCTTGAACACTTCGCGCCCTTCCATGTGGATGAAGGGCATACGGTCGCCGAGGGTGGACGCGGGCGAACCGCTGCCACGCGGCACATAGAGCAAGTCTTTGTAACGGCCGTCGCTATGCAGCACCGAGCCGTGAATACCGGGTTCGTCCGCTGCTTCAAGGATAACGGCACCGGCACCATCGCCAAAGAGGATAGCAGTGCTGCGGTCGCTCCAGTCGAGGATGTTGCTGAAGACTTCCGCACCGATGACCAGCGCGCGCTTGCTGTTGCCCGCGCGGATGAAATTGTCAGCGGTTGCCAGCGCGAAGACAAAACCGGAGCAGGCGGCCTGCATATCAAAGGCGACAATGGCCGGGCAGCCGAGGCGGGTTTGCAGCTGGCTGGCGTTGCTGGGGAAGATGTGTTCCGGGGTAGAGGTGGCGACGATAATCAGGTCAATCGTCGCCGGGTCGATATCCGCGCGCTCAAGGGCATCACGCGCCGCGTAAAAGGCAAGATCGGTACTGCTTTCGTTCGGCGCGGCAATATGGCGCTGTTCAATACCGGTACGGGTGCGAATCCACTCGTCGGAGGTGTCCATCCGCTCGGCGAATTCCTGGTTGGTCATAATCCGCTGCGGCAGGTAACTGCCGGTGCTGAGGATTTTGCTGTAAATCATGCAATGGGTTCTTCGGCTGTACTGCGCTTCTGCTGGCGGTCAAGCTGGCAGCGGATGTGGTCAATGATGCCGTTGGTGATTTCCAGACGGGCGACGTTGATGGCATTGGCAAAGGCGAAAATATCGGCGTTGCCGTGGCTTTTGATAACAATGCCCTGCAAGCCGAGCAGGGTCGCGCCGTTATAGCGGCGCGGGTCAATGCGTGCCTTGGTGCGGTGCAATACCGGCAGGGAAAAGAGCGCGGCAATTTTGCTGAAGATACTGCGGCGAAATTCCTGCTCCAGCGTGGTCTGAATGTATTTGGCGATGCCTTCCACCGATTTCAGGGCGACGTTACCGACAAAGCCGTCGCAGACGACGATATCCAGTTTTTCCTTGAGGAAGATATCATTGCCTTCGACGAAACCGCAGTAGTTGAGGTCAGTTTTCTCCAGCAATTTGCTGGTTTCTTTGACCATGTCGTTGCCCTTGATCGCTTCTTCGCCGATGTTGAGCAGGCCGACTATCGGGTTTGGTTTTTCATCGACCGCCTTGACCAGCTCCGAACCCATCACCGCGAACTGCACCAGCTGCTCCGGTTTGGCGTCAACGTTGGCTCCCAAATCCAGCCAGTGCACATGACCGCCGCGTGAGGGTACGACTGCGCAAATGGCCGGACGGGAAATGCCGGGCAGCATCTTCAGAATGTAGCGGCTGCTTGCCATCAGTGCGCCGGTGTTGCCCGCGCTGACGCAGGCCTGCGCCTTGCCGTCGCGCACCAGTTCAATCGCTTTCCACATGGAGGAATCGGTCTTGTGGCGCAGTACGTTGGCGGGTGCTTCGTCCATCGCCACCACCTGCGTGGTGTGGTGGATGTCAATGCGGCGCGTGTCAATTGCACCAAAGGATTTGTGGCCGCGAATCGCCTGCTCGTCGCCCACGACAATCATGCGCACGTCGTGGTGGCGTTTTTGAATATGGGCGATGGCGGCCAGCGTAACATCCAGACCGATATCGCCGCCCATTGCGTCAATGGCAATGACTGGCGGCTTGCTCGTGCTCATGGTGTGTCAGATTTTATTCTTCGATATCAATTTGTTGGGCGACACGGGGGCGGACAATTGCGAGGCGTCCACGGTAGAAGCCGTCTTTGGTCACGTGGTGGCGCAGGTGGCGTTCACCGCTCTGACGGTCGGTAGAGATGGTTTTGCCGCTGAGGGCATCATGGGCGCGGCGCATACCGCGTTTGGAAGGGGTTTTACGATTCTGTTGAACGGCCATGAGAATTCTCCTTGGTTTCCAGTAAGTCTTTCAAAGCCGCAAACGGGTTCTGCGTTTCTGCCTGCGGCAGGGGGGCACGCGCGCCGGTCTGCGGCAGGCTGCAATCATCATGCTTGGCAATCATCGGCATCGCCAGCAGGATTTCTTCTTCAATGAACCACGCCAGATTGAGTTCGTCTTCGGCGCAGATCAGGGTTTCGCTGCCGTCGGTGACATTGGCCTCAAGGGATTCATCCCGAATCAGCACATAATCAAAGGAATGGGCGACCTCCAGCGTCATCGCTTCCAGACAGCGCTGGCACTGGGTATGCAGGACAGTACGCACTCTGCCGCCGAGGCGGTATTGGCCGTCTTTGTCCACGTTTCCTTCGAGGGTGTAATGCACGACGTCATCGCACGACCCCGTCCATTGTTTCAGCGTTTCGGTATCTGCCAGCGGCAGCACGCCGCTGTCGCGGCAACGGTTTTTGGCAAAGGCCCAAGGGTCGAATGACCGGGGGGGGGTCGCGGGAGCGCGCATCATACTCTCAACATTTTTTAGTGTCAAAACGGAAAAACGGCGAAAAATCAGCCAATACCGTGCGTGCGGGCGAAGTGCAGATAGACAATATCCGATATTTCGCGGATGACATTACTGCGGCTGGTAATCCAGCTTGCATAGTTCCCCGCCGGGTTGTCTTTTTCAATAATGGCAGAGATGGTGTAGGGATAACTGCGTCCGCCCGCCTTGCATTCGATGATGCCGAAATTGCCGCAGAGCATCGCGGTCGAACCGGTCTTGTCGTACACCGTCGCGCTTTGCGGCACGAATTGCGTTTTGGAGCGGATGCGGTCGGGGTTGGGGATGGCCATGATTTGCTTCAGATATTGCGCGCCGGGGAGCTGGTTCGCCCAGAGGGCGCGGAGGAAGCGGTCGTAATCGGCGGCGGAGGCGCGGTTGCGGTAGGTGCGCCCCTGCGCCGGGATATTTTCGACAATTTGAATATTGCGGAAAATCTGCGGCGCCTGCTTTTTCAGCATCCACTGCACGCCCTGCGGCCCGCCGAGGCGTTTGAACAGGTGGTTGGTAAATTCATTATTACTGGCGACTACCATGCCGCGCATTTCGTCCTGCACGCGCTGGCTCATCGGGTAGAGGCTGGAATCCTTCAGATAATGGGTGAGCAGATAGGCCTGAATGACAAACGGCTTGACCAGGCTGGCACATTGCAACGGCACCTGCGCGTTGATTTGCGCCAGCGGGCGGTTGGCGACCAGGTCATGCACCAGCCAGGCGGTGCGTTCGTCCCCGGCCAGACGCCCTTCGCTGCGCAACTGGCGCACACGTTCATTGATGGAATTTTCCAGCGGTGTCGCCGCCTGGGCGGTAAGCGGCAGGGCAGCACCGAGGCCAAGCGCGCAGCCGCGACCGAGAAATTGTCTTTTATTCAGCAACATGGTTATGAATGGTGAGGAGTTGAAGCCGTCATTTTAACAAAACCGTAAGGAAATAGTATTTCCATGCAGTGGCAGTTTTGCGCCGCTGTACGCCAGTGATTTTGAGGATAAGATTGCGGTTCGCTGTGTTTTTCTGTGGAATTATGGTCGCATCACGGCCTGAAAAGCGCTTTTATCCCTCATCGCAAACACAAAAAATCACACCTATCGTGCTACAAAACTGGCCTGATACCTTGCGTTTTTATCCATAACCAAATGAACAAAAACATAAATTCAGGAAACGCGCTTGCCTGCGAAAAATGTGGATTTTCCTGTGTTACCGCCTTGCAATCTGTACTACAATGCGCCGCAGATCGTTATTAACGTTTTAGACGCATCGCGCCTTTCCCCTTGTAAAACAGGCGGAACCTCGTTGATAACCGTCTCTGGCGACACGGCACAGCGCATGACCGGCCACGACCGGATGAGGCAATGTACCGTCCGCGTCGTCTGAACCGGTTGATTACTCACAAATTTGGAGCATTTTATGTCTGGACTATTCCTCATACAGTTCATCATCGTGCTGGCGTGTATCCTGCTCGGCGCGCAAGCGGGCGGGATCGGCCTCGGTGTGTTCGGCGGTCTCGGTCTCGCCATCCTCACCTTCGGCTTTGGTCTGGAACCAACCAGCCCGCCGATTGACGTCATGCTGATGATGATGGCGGTCGTTGCCGCCGCATCGGCGATGCAGGCCGCCGGCGGTCTCGACCTGATGGTCAAGGCGGCGACCCGCATCCTGCGCAAGAACCCGAAATACATCACCTTCATGGCGCCCGCCGTCACCTACATCTTCACCATCTTCGCCGGTACCGGCCACGTCGCCTATTCCGTGCTGCCGGTGATTGCCGAAGTGGCGCGCCGTAACGGCATCCGCCCGGAACGCCCGCTGTCGATGGCAGTCATTGCCTCGCAATTCTCCATCGTCGCCAGCCCGATTGCCGCTGCCGTCACCTCTGCCGTTTCCTACCTCACACCGTACCACCTCAACATCGGGAAAATCCTGATGGTGACCATGCCGTCAACGGTGATTGGCATCGCCATCGCCTGTATCTTCGTCAACAAGATGGGCAAAGAACTGAAGGACGACCCGGAATACCAGCGCCGTCTGAAAGACCCGGCCTATCAGGAAATCTTTGCCGCCCAGGTCTCTGAAAGCGAAATGGAAAGCGGCGCGGGCGAACGTTCGGCGAAAATCTCCCTCTCCATCTTCATCTTTGCCGCCATCCTCGTCGTTACCCTCGGCTCGTCCAATGACTTCCGTCCCTCTTTTGCCCAGGCAGACGGCACGATGAAAGTGCTCACCATGCCGCATACCATTGAAATCATCATGCTCACCGCCGGCGCGCTCATCATCATGCTCTGCAAACCGGACGGCACCGCCATTACCCGTGGCTCGGTCTTCCACGCCGGGATGCGTGCGGCAATGGCCATTTTCGGCGTTGCCTGGCTCGGCGACACGCTGTTTAGTGCCCACCACGAAGAACTGCAAACGATGGTCTCCGGTCTGGTCGAAACCGCGCCGTGGACATTCGCTTTCGCGCTGTTCGCCTTCTCCGTGCTGGTCAACAGCCAGGGCGCGACCGTCGCCACCCTGTTCCCGCTGGGCGTCTCGCTTGGCATCCCGCCGGAAATCATGGTCGGCACCTTCGTCGCGGTAAACGGCTACTTCTTCATCCCGAACTACGGCCCGATTATCGCCTCAATCGACTTCGACACCACCGGCACGACCCGCATCGGCCGCTACATCCTCAACCACAGCTTCATGATACCGGGCTTGCTCAGCCTCGCCTTCAGCCTCGTGCTGGGTCTCGCCTTTGCGAAAATGCTGCTGTAATCCCGCGCGGGTATTCAAGAAAAAACCGGAGTCCTGCTCCGGTTTTTTTGTGGGCGACGCTGCGGCGTCAGAAGATTTTGGGCGATGATTTGCCGACGACAAAGCCGTGCTGCTCGCCGTTCTGGCAGAGGATGTTTCCCGCCTTGCGGCGGCATTGCCAGCCCTCGCCGCTGATGGTTTGTCCTTCGGCAAGGTCGGTCGGGGTGCCGTCCATGTCAGTATCGCCGCGGCATTCCCAGCGGATTTCCGCGTTGCCTTGTGCGGGCAGGACGAGGGTTGCCACCCAGGCCTGCTGGCAGTCGGCGGGGCGTTCTTGTGCGAGTTTGCCCTGCACGGGGACGTCTATCTGGCAGCGCACGCTGTCATAAGGCGGGGCGATGAAGGCGACATTGCGCACGTCGCCGCCGCAGTAGGCGAGGTAATCGCCGTTTTTGCCCTTGCCGGGCAGATTGAAGCGTTGGGCGAAGCTGCCGGGGGCACTGTCTGCGCCGTTGTCTTCCGCGGTCAGGTTCGAGGTTTCTGTTTGGCGTGCCGGGGCGGCAGGCGATGCCGCTTCGGTGATGATGGCGCTGGCGGGAAGCGGGTCGTCAGCCGCGTTGTCGTTTGGCGTGGCGGGCGGCGCTTCGGCGATGTCTGCTGTTTTAGTTTCGGGCGCGGGTGGCGCTTCGGCGACGTCTGCTGTTTTGGTTTCGGGCGCGGGTTTTTCGCCTTTTTTGGCGTCAATGGCAGCCTTGATGCTGTCGGCATCGAGGCGCGGTACGGTTTGGGCGTTGGCGCTGGTGGCCGCGAGGAGGGCGAGGAGAAGGAGCGTTTTGTTCATGGCGGGTTCCGATGGGGAAAATGGGTTGCTTTGGTAATACGGGAAGCGGAGCGTCGGGCGCATTTTAGGGCGGTTTATGTTGTTTTGGATGTGGCTACTACGCGAATAGTTTGCTGCCCCACCTCACCTCGCTCGCACTTCACGCGAGCTGTTCCAGTCCCCCACGGGGGAGGGAGCCGTCCTGCGTATGCCCACATAATGGCGCTCGTTGCAGGCGCAATTGTATAGCCATCCACTGAAAGCCTCATACTGTGTTGCGCCACTTAACCGTACAAATGTTGTCCCGCCCCGGCTCTCCCCCACGGGAGGGAGTCGATCGGTGTACAACCGCCATAACCTGGATGGTGCACCGGGACACATCCTGTGGCGGGTTCTGGACGTAGGAAAGCGGGAAAAGCGTGCGTGCTGACCGGGTTTCCCGCCAGTGCGTCAGCGGTGGGGCAAGTCCCGCCCTACGGGTTACATACAGGATAGCGGGGAAGATGTATGTAAAACGGGTGGCAGGGCGGGTCTTGCCTGTCACCTTGCCAGCACCCGCCGCGCCGCTTCCACGCCCCAGTACGCCGCTTCTTCAAACACGGAATAGCCGCTCATGTCGCTGTGCGCGAAGTGCAGGCGGGAGCGGTGCGCGCGCACGGCGGTGAGTTGCGGGTCGTCGAGGTAGCCGGGCAGCGGGATGCGCATCGCGTGGGCGCGGATGCTGATTTCAACTGCATCGACCGCACGCCAGAAGCGTTTGCCGTAGGCGGCGACGAGGTCTTGCGCGGCGAACGCCAGCAGTTCGGCATCGGGCGCGTCCAGCAGCCAGGTGCGTAGTACGGCGGGGTCGGCATGGTTGAGCGCGTGGTACGCGGTGAAGACGGTGCGCGCCGGCTTGGCGACGCGGATGAGCTGGTTGCTGGCGGCGACGTAGCCGAGCGCGGGGCTGCCGTGGATGACGTTGTCCCAGGCGAGTTGCGCGCCGTCTGCCTCATGCGGGAAGCGGTGCAACACGAAATTGCTGACCAGCCACGGCGCGTAATGGCCGCGTCCGGCAAGCAGTCCGTAGCGGTCGGCGTCCTCCACGATGCGGGCGGCGACCATCAGCGGCATTGCGCTAATCACCTGCCGCGCGCGCATAAGCGTCAGCGCGCCGCTGTGGTTGTCGTGCAGTAGCACTTCGACACGGCCGGCAGTCTCGCGGATGCGCACGGCGCTGGCGTCCAGCGCGGCGGGTTGGGCGAAGTGCAGCGTGTCGCCCTGCGGCAGGACGGCGAGGGGTTGCAGCCCGCTGCGTTCACGCAACAGCTGCGAGAGGTGGGCGAGGCCGTCCGGCCAAGTCAAAACGGCGTCGTCGTCGTGACCGCGCGCGGCGAAGTAATGCAGCCCGGCGAAGGCGGAAACCTGCGCCGCACCCGCGCCGTAATCATCGCGGCAGCAGTAATCGAGGTACCACAGCAGCGTTGGCGAGCGGTAGCCTTCACGCGCTAACCAGGCGGCGAAGGTGAGGTGGTCGAGCGCACGCCATTCCGCATCCTGCGAGGAGAGGGCGACGGGAATGGCGAAAACCTTGCGCCCGTCGCCGCCGCGCGCGCGTTTCAGCCGCTGGATGAGGATGAAAAAGCGGCGGCTGTCGCCATCCTCCTGCGGCAACAGCGCCTCCTGCCAGCGCCCGCGAAAACGCAGCCGTTCCGCCGGGGCATAGACCAAATCCGTCTCGCGGTAGCGTGGCGTGTCGCTGTCTGCACCGCTTTCAAGGATGCCGAGGTCGGCGAGCATTTCGCGCACCGCGACGCTTTCCCGCGACGGCAAAGCAAGATAATGCGCGCCACTTGGCGCGCGCAAATCGCCGCTGATGAAGGCGGCGTTGTTGCCGTTGCGCTCAATCCCTTCGGCAAGCAGCACGTCGCGCAGCCCCTGCCGCGTCAGATACCACAGCGCGGACAGCGCCGCCGCACCGCTGCCGAGAATGAGGACATTGCAATCGCAGACACGCGCCGGTTGCGCCTCGGTAAAGGCAGCGTCGCGCAATTGGTGGCCGAACGGCAAGCCGATGCGGCGCACCGCCAGCGGTGGCGGTCGGTTGAGGTGGCGATGGGTCAGCCACGATGCGGCAGCGGCGACGCTGATGGCGGCGGATTGGGCGAGAAAACGACGGCGGTTGTTCATACCGACATTATAATAAGGCGCGAGCGCTAAACCTCACCAATTAACAGGCAAAACCACAACTGGCCACGGATAAAACCACAGCAACCCACCCGCTTCCGCCCAGATGACGCGCCACTCCGTCGGGTGCTGTCCGAAAAAAACGATACCAACCAAACGATTAACACAAGAATTGGCCAACCTGCGCCCTCACGTACAGCCTCAAAAAACCACATCACCTCGTCAATTCACGAGATAAACACAAAAATTCACGGCAACAAACAGGATTGAACCCGTCTTCTTTGCAAAAAACCTCAAAAAAGCAAAAAAGAACACAAAAAAGTGTCGGTAAACACGCGGGAAAACCGAAAAACTTTATAAAAAATGATGCAAAAACAACCAATAACGACGGCAAAATAAAATAAACTTGCAGTTGCTTGACACACCCTGCCCCCATCCCTATAATCCGCCCCGACATCATTGATGTTATCTCCTCTATATCCTCCTTTGGTGGTTGTTTGCCGGGTCGCAAGACCC
>ERZ773010.1075-NODE-1075-length-17525-cov-2.828563_pt1 | contig 17525 bp, 17 predicted proteins | sample MGYA00580842_ERZ773010 | MGnify/ENA primary metagenome ERZ773010 (study PRJEB29015, sample SAMEA2737982) | human oral metagenome | biome: human oral; feature: human-associated habitat; material: dental | place: China | collected 2107 ...
TATCAATAATCGGTTTTAAAGTGAATTTTTCCATCTCTTTTTTTATGATTTCTGGAGCTTTAAGTATCACTGCCTCCACAGGAAATATAATTTTGTTATTAAACTCTTTAATTGTACTTTTAAGAATTTTTCCATTATACATTAATGTAGTAATCGGTGTCGTTTCATCACATATTTTCATCAACCGGATAAAAATACACTTCTGTCGTTCTTCATCTTCCGCACCGGTAATAATCAACGTACCGTAAAAAGGCAAAGAAATAGGTTCCGCCTCTTCCGCATTCACAAGAGCAAAAGAATCTTTCTCCGTAAGTATCCCATTTTCTAAAAGCTTACGCATGAGACACACATAATCTTGCATAACAGACTCCGTTTCTTTATAGAAAAACGGCACATCATCTCAAATGTGCCGTTATACCTATTTTTTTACAATACTGCAGCGGTCAATCAGTGCCGCCATTTTTCCGCCAATTTTGGGTATACTTGCCACATCTTCACCTTTTACGGCACGAAGCATAATGGCGGCCATACAATACACGATGCCGCTTGCGCAAATCGCCGCCAGTGTAGACAGTGTATTGCTATGGATTATCCCATAGAGCCCCGTGTACACGCCATAAGCAACAGCACCCATGATCCCTGCCGCGATAAAGAGTTTAACCGTATGCATGATATCCATCATGTATCGCCGATACTTATAGAGGAAAAATAAATTCAGGAGAGCCGCCACACCAAAATCCGCATTTGTCGCCCATGCTGCCCCAAGAACTCCCCAGCTGGGCATCGCTGTCAGATTCCACGAAAGGAATACTTTTACCGCCGCGCTCACCACCATATTGATAAAAGGAACAGCAGTCTTTCCCATTCCCTGGAGAACACCCGTAGTAACCTGCTGCACGCCCAAAAGAAACACGCCGAAACTCATGACCGCAATACAGGGACCGGCATCAGGAATTGCGTAAAGCATGGCAGAGATCGGTGTAGCAATGACACACATACCCACGAAGGAAGGAATCGTTATTAAGTTCGCCAGCCGCATGGCGGTATGCGTTCGTTTCAGGATCGTCTCGCTCTTATTTTGTGCCACCGCCTCGGAAATAACAGGAACAAGACTTGCCGCAAGGGATGCCGTAACAATAGTCGGCATATTCACGAGAGCTGTCGCCATACCTGTCAAATAGCCAAAAAGCGTGGTCGCCTCTTCCACGGAAAATCCTGCCACGGCCAGGCGGCGGGGCACGATGAAAAGATCAATACTCGATACAACAGGAAGCATAATATTGGCCAGCGAAACGGGGACTGCCAGTATCAAAAGGCGTTTCAGAATCGTTCCGACACCAAGAGGCTTTATATGAGAATCCTGCCGGGATGCCAGTTCTCTCCGCCAGCTCTTTGTCATAAAATAGCAGGCAATAAGTACAAGGATACCTATAAATGCACCGGGTGCCGCACCAAAAGTAGCACCGGCCGCGCCGTACTCCAAACCGTAAGGCATGAGCACAATGGCAAGAGCAATCATTGTGACAACACGGACAAGCTGTTCGACAATCTGCGAAACAGCAGTAGGCGTCATCATCTGGAGACCCTGGAAATACCCGCGGAGCGATGCCAGAAGCGTAGCACAAAGTACCGCAGGAGATAAAGCGATGAGCGACCAATAGGCTCTCTCATCAGTTACGACACCTGAATGGACGAGCCAGTCCGCGCCAAAATATAAAAGAGCGCTGAATACGATACCCGTAAGGGTAAGTGCCGTCATAGAGATACGGAATACTTTCTGTCCGCCCCAATAATCATTCACCGCGTTTCTTTCCGCCACCATGATGGAAATGGCCACGGGAAGTCCTGCCGATGAGATGGAAAGGCACAGCATATAAATGGGATAGGCCATCTGGTAGAGGCCGATCCCCTCTCCGCCAAGAAGCCTTGACAGATAAATTCTGCTGAATGCCCCGATAAACTTCACAATGATCCCCGCAACGGTCAAGATGAGGGCACCCTGAATAAATGAATTTTTACGCACGTTTTTCTCCTGAATATATTTCTTTCGTTATTTCTTCTATAAAATCCGACATCCATTTAGCAGTATTTCCCTGGATATCGGTCTTTTTAATTCTAACACGGGCAGGCGCGCCTGGCAAAAAATGAAGCTTCGACATATAAGAATGAGGCAGCCGGTTCATATTCCAGCGGCGCATCGGTTCTTCATCGGCCCATACAATGAGAAGCGTCTGTCCTTCATCAAGAATGCTGCCGATTCCCAGACGTCTTGCCTGCACACGGATACGGGATACCAGGAACAGCCTTTCTGCCGGCCGGCTCGGACTGCCGAAACGATCTATGACTTCATCAATAAGATCGGTCAGTTCCTCTTCCGATGCCGCCACGGCAAGACGTCGGTAAATTTCCATCTTCTGCCCCTCATTGCTGATGTAGTCTTCATCCAGATAGGCATCCTGGCGAAGTTCCACAGTGGTATCAGGCATTTTCTTGGGTACCGGTTTATTTTCCCGCTCTGCCCGCAGACGTGATACAGTATCCTCCAGCATATTACAGTATGTGGCAAAACCTACACCTGCGATATTCCCATGCTGTTCTGCACCGAGGAGATTACCTGCGCCTCGGATTTCCAGGTCACGCATGGCAATTTTGAATCCACTTCCCAGTTCCGTAAATTCCCGGATCGTATTCAACCGTTTTTCCGCTGCTTCGGAAAGGACTTTCCCCCGGCGGTAGAAGAACCATGCACGCGCTATTTTTTCCGAGCGGCCTACGCGTCCCCGCATCTGATAGATTTGAGACAATCCCAGCTTATCCGCATCATAAACGAGCATCGTGTTTGCGTTAGGCTGGTCCACACCATTTTCAATAATCGTGGTACAAAGAAGAACATCATATTTCTTCTCGAAGAAATCCACCATGATTTTCTCCAATGTTCTGCCGTCCATCTGCCCGTAAGCAACGGCAATCGTCACATCAGAAGGCAGAATATCCCTCAAATGGGCTTCCATCGCCCGTATACTTTCTATACGGTTGTAAATAAAATAGGTCTGTCCGCCGCGTGCCTTTTCATGGAGAATGGCATCTTTCACAATAGTGTCATCGTACTCTGTCACATAAGTCTGTATCGCATGGCGGTTCGCCGGCGGCTGTGTCATCGCCACCATATCCCGCACACCGGTAAGACTCATATGGAGTGTACGGGGAATAGGTGTCGCCGAAAGAGTAAGGACATCCAGCTTCTTTGACCAGGATTTCCATTTTTCTTTCTGCATAACGCCGAACCGCTGCTCTTCATCCACCACAAGAAGGCCAAGATGGCGGCATTCAATTTTTTTTGACAGAACGGCATGCGTTCCAATGACTACATCCATTTCTCCGCTTGCCAGTTTCGACAGTATTTCTTTTTTCTCCCGCATTGTCGTAAAGCGGTTTAATAGAGCAATATTAATCCCGAAGGAATCCATTCTTCCCTTAAAAGTTTTATAATGCTGACTCGACAGGACCGTTGTAGGGCAAAGAACCATCGCCTGGAAGCCGCTCATGACGCATTTGAAAACCGCCCGCATGGCGACTTCTGTCTTACCGAACCCTACATCGCCGCAAATGAGCATATCCATGGGCTGCGGCCGTTCCATACCGCGCTTTACCGCCTGTATGGCCTCCAACTGGTCATCCGTCTCCACGAAGGGAAACGTATCCTCAAACTCACGCTGCTCCGCCGTATCGGGAAGGAAAGAAATTCCCTCCGTGATTTCACGGTCTGCGTAAACGGCCAGCAATTTTTCTGCCAGTTCCTCAATCGACTTTTTGGCTTTTCTCCGTACTTTATCCCATTGGACACCGCCCATACGGTGAAGAGCAGGGGTCTGCCCTTCAGGACCGATATATTTTTCAAGACTGGCAATCTGCTCCATGGGGAGGTAAAGTTTGTCCGCCCCGGCATACTGGATGGTAATATAGTCCCTGTGGACACCTTCCAGTTCAATGGTCTTTACCCCGATATATTTTCCGATGCCATGGACACGCTGCACTACATAATCTCCCGGCTCCAGATCGGAGAAATATCGGATCTGTTTTCCTTTTCCTCCGGCTTTATACCGTCTTGCCTTCTGCTTTCCGAAGATATCTCCCGCTGTGATAAAAGCCATCTTCGCATCAGGCAGTTCAAAGCCGCCGGAAAGGACGCCATTGTACAACGTAACTTTTCCTTTTTGCACTTTTTGTGAAACAGGCACATGGTAATCCGACAGATATTGCTCCAATTCCTTCCGTTCCGAGCGGCGGGGCGTGAGAATAACCGCAGACCAGCCTTCCTTTAAAAGACGCGTCAGGTCATTGAAGAAAAGAGAAATCTGCCGCTGGTAATTCACCATGGTACGCCCCTTCCAGGTTGCGGTTTCTTTAACTTTGAAAAGATCCGCATCTCTTTTCAGGAAAGAAAACAAGATCTCCCTGTTTCTATATTTCCTGCCTGACCGCCCTGTCTTTACAAGACCTGCCCAATCAAAAGCTTTTTCTTTATTTTCAGCTTCTTCATGGAAATACTTCTTTAACTCTTCTTCACACCGCTGCGGCTCATCATAGAATATCCTGCCGCTATTCAGGTATGACAGGATGGAAGAAGAGCATTCCCCGCGGATGACAGCGGGAAGAATGGATATATCGTCTCTTATATCAATGGAACGCTGTGTATCTTCATTAAAAACACGGATTCCGTCCACTTCATCATCAAAAAATTCGACACGGAAAGGATGACTTTCGTTAATGGCAAAAATGTCCACAATATCTCCGCGTACGGAAAAATGACCGCACCGCTCCACCTGATCCACCCGTTCATATCCCAGTTTTACCAACTTCCCCAGCAGTATTTCTCTTTCGATAACTTCGCCCATATGAATGGTCATCAGATTCTCAAGGATACCGGACGGACTGATAATTTTTTGCGCTGCTTCCACGACTGTCGCGATCACTGCTGCCCTGTGCCCGTCCAAAAGACCTGCAAGCCCCTTCATGCGGTCACGAAGCCGTTCTGTTCCTGAAAAAGTAACGTTGAATCCTGTTTCTTCCACCAGGGGAAAATAGTACAAATGTAAATCAGGCGCAAAGAACCGCAAATCCATTTCCCATCGAAATACATCCTTTTGAGACGGCACGATGATGATGGAAGGACTGTCTCCTTTCGCCGCCATCGCTGTTAAAAGAGCTTTCTGCGAATCTCCTGCGCCTGAAATCATAATGGGGTCTGCCAGGGAAAAAAGCTTTTCAACAGACCTGATATCCTTATGGCGGCATACTTCCTGTACCAATTCCGCGCCAATCATTTCATCAAAAACAAATTCTTCATTTTGTACACGGCCGGGCAAATCCGGCGCTGACGCTTCTGTCCGCAGATTAGCGATTTTTCTTATTTCGTCTGCCACGGATACGCTCCTTTCCCTGTAATTTCCTGTTTCACGATTTCCTTATCTCCGCCAAGTTCCCGGATCCTGCTTTGTATATCCTGTCCTTTAAAGATAAAACAAGGCATGATTTCCGCAAAAGGAACAAGCACAAAAAGCCGCTCCCATAAAAAAGGATGCGGTAATTTTAAAAATTCCGTCTGTTTTTCCACATTTTCGCCATAAAGTAAATCCAGATCCAATGTCCGCGGCCCCCATCTCATCATCCGTCTGCGGCCGAAAGCTTTTTCTGTATCCAGCAAAAGTTCCAGCAGTCCTTCCGGCGTATCCTGCCAGTCCGCTTCGATAACGGCATTCAGGAATTCCGCCTGATCTGCCTTTCCCCACGGCGGGGTTTTATAGAGAGATGATACCTTGCCGATGGAAAGAAGAGGCATGAGAGAAAGCTTGTGGAGCGCCGCGCCCATAATCTCTTCTGACGGTCCTTCATTGGATCCCATTGAAATGAAATACTTCATCTTTTTTTATGCAGCGTCACTGAAACATCTTTCAAAATACCGTGGATGGGTACGGACGGTTTATGCACGGTTGTTGCTACCTCTTCCACCTTCGGATAGCGTGCGAGAATTTCTTCATTGATTTTTCCCGCCACCCGTTCCAAAAGTTTACAGGGCGTCCCCTCCGCAATAGACTGTACGAGAGAAAACACTTCCGCATAATTCACCGAATCTTCAATGTTATCGCTTTCACCTGCACCGGACAAATCCAAGTCCATTTCCACATCAATGAAAAAGCGTTGTCCCAGTGTATTCTCCTCAGAGTCAACCCCATGGTGTCCATAAAACGCCATTTCCTGCAATTTAATCTTATCCATTTCCGCCCCCAAGATTATATAACGGTGCAATTTTTCAACGCATCCCAGACTTTTGCCATCCGTACCGCCATAGGTACATTATGGACGCGGAGAATCGAACATCCCTTATTTATCCCCCATAACCCCACGGCTCCGGTTCCCTCATCCCGTTCTCCCGCAGGCAAATCCAAAATAGCGCCGATGAACCGCTTTCTGCTTACACCAAGAAGCCAGGGGCAAGGGAACGCCCGCACCAGTTCATCCAGCCGCCGCAGCACTTCCATATTTTGATTCCCATCTTTGCCGAAACCGATTCCCGGATCAAGAATGATATTCTCTTCTTTCACACCGGCCTGCAGTGCGATGTCTAAAGACTTATCAAAAAATATTTTCATTTCTTCTATGACATCACCATTATAATTTGTATCCGCTTTGTTATGCATGACAATGACCGGTACCTGATGACAGCCCGCTACCTCTGCCATCTCCCCATGATCATACTGCAGCCCCCAAATGTCATTCATCATATGGGCACCCGCATGAAGGGCATAGTCTGCCGTTTTCCAATGATAAGTATCTACGGAGACGGGAACACGGCTTTCCCCCAAAACCACAGGCAGAAATATTTTCATTCTTTCTATTTCTTCTTCTGCCGTGAGCGGCTGACCGCCGGGACGTGTAGATTCCGCCCCTACATCAATAATGTCCGCGCCGGCATCTGTCATTTCCCTTGTATGAGATTGTGCCTTTTCCGCCGTATTCCACCTTCCGCCATCAGAAAAGGAATCGGGGGTTACATTCAATATCCCCATAATCAGCGTTTTTGCTGTAACTTCCAATCTCTTTCCGTCACACCACGTATAAGCCCGTTCCAATTTTCCTCCTTGCAGAAATCATAACTCCATACTCTGTAATATTGTTATTTTATCACCACCGGAAGACAGTAGCAATGAAATCGGACAACAAAAAAAGCGGTGCAACACCGCCTCCTTTGCGCAAGATGCTCATTGAGGAGTATGATCATCCGCAGCCGAATTGATAATCAGGGAAATAATCATCAAACCGGCTCGATGGACGTACATCCACCGCCATGGCATTTCCTCCATGTACTTTAATTATACATAAATTGTAAGAAAAGTCCAATATCAATTCATAAAAAAGATACCACATTATACCCGCACAAAAAGTTTTTGCAGGAGTGTTGCGGCACCGGCAGCCGCATCCAGCATCCTTTCCACATCCACCAGAATATCTTTCCAATAAATCATATAGGCAGCAGATTGTTTTTCCGTAAAAAGACGGCGGATTTCTTCCCGATAAAATTCATCTCCCCGTTCCTCAAAAACATAAATCTTCCTGCACCGCGCTTCCATTTTCATGTAATTTGCCGCCACGTCCCCCGTATAGTCCAGTACTTTCTTCATTTCAAGAAGAGCATCCCGTACCAACATGACCATGGAAGAAAATTCACGGGGTGTTATTTCCATATTATACAAGGTAAAACGATCCACCACTTCATGAATTACATCAATAATGCCGTACATCTTCCCGATAAACCCACGGGCAAATTCGATTTCCGCCGGATCCTTGTATACTTTGTACATGCGTTCATACAGTTTCCCCAAAGACGCGCGTGCTCTTTTTTTTATTGCATGGACTGCATCCACACCATCCTCTATTTCCATTTTCCCTTCGGTAATCCGCTGAAACACTTCTCCTGCTTCATAGGCATTTGCTGCCAGCATACCGAGCTGCTCAAAAAACTTTCCTTCTTTATTTGCCATAACGATTCCCCTTTACCATTTTGATATCCTCATTTTAACACATAAAAATACTTTCAGCGCAGTCGTTGGGCAATCGAAAAGCCTGTCTCAAACAGACAAGCTTCTCTACTCCTTACCTGCCGATTTTTTTATAAAGGGAAACAAGCTCCAATGCATCCAAAGCACATTCGAAACCTTTGTTGCCTGCCTTCAGCCCCGCACGGTTCAGTGCCTGTTCCACAGTGTCAGTCGTAAGAACCCCATAAAGAATGGGTACACCGGTGGAAAGCGATACCTGGGCAATTCCTTTCGTTACCTCTGTGGATACATAAGCATAGTGGTCCGTTTCTCCGCGAATAACGGCGCCAAGACAGAGAATGGCGTCATACTTGCCGCTCTCCGCCATCTTTTTCGCAGTCAGGGGAACCTCAAACGCTCCCGGCACCCATGCCAGATCTACAGTATCCATATCCACTCCGTGACGGGAAAGACCGTCCGCCGCGCCGTCAACCAGCTTGGATACAACCACCTCATTAAAACGGGTCGCTACGATACCCACTCTGATTTGTCCTTCATTATAAAGTCCTGAAATAATATTCATAAGCCGCCTCCTTCAGTAAATTATTTATGGGCATGAAGCATATGTCCCATTTTATCCTGCTTTGTCTGTAAATAAAATTCATCCTCGCTGTGCGGTTCCATTTCAATAGGGATCCGTTCTGCAATAGTAATTCCATATTCACTTACATCCCCGATTTTCTGCGGGTTGTTTGTAAGAATACGAATCGTTTCAGCACCAAGGTCATGAAGAATCTGGGCACCCGTCATATATTCCCGAAGGTCAGCGGCAAATCCGAGTTTCAGGTTTGCCTCCACCGTATCATACCCCTCATCCTGCAAAGCATATGCGCGGAGCTTATTGATAAGGCCGATGCCGCGCCCTTCCTGACGGAGATAAATGAGTACACCCCTGCCTTCCTTTGCAATCATTCTCATAGAAGTATCCAGCTGTTCGCCGCAGTCACAGCGGCGGGAACCGAAGCAGTCTCCGGTAAGACATTCGGAATGGATACGGCAGAGAACGGGTCTGCCGTCATTTACATTCCCCATCGCAAGCGCCACATGGTGTTCGCGGTTGATGAGGTTCACATAGCCATATATACGAAACTTACCGTACCTGGTAGGCAGATCCGCTTCCGTGACCCGTTCAATAAGTTTTTCATGAATCTTTCTGTATTCAATCAGATCCTGAATACTGCCAATCTTCAAACCTTTTTCTTTTGCCAGTTTAAAAAGGCTTTTCTTATCAGACATCGCACCGCCTGCATCCATGATTTCACAGCAAAGACCTGCCGGTTTGAGTCCCGCCATTCTGGCCAGATCCACAGTGGCCTCTGTATGTCCCGGCCGTGCAAGAACCCCCCACGGCTTTGCTCTCAGAGGAAACATATGCCCCGGCCGTTTAAAGTCTGCTGGATTGGCTCCGTCTTTGACCGCTTCCATAGCCGTCATGGAACGGGCTGCTGCAGAAATCCCCGTTCCCGCATCCTTAAAATCAATTGACGTAAGAAATGCCGTCTGGTTGCTGTCCGTATTATGACGAACCATCGGAGCAAGATACAGCGCATCGGCAATTTCCCCCGCCATAGGCATACAAATCAAGCCTCTCGCTTCCGATGCCATGCGATTGATATTTTCAGGTGTAGCAAATTCAGCGGCGCAGATATAGTCTCCTTCATTTTCACGATCAGCAGGATCCTGCATGATGACAATATGCCCCTGTCTGATTTCCTCCACAATTTCTTCAATCGGATCAAATTTAAATTCCATAATGGCCTCCATACCCTAAATCCTTTAAACGTTTTGTTGTTACTCCCTCATGTTCTTTTTGCATGAGTTGCTCTATATACTTTCCCAAATAATCACACTCTATATTCACCGGGTCACCTATACGCTTAGTAGAAAGAACCGTCAGGCTTCCCGTATGGGGAATAAGGGAAATCATAAAAGATGAATCTCCCCTTTTTGCCACGGTCAGGCTGACACCGTCTACGGCAACAGAGCCTTTCTCAAGAATATACTTCATATATTTTTCTTCCGCCGAAAATGTCAGATTGAGAGCGATTCCTTCTTTTTCAGAAGAAAGAATACGTCCGGTAAAATCCACATGCCCCAGCACAATATGCCCGCCAAGACGGTCGCAGAAACGGAGCGCCCGTTCCAAATTCACAGACGTCCCCGAGGCAAACAGGGAAAAGGCAGTACGCCGCATCGTTTCAGGCGTGACATCACAGGAAAACGTACTCCCGTCAAAAGCCGTTACCGTAAGACAGGTTCCGTTGACAGCGATACTATCCCCTGCTTTCGTGCCTTCCAGCACTTTATGGCAGGCAATTGTAAGCCGGCAGGAACTTCCTGTGCGGTCCACCTTTTTAATCTGCCCGATTTCTTCCACAAGTCCGGTAAACATGGCTACGCCTGTCCTTCCGGCAGTCTGGCTTCCTGTGCTTCAGCCATTTTTTCTGCTGCTTTCTCCATTTCTGCAGGTTCCTTTATTTCCTCCTGCATTTTTTCCGGTTCCCGATCCCTTATTTCATTTTCAACAGCAGTGCTTCCTTTCTTCCCGGAGATATCCGCTTTAAACTTTTCAGGCAGCGGTCTTTCGGCGGGTACCTTTTTCCTCTTCTTTACATATCCTTCTACCACAAGATCCACACCGCTCCGCTCGGTACGGATATTTTCCAGCTGCACCGCTTCCGGAATAAGCGCCGCGCCTGTACCGCCGATTGCTCCAGGTGCGTCTTTCCCTCCAATAAGTATAGGCGCCATATAGAAACGGATTTTATCTACAATACCCGCTTCAAAAGCGGCTGCCGCCGTTTCCGCTCCACCTTCGAGAAGGATGCTGTCGATCCCTTTCACCGCCAGACCGATCATGGCCGCTTCCAGATCAACACATCCCTCCGTATCGCTGTCGGCAAAAATCACTTCAATCCCTTTTGACTGGAGAGCCTTCACCTTTTCAGGCTCGGCGGAAGAAGTAGTCAGAACGATCACCCGTGAATCGCCGCCGAAAACACGAGACTCCATGGAGACGGATAATTTGCCGTCTGCGATGATGCGGACAGGATCTTCCAATCCCTCCGTCCGTGCCGTAAGCAGAGGATCATCTGCGGCAATCGTTCCCGCCCCTGCCATGACAGCCGCGTACAGACCGCGCAGCGTACGAACTTCTTCTCTTGATTCTTCCGATGAAATCCATTGTGACTTTCCCGTATGGCATGCCGTTTTTCCATCCATGGACACTGCTGATTTGTACAGGACGAAAGGTTTCTTTTCTGTAATAAATTTCATGAAAACTTCATTTAAAACCTGCGCCTCTTTTTCCATCACACCAGTCGTCACGAAAATCCCCGCATCTTTCAGTTTCCGGATGCCCTTTCCTGACACAAGCGGATTTGGATCCTGCATGGCAACCACGACACGCTCAAGATTCTTGGATGCGATGAGATCCGCGCAGGGCGGCGTCTTTCCATAATGACAGCACGGTTCAAGCGTCACATAAAGAGTCGCTCCGGCGGGATCAGCCCTGCAATCGGCAAAAGCATTGACTTCCGCATGGGGCCCGCCATAAAATTCGTGCCATCCTTCACCGATGATTTCGCCGTCTTTTACAAGTACCGCGCCCACCATAGGATTCGGACGGGTATGTCCCATCCCGTTAGCCGCCAGCTCCAGCGCCCGCGCCATAAACTTTTTGTCATCATCGATCCGCATAAAAAACCTCCCGTCTTCAGGGAGGCTCTTACGAAATCAGAAAAACAATCTTCTCCCATCCAGACTGTACTGTCGGCTTTGGAATCACACCAAATCAGCCATACGGCTCGTGGGCTCAGGAAAACCTTTACCACCGGTCGGGAATCACACCCTGCCCTGAAGATACATAATTGGAAACACACAGACTGATGCCTGTATATTCCTTAAACCTATTCAATTATAGCAAACCCATGAATAAAATCAATAAAAATCCCGTCAACAGTTATCCAAGCCGGGAAAGCACAGCATCAAGCACTTCCTTTGAAATGTCATCCGCGCTCCGCAATCTGCCATCCGCCATGCAGGAAATACGCAGCCAGTCATAAGTTTCACAAAGTACCTGGTACGCATCACAGCACTTTTCAAGATATGCCGAATGCTGCTCATGGATATCCATAGACCCGCCCTGCTTTGCCCGCTCACGAACCAATTTTTTTGAAACAGCCGGCGGTACATCAAGGAGAACCACCACATCCGGACGGGGAAGTTCCAACTCTTCATATTCCATATGATCCAGCCAGGAAAGGAACTCTTTCCGCTTTCCTTCATCATCGTACTTCGTCATCTGGTGAACCATATTGCTCGTCGTGTACCGATCGGCAATCACGACCCCCCCGTTTTCATAGAAAGATTTCCACTTCATTCGAAACGAAGCAAAACGATCCACCGCATAGAGCATGGACGCCGCATAAGGATTCACATCCCCCGGCGCTCTGCCGAAATCACCGTTCAGGTACATTTTCACCAGCGCCGAGGAAGGACTTCCATAATCAGGAAAAGAAATATGCATGACATCTTTTCCACTCTTAATAAGATGATCCTCCAAAAGTCCTGACTGCGTCGCCTTCCCGCTTCCATCAATGCCTTCAAGCACAATCAATTTCCCATTCATGATATCTCCCGTACAAGATCTTTTGTTTTCTATTTTACCATACTGTCCAATGGCGATAATCCTCTTCCACACGATAGACGATCTTGGATTTTACAACAGCTGAATAATTTTTTGAGTCAAGACGGATTTCTACACGTATCATAATAAAGAACCGTGAACATAAAGAGTCCTTCTCTATATTCACGGATATCTTCATCTCCCCCGTTTGGGATTAAATTCATTCATAGCTTTGTCCACAGTGGTTTCTAACGCCCGTTCCACGGAATCAGCAGTATACTTCTTTGCGGCTTCGATACGTTCAATTTCTTCACCATAAGGCCGGCCAAGAACATGCTCGATAACGGTATGCCCGTCCTTCGGATGTCCCACCCCGATACGGAAACGGACGAATTCCTCCGTGTGAAGGCCGGCAATCAGGGATTTGATTCCATTATGACCGCCGGCAGACCCCTTCTTTCGAATCCGTGTTTTTCCCGCCGGCAAATCCAAATCATCGCAGATGATATAAATATCTTCTGCAGGTATTTTGTAGTAATTGGCAATCGCTCCTACTGCGTCCCCGCTGAGATTCATATAAGTCAGCGGCTTCACCAGAAGTATCTTTTCGCCGAACCTCACAACGGAGGAAATCTCCGCTTTCATGTCCGTTTTCCAGATATTCACAGACCAGCGGCGGGCCAACTCGTCAATAACATCGAATCCCATATTGTGGCGGGTATGTTCATATTCTTTACCGGGATTCCCCAGTCCTGCCACCAATTTCATTTATCGAAAAGGGCGCTGACGGAAGCGTCATGGAAAATACGAAGAATTGCTTCCCCAAGGAGAGGAGCCACGGACAGCACTGTCAATTTATCCTGCATTTTTTCTTTTTCTATGGGCAGCGAATTGGTCACTACCAATTCTTTCAACACGGATTCTTTAATTCTTTCTGTCGCCGGATCGGTCAGCACAGGATGGCATACAGCCGCATACACACCGGCAGCACCGTACTCCATGAGTGCTTTCGCACCTTCACAAAGGGAGCCTGCCGTGTCTACGATATCGTCAACAACAAAGCAGTTTCTTCCTTTTACGTCGCCGATAATATTCATAACCTTTGCTACGCCCGGTTCCGGACGGCGTTTTTCAATAATAGCGATAGGCGCGCCTACGCGGTCAGCCAGATCTCTGGCGCGGTTTACACCGCCCAGATCAGGGGATACGACTGTCAAATTTTCCAGATTCTTGGATTTTACATAATCGGCAAGCAGCGCTGCAGAAGCCAGATGGTCTACAGGGACATCGAAGAAGCCTTGGATCTGTCCCGCGTGGAGATCCATGGTCACCACTCTTGTAACACCGGCCGTTCCAAGCAGATCCGCCACCAGTTTCGCGCTGATCGGTTCTCTGCCGCGGGTTTTTCTGTCCTGGCGGGCATAGCCGTAATAAGGGACAACCACGGTAATATTACGTGCTGAAGCCCTTTTGAGCGCATCCACCATAATCAGCATTTCCATCAGGTTATCATTTACCGGTGAACCTGTCGGCTGGATGATGAAACAGTCTTTGCCACGGACACTTTCATTAATCATGACCTGTATTTCGCCATTATTAAATCTTCCGCACAAAGACTTTCCAAGCGGAACGCCGATATAATCTGAAATTTCTTTTGCAAGAGCCGGATGCGCGGTTCCTGTGAAAATTTTCAGTCTCGATGTACCTTCCATATCCATTTATGATGCTCTCCTTTTCTCCCCTGCGGGATCTCCGACAATAACTCCCCCATGCCGTCTTCATGGCAGCATTTCTTATATTATATACCCTTTCTCAAACAGAAACTATCCTGCTTGGACGGAAATATAAAACAGGCTAATCTTTATATGTATCTTCTTTTACCCAATTTTCAATATTCACCTGCTTTGCCCTGCCCACAGCAAGTGCTTTGGCAGGAACATCCTTCGTAATCGTCGAGCCCGCGGCGGTAAACGCCCTTGCCCCTATATGAACCGGTGCCACAAGATTTGTATTGCACCCGATGAATGCATGCTCATCAATCGTGCAGCGGTGCTTATTTTTTCCGTCAAAGTTTACCGTTACCGTTCCGCATCCGAAATTCACGTTTTTCCCTAAATCGGAATCGCCGCAGTAAATCAGGTGCGGCAGTTTCGTGCCATCGTCCACGTCGGAATTTTTCACTTCCACGAAATTCCCGATTTTAATATCATTGTGCAGACAGGTCTCGGGACGTAAGTGGACAAACGGCCCGATTTCATTATTATCTCCCAATTCACAGGAATGGGCATATACACGGTTTAAATGATTACCATCACCGCAAATCACATCGGTAAGCTGCGTATCGGGACCAAGAGTACAGTTTTTCCCTACTTTTGTTTTCCCCTGCAGCATTGTTCCCGGTAAAATCACCGTATCCTGTCCCACTTCTACATCCTGCTCGATATATGTACTGTACGGATCGGTGACTGTGACACCTGCCGCCATCAGGTCTTCCGCTTTACGGATGCGAAGGATGCGGTCAGCTTCTGCCAACTGGATACGGGAGTTAACGCCCATTGTCTCGCTTGCGTCTTCAGCTGCAACAGGAATCACTTTCCGCCCCGCCTTAATTAATATCTCAAACACATCAGTCAAATAATATTCACCCTGGGCATTTTTATTGTCTACCTTCTCCAAAGAATCAAGCAGTGCACCTGTTTTGAACACATACGTCCCTGTATTGATTTCATGGACAGCCAGCTGATCCGGCGTACCGTCCTTCTGTTCCACAATGGAAATCATATGTCCTTTTGCATCGCGGAGAACTCTCCCGTATCCGAAAGGATTGTCCATAATTGCCGTCAGGACAGCCGCGGCGCCGTCATGATCCCTGCACGCACAGACGAGACCTTCTATCGTTTCCCTGCGCAAAAGAGGTGTATCCCCGCAAACCACAAGCACATAACCGTCACGATTATCTTTAAACAAAGGAACCGCCTGCATCACCGCATGGGCGGTTCCCAGCTGTTCCTCCTGATGGACGAAATAAATATTTTCTCCGGCAAGCCTTTCACGAACAAGTTCCTCTTTGAATCCCGTGACAACCACACATTTTTCAGATCCTGCCTTTTTTACCGTACGAATGACCTGCTCCGCCATAGGGACGCCGCAAACTTTGTGCAGAACTTTCGGCCATTGCGACTTCATTCTTGTACCCTGGCCTGCAGCCAAAACGACCGCCGTCAAACTCTCCATATTGCCTCCCACCGTTTTTTACAACGCGCATATATTTTCAGAAAATAGATTGCCTCATAAAACAAGTTTTCCCAATTTATTTTAGCAAAACAGACTTGCTGCCGCAATACAAAAGCCGCGTGTCCGTTCTTCACCACGCAGCTCTTTATCACTTAACTTAAAACTTCAGGAAATAAGGTAAACGGTAATATTATCTCTTGACCCCCACTGGTATGCCTGCTCCAGGTTGTCCACACCGACATCGATAACATATCCTTGTATGGCTCCGCCGATATCATCACAAATGGCATAGCCGTATCCCTCAATATATACGATACTCCCCAGAGGAATCACATCAGGGTCTACTGCCGCATGCCCTTTCCCTGCATAGTTTCCCAAGGCGGTACGGCCGGAGCCGCCGCCGTCCGTCGGCGTGTATGCCGTAGATTTCATTTGAAATGATTTTTTATACTTCCCCGTAAATTTTGGCGCATTTTCCAAACGTTCCCACACATTGGTATCTGCCATTCCTGTCCTTTCCAGTTTTTCTTCCGCCTGCAATTTACGGACCGCCTCTGCTGTTGCCGCTCCGTAAATACCATCAGAACCGCCAGGATTATACCCGTGCAGAAGGAGCCTGTTCTGTAATTTAACGACGCGCTTGCCCCGATCTCCTGCTTTTAACGTGCCGCCCGCAGAAGGAGCGCTTAACCCGCCGAGCAGTTTCCACGTAGCATCATCCACATTTCCAGTAACGGATAAACCATATTCTTCCTGCAGCGCGCGCACGGCGCTTTCTGTGTCGTTACCGTAAATGCCGTCTGCTTCCCCGTCCAGATACCCTGCGCGGCGGAGCTTATTCTGTAATGTTTTGATCTCACTCCCGCGGTCACCTTTTGTATAATGCATGTCTTTTTTATTCTTTTGTTCCTTCTTTATTTCCTTTTTGTTTTCTTTCTTTGCCTCTCCCGTTTCTCCCCCTCCCAAAAGGGAAAGTGTCTGTTCATCTACAGCTCCCGACACCGGAAGTCGGTGGTCTTTTTGAATTGTTCCACGGCAGCCGCCGTATCCCCGCCATAGATACCGTCAGAAGCGCCAGTGAGATAGCCTGCCGCCGCAAGACGGTCCTGCAGTTCAGCAATCATATCCCCCCGATTTCCCTGGGCATATACGATCCCGCCTCCATCACGATACCCTTTCCCGTCATCTTCTTTCAGCTTTGCCTGTGTGCTGTCATCTGCTTTTCCCGTAACAGGGAGTCCATGATCTTTTTGAAATTCCGATACCGCCTTCACCGTGGTCGATCCATAGTCGCCATCTACCGTACGCGCCAGATATCCCGCTTCTACCAGATCATTCTGTAAGGATTCCACAGCGGCGCCACGCATTCCCATGTGAAGAATTTCTGCCGATACGGAGCCTGCCATACACAGCCATAAGGCCGCAACAAGTTCCAAAATATATAATTTACGCATTTCTTTTACCTCCGTAAAAAATTCATGTGTATTTTACCATGGACGATATTTTTTTGTAAAAATTCCTCAGAATGAAATACCATTCAATACGCAAAAACCGCGGTGAAGTCATCG
>ERZ773010.1077-NODE-1077-length-17482-cov-4.744075_pt1 | contig 17482 bp, 21 predicted proteins | sample MGYA00580842_ERZ773010 | MGnify/ENA primary metagenome ERZ773010 (study PRJEB29015, sample SAMEA2737982) | human oral metagenome | biome: human oral; feature: human-associated habitat; material: dental | place: China | collected 2107 ...
ACCCAGGACCCATACATTAAAAGTGTATTGCTCTACCAGCTGAGCTACCAGGTCTTTATTAACTATACTTTGTTAATAATTTTTTAGTGGTGCAAAGATAGTGATTTTTTTTAAATCTCAAAAATTTTTATCAAATTTGTTGAAAATTTCATGATGATAATAAGCCTAATGGGATACATGGGAAGCGGTAAGACACTTGTTTCCAAAGAATTAAGCAATTTAAATAATTTTAAAATTTTTGACTTAGATACCGAAATTTCTAAGCAAAACAACCGCTCCATTACCAAAATATTCAAAGAAAAGGGAGAAATTTTCTTCCGAAAAACAGAAAAAGAGGTTTTAGAAAAAATTCTTTCCACCGAAAAAAACATTATTTTAAGCCTTGGAGGCGGAACACCGTGCTATTATAACAATATAGACAGCATCAATGAAAAAACCATCAGTGTGTTTTTAAAAACGAATGTGAAAACCCTAGCACAAAGACTTTCATCGGAAAAAGACAAACGCCCTTTAATTCAAAATATTTCTAATGAAGACCTGCCAGAATTTATTGCCAAACATCTTTTTGAAAGAAATCCTTTTTATAATCAAGCTAAAATCACGATAAATACGGACAACCTATCCGCCAGAGAGATTGCAGAAGAAATTTTAACCCAAATAAAACAAATTCAATAATTTATTTTTTCTTCTTTTTTGCTTTTTGTTTCAGTTGATTTCTATTCGCTCCATACTTCTTAGGCGGTTTTCTTTTGCTGGGGCCACCGAGGTTTATTTTCTTATTTTTATCCTTTTTCTCGTGAAAAGCCTCTCCTCCCTGCGGAAGTCTAACCGTATGAGGATTCTTCATTTTTATAAATTCCTTCTCGGAAGCTATTTTCACATTAGAAACCGCCACATCTTCTGGAAACTCCTGTTTTTGGATTTCTTTATCCATCATTATTTCAATATCCAAAAGCAATGTTTCCTCCTTAGGCGTAAAGAAACTTATCGCTATCCCTTTTTGTTCTGCCCGTCCTGTACGCCCTATTCTATGCACATACTGCTCCGGAATTTCAGGAATTTCAAAATTAAAAACATGAGAAACTTTTGGAATATCCAGACCACGAGCCATAATATCCGTGGTAACTATCCCGCGAAGCCTGTTTTCTGTAAAATCAGCCAATGTTCTCAGCCTGAAATTCTGCGATTTATTGGAATGAATCACTCCAAAACTATCAGGAAAAACTTCTTCTAATTTCTCAAAAATCAAATCTGCATGTTTCTTATTATTTGCAAAAATCAGAACTTTCTCATAATCACCATTTTGTAAAAGATGAATAAGCAGATTTAGTTTTGTATTAAAATTTACCACAGAAACCGCCGACTGGCTTATCTTCTCCAATGGCGTCCCCGATTTTGCCAATGAAATTTCCAAAGGATTTTTGAAATATTCGTTCAGCATTTCATCAACTTCGTCGGTCATTGTAGCAGAAAAAAGGATATTCTGCCTTTTATTGCTCATCATCGTGAAAATACTTGTAAGCTGAGGCTTAAATCCTAAACTAAGCATTTCATCAAACTCATCAATGACTAACTTTTTTAAATCTCTGAACTGCAAAACATTATCAATTGCCAAATCCATTACTCGGCCAGGAGTTCCCACCAAAATATCTACGCCTTCATAAACTAAATTTTTCTGAGTGTTGATATTAACTCCGCCATAAACCCCTAATACTCTTACATTTATATCTTCCGTCAATGAACAAAGAATATCCACTACCTGCGTTACAAGCTCCCGAGTAGGCACTAAAATTAAAATTTTAGGCTGATTGGAAGAAGAATATTTATAATCTTTGAGTATCGGCAGAAGATAGGCCAGCGTTTTCCCTGTTCCTGTCTGGGCAATTCCCATAATATCCCTGCCCGACAAAACCGGCGAGAAAGTCTTTACCTGAATCGGTGTAGGCTTAGAAATATTTAACTTTTCTAATGCTGCCAATAAAGGTTTGGGAAGGCTGAAATCATCAAATCCAAGCATTAAAAATCGTTTTTATTTACAAAATCGCCTCACGAATTCTTGTTAATTTTCCTAATAAGTCATCCAATTGGTCAAGCGGAAGCATATTCGCTCCATCCGATTTGGCTTCCTTCGGGTTAGGATGAGTTTCTATAAAAATACCATCTGCTCCTACTGCTATACCGGCCTTTGCGATTGTTTCTATGAGCTGCGGGCGGCCGCCTGTAACGCCTGTATTTTGGTTGGGCTGCTGCAAGGAATGCGTAACATCCAGAATTACAGGAGCATACTGCTTCATTATAGGAATTCCTCTAAAATCCACTACCAAATCAGTATAGCCAAATGTGTTTCCACGCTCTATAATTGCTGTTTTTTCATTTCCTGAGTCAAGGACTTTCTGCACAGCAAACTGCATAGCTTCTGGCGAAAGAAACTGACCTTTTTTCAGAGTTACACATTTACCTGTATTTGCGGCTGCTACAAGCAAATCTGTCTGTCTTACCAAAAACGCAGGAATCTGCAAAACATCCACATATTGAGCGGCAAGTACAGCATGCTCATTTTCGTGGATATCGGTAGTTGTGGGAATATCAAACTCCTCTCCTACTTTTTTCAATATCTGCAATGCTTTTTCATCGCCAATTCCCGTAAAAGAGTCTATACGAGAGCGATTAGCCTTTTTGAAACTGCCTTTGAAAATATACGGAATCTGGTATTTATCTGAAAGTTTTACGATTTTTTCGGCAATAAACATCGCCATATCTTCACTTTCAATAGCACAAGGCCCCGCAATTAAGAAAAAATTCTGAGAGTCTTTGTGTTTGATATTATCTAAATATTGTATCATCTTAATAATTATTTTGATTTAAATTTCAGTTTCTTCTCTAAAAAAATCTTCCCAATCCGTATCATCATCTGCTTCATGGTTTTCTGTTTCCATAAAATCGTCCATATCTCGGCGGTCTTTCTTAGTCGGCCGTCCCTCTCCTTTCTGGCGATAATAATCCTGCGAAAGTTTTCTCATTTTCAGGAGTTCATACTGCTCCTTATCTGTCATATCTAAAACATGCATCGAAACCAGCTTTGCGCCTATCCTGCTTTTAGGGATTTGTAAAACCTTGATTTTATAATCAATCTGATTTTTCCTAATCTCCACCACATCTCCCTCATGGACTTCCCGCGAGGCTTTCACTAGCTGTCCGCCGATGGAAACTCTATTTTTTTTGATTTCATCTGCCGCGATGCTCCTTGTTTTATAAAAACGAACACTCCACAGAAATTTGTCTATTCTCATTTTTAAACTAATTTGAAAATACCTGCCTCAAAACTTCCAAAGATTTAGGCACTCTGAAATTTGGAAAATGATGGTAATAATACAACAAAACAGAATCCAAAAAATCTTCTTTCAAGGTATTTTTAATTTTTATATTATAAATTTCCTCTTCAGAAATTAAATCCTTCCAAAGAGCGGAAACCTCTTCATTAAACAGATTATGACATATTTCCAAATCAAAACAGCCATTTTCTGGGTCTAAAAATTTTCCGTTTCCAAAGAGCGGAGCCACACCTTGGATTTTTAAAAACTCAACTAAAAATACAAAATGTGCTTGATAATTTTGCTTTTCTATTTGGTTTAAAAAATCATCAACCGCCCTATAAATATGGCTTTGTTTCATTTCATTTGCCAAAACCTGATGAAGGAATTCCGCAATAAAAAAAATCACCGCCGAAGCCCTCATATCTGTATGGTAGTCTGGCATTTTAACTTGCTCTATCTTATTGATATTCTGTATTTTTGACGCTTTACGAAAATCCGATTTCACAAAAGTAAGTTCGTTAAGCGGAGCAAGATAAGCTTTCTTTTTATTCTTCGGCGAATAAATCCCTCTCATAAACAAGCTCTGAAAACCAGCTTCTTTGGTAAAACAATGCAGAATAGCATCATTGTCACCATATCGCACATACGAAAGAAGATAACCTGTATCAGTCATTTAGGAGATTTTTATAGCATCATCTATCCTTTGGTTATTCCAAGATATCCCATTGATTTTCTTATCCTTATCAAAATAAAAATCTATCCTTCCCAGTAGAATCCCTGCCCATCCTACTTGGTTCACGAGAACATTCACGCCCTTGCTGTTTTTAAGGACATTCGGTTCTGTCAAAAATGTGTGCGTATGCCCTCCTAAAATAATGTCTATTCCGTGAGTCTGAGCCGCCAATTTCCTATCAGAAACCAAGTCTTCAGCCTGTCCGTAATCATATCCCAAATGCGAAAGACAAACAACCAAATCACATTTTTTGGTATTTCTAAGGAAATCTGCGTATTTCTGCGCCGTTGCAACAGGGTCAAGATATTTAGTTTCGCCGTAGTATTTTTTCCCGACAAGCCCTTCCAATTTCACTCCCAGACCAAACACACCTACTTTAATATTTCCTTTTCTAAAAATCTTATACAGCTGTGTTTTTCCCTTTAAAATCGTGTCCGAAAAATCATAATTAGAACAAATGAAAGGAAATTTAGCATTCGGTAAAACCTTTAAAAACCCTTCTAAACCATTGTCAAAATCATGATTTCCCATAGTAGCCGCATCATATTTCATCATGGACATGAGCTTAAATTCCAGCTCGCCGCCAAACATATTAAAATAAGGCGTTCCTTGGAAAATATCGCCACTATCGAACAAAAGCACATTCTTTTCCACGCCTCTAATCTGCTCTATCAGAGTGGCTCTCCTCGCAAATCCCCCTTGATTAGGATATCTGCTGTGCCCTTCCTCAAAAGGCTCTATCCTGCTGTGCTGGTCATTAGTATGAAGAATGGTGATTTTTTCAGGTGCATCTTTCGAATCAAATGTCTTTGCTGACAAAACATTTGGCGTAAGTGTCGTTGCCAAAGCTCCTCCACCCAGTATTTTCAAAAATTCTTTTCTATTCATTTTTGTTCATCCTTATTGGTTATTCCCGATAAATTGCAGTCTTTGTTCCTGCTTTATTTTTATCTCTGGATTTTGTTTAAATTTCTCGATAAATAAATCCCTCAGGGTCATTTCCGTTAATATAAGTTGTTCTCCTTTTAGGAAAAATTTCATATAATCTCCTCCATAAGCCAGATAGTCCGATGTCGCGATGTAGTAGTACTGACTAGCTTTTGGTTTTTCGCCGTTTATCAGCCCTTGTTTTAGTTTTCCATTTTCTACCACTATCGTAAATCCAGCCACGGGATTATTTCTTTTTTGTTTTTCGTAATAGTCAAACACACCTTGTATGTCTTCGCCCTTCATTTTAACAATAACCAATTGATTTTCAAAAGGCATCACTTCAAAAATATTTCTCAGCAAAATATCTCCTTTGCTGATATCATTTCGGATTCCTCCCACATTTAAAATCGCTGCATCTACCGCAGGAATGCTGTTTTTCGCGCCCCATTCATTCGCTCCTTCCAGCACGAAATCTGCCAGAAGCTGCCCAAGCGAACTATTATCCCCCTTTCTATTAAGCTCCACCTCGGTATGGGAAATTTTTTGGTTCATTTTATTCTCCAGCTCCTTTTTATATGGCGTGATAACGGAAACCAACTCTTTTTTCTGCGCTATTTCTCCATTTATCAACTGGTTTTTCTGAGGAGAAACTTGGCTTATATTCAGCTGTGTAGTACATGACACCACAGCCATCAAAACTGCTCCTAATAATATGCTTTTATTTTTCATTTGTTCTTAAAATACAGCCACAAATATATAGATTATTTCGGGATTTTTACTCAAATACGATACTCAAAGGTATAGAATAAGAAGATGAAACAGCAACTCCATTTCTTCTTTCTGCCTTCCATTTATCTTTCACTCTTTTTACAGCCTTTATCGCCTCTCTGTTAAAAGATTTATTATATCCTTTAGCCCTCACATTGGTAATTTTCCCTTTTTTATCGACTTCAAATAAAACTATCGTTCTTAAGACAATTGGGGAAACATTTTCCTTCATTTCTTTTATTTCATCTTTGGTCATTCCTTCGTAAGGATTCACATTAGCTGTATTGAAGTTATTCACCACTTTTCTCCTAAATTCATTATAACCTCCTTTAAAACAAGCTTCAATCAAATATGGTTCAGGTAAATAATGATATTCAGGTAAATCCGCATTATTAACATTTCCTTTCTGCTGAGCAACAACAATGTTCACAAAAAACAACATTAGAATTTGTAATTTAAAAGTACTCATGTTAGCCTCTGTTTTACTACAAAGGTAAAATATTTTGTCCTATTTTGCTTAAATTCTTTAAGGCTTTTATCTATTTGCTGCTTCATTTTCCCTGTCCAAAGGAATGTTTTCTCCATTCATTGGTATATTTTGTTCCAATGTTTCCATTTTCTTGGGGGCTATTCTCCAGCATCGAATATCTTTTCTAAGATTTTACATGATTTTCTGAAATAAATTTATTATCTTTACCTAAAAATTTCACAATGAAAAACACACCTGTAATCATCGCATCTATTGCTTCCTTAGGAATTGTTATTTCATCCGTAGTTTTAGGAAGCGCTTTCAAAAATAGAAACCAGTCTGAAAACACTATTTCCGTGACGGGATTGGGAACGAAGCAGTTTACTTCTGACCTGATTACTTGGTCTGGGCGTTTCTCCCGAGACAGCTACGAAATAAAAGAAGCCTACAACGCTCTGGCACAAGACCGAAAAGTAATTTTTGATTATCTGCAGTCCCAAGGGATTAAATCTAATGAAGTGGTGTTTTCCGCAGTAGATATTGAGAAAAAATACAACTATTCTACCGATAATGAGGGCAACTCCCGCAGCACATTCGCTGGATACGAACTTTCTCAGAAAATCTCTATTGAAAGTAAAGAAGTGACTAAAATAGAAAATATATCACGAAATATTACGGAAATCATTAACAAAGGAATAGAATTTACTTCCTCTTCTCCGCAGTATTTTTATACAAAACTTGCCGGCTTAAAACAGGAAATGATAGCCGATGCAACCAAAGATGCCAAAGAAAGAGCCGAAAAAATTGCTAAAAATTCGGGAAGCGGTCTCGGTAAATTGAAAAAAGCAACGATGGGCGTGATACAAATCACCGCTCCAAACTCTGATGAAGACTATTCATACGGAGGGACTTTCAACACCCATTCCAAAGAAAAAGAGGCCAGCATTACTATAAAATTGGAATATCAGGTTGATTAACTTTTTTATGCCATCATTGTTTTTTAATTTGAGTAGAAAACCTTAAATTTGGCTTCAAAATTTTAAACAATGAGTAATTTAAAAGGTCTGGGAGTAGCTTTGGTTACGCCATTTAATGAGGATTTATCCATAGATTTTGATTCTTTAACAAAATTAGTAGAATATAACATCGCCAATGGAACGGATTTCTTAGTCGTTCTAGGAACTACGGCGGAAACTGCCACGCTCTCCAAGGCTGAACAAGCACAAGTCATAGAGCATATCGTAAAGGCTAATAACAAAAGACTTCCATTAGTTTTAGGTATTGGAGGGAATAACACTTTGGCTGTTAAAGAACAGATAGAATCTACGGATTTAAGCAACTTTGAGGGAGTTCTTTCTGTTTCGCCATATTATAACAAACCTAATCAAGAGGGAATTTATCAGCATTATAAAATGCTGGCTTCCACAGGGAAAAACATCATCATTTACAATGTTCCTGGGCGAACAGGACAAAATATAGATGCCGCAACGACACTGAGACTTGCCAAAGATTTCCCAAATCTTTTCATGATAAAAGAAGCTTCGCCGAATATCAGCCAATATTTTGATATTTTAAGAAAGAAACCTGCTGGCTTTTCTTTGGTTTCGGGTGATGACGAATTCACACTTCCTGTCACTCTGGCTGGTGGTGACGGCGTAATTTCGGTAATTGGGCAGGCTTACCCTAAGCTTTTTTCAGACATGATAAAACTTGCCAAAGAAAGCAAAGTAAAAGAAGCTTATACTATTCACAATCAGCTCGTTGAACTCATAAGACTTATCTTCGCGGAAGGAAATCCTTGCGGTGTGAAAACAGTTTTAGCAGAAATGGGCATTATCAAAAACCACCTGAGACTTCCTCTAATAAAAGCTTCTGAAAATCTGCAAGATAGAATAAAAGCTGAAATGAAAAATTTATAGAATTAAATCTTTTTTGAAGTTAAATTTTAATTTTAAAAACTATTAATTTTAAGAATTTATGTTGTTAAAGTTTTTATTTTTCTTACCCTTGTTTTTCATTGCAAACGGCAAATGCCTTGCACAGGAACAACAAGGGCAGGAAGTGAAAGAGCAGGAAATAAAGGAAACACAGGAAGCCCTCACCATAAAACCCAAACAGGATAGCGTAAACCTCATTGAAAGACCTAAATTCAGACCCAAGGAACTCTACATTCCTGCTGGGCTGATGGCTCTTGGGCTAATTTCCGAAGGAAAAACCAAACAGGAAGTTCGCGAATGGAGAAACAAACAGATTCCTCATTTTAGAAATAAATTTGATGATTATCTTCAGTTTGCTCCTCATGTCGCTGTCTATGGCTTTGAGCTGATGGGAATGAAACCCAAAACAGACTGGAAAAACCGTATAGCCATACACGCCAAGGGGCATATCATCACTTTGGGACTAGCGCATTTAATGAAAACATTAATCAACAATGAAAGACCCAACGGAGCTCGTATGTCCTTCCCTTCTGGGCATACCGCATACGCTTTTAGCGGAGCAACTATCCTTGCCATGGAATACAAGGACGAACACCCTTGGGTGCCTTATGCTGCCTATGGTTCGGCTAGTGTGGTGGGAATCATGAGAATAGCCAACAACAGACACTATGTGAGCGATGTCCTGTTCGGCGCTGGACTGGGGATTCTCTCCATGAAACTAGCATACTGGACGCATAAATACAAATGGAACAAACCTAAAAAAGAAAAAAAAGACCCTTTCTTGGGCGTAGTTTACTAATAGTTTAATAATGAAGATTACAATTTTTGTCAGCCTATTTCTAAGTTCTTTTTTCATGGCGCAAACTAATGATAGTTTGGCTGTGGAAACTCCTTTGGACAGCATACAAACTGAAAATATAAAAATTCAGGAAGTAAAAATATCTGAAAACGAAACTTTTATCTATCAAAAGCCAAAGTTTTGGGATATTGTCAATAAAATGCCCAAAAACATCGCAGGAACGGCCACAAATATCGTTTCAAAAAAATACTATCCATACGGACTCGCCGCTTTAGGAAGCACCGCAGCTCTCATTCCTGCCGACCCTTGGGTCATTAGAGAAAGCCGAAATCTTGGTGAAACTCTCGGCATGAATGAAGCCCACACCTACCGCAAGCTCGGATTTCTAAAAATAATCCCTGCAGATGTGAACTCTGCGCTGTATTTTATCGGTAATGGGACTACAGTGATTTTAATCAGTGGAGGACTTGCTACCTATGGTTTATTTAAAAACGATTATCGGGCAATCAGCACCTCTATGCAGCTCATAGAAAGCCTTGCATTGTCAGGTGTTTTCGCTCAGTCTATAAAGCGTATCACAGGGAGAGAAAGTCCATTCATCACCGCTGAACGAAATGGATGGCACAGCCACTGGACTTTCGCACCGAGTTTTGCGGCATATCAGAAAGAAACTTCTAAATATGATGCCATGCCCTCTGGACACCTTACCACTGCAATGGCAGCCCTCACGGTACTTACGGAAAATTACCCAGACAAAAAATGGCTAAAACCTGTGGGATACACTCTTTTAGGGCTGATGTCTTTTGAAATGCTTCAGAGCAAGGTTCACTGGGTATCAGACTATCCTATCGCTATTTTCCTCGGCTACCTTATCGGAAAAAATATCGCCAAAGCGAGAATAACGAAAGTAAACAATTCTCCTTTAGCTGAAAACAAGAAAAAATACAACTTACAGCTGTCAGCAGGTTCTCTGTATGGCTACCAGACCATAGGCGTGAATATCAAGTTTTAATATTTTTAGAATTAAATATAAAAAAACATCTTACTCAAAAAGTAAGATGTTTCGTTTTTTATTGTAAAAGACTTTTTAGTATTGTTCTAAGAAGTATTTCAATAAATCTGTTGTAGTGATTACTCCTTTCAGTTCACCATTTTCTACTACTGGTAGAGAGTGGAAACTTTGTTTTGCCAAAATTTCGGTTACATCTCTCACTGTTTGGTCTGGTGACACACCTACTGGATTTTTCGCCATCACCTGCTCTATAGTGTATGCGTTATACACTGTAGTGTCTACTTTTTCCTCATTATCCGACAATTCTGAAAAACTAATTCTCAACAAATCCGAATAACTCAAAATACCTATCAGCTGGTTTCCGCTCACAACAGGTAAGTGTCTGATGTTATGCTCTTTGAAAAGTTTTTCTGCATCAAACAATGTGTTTTTTGTAGTAAGCTTAACTACATCCTTTGTCATAATCTGAGATACTGGAACTCTGTGTTTCATAATAATTTACATTTAAGATTAAACTTCCTTTTTTTCTTTGATAAAGGTACGACTTTATATTCATGCCAAAGAATTTTTTTTAATGACATTTAACATCTTTTGCAAATTTCCTTCTATAAATAGTTTAGAAATTGTATTTTTACAAAAAATTTTGGTTATGAGAAAAATCCAGATGGTTGATTTACAAAGTCAATATTTCAAAATAAAAAACGAAGTAGATAATGCGGTGCTGAATGTTTTCGAGTCAGCAGCCTTTATCAATGGTCCTGAGGTTCAGTCTTTCCAAGCTGAATTAGAAGAATATTTAGGCGTGAAAAATGTGATTCCTTGTGCGAATGGCACGGACGCTCTGCAAATCGCCCTAATGGCGCTTGATTTACAGGAAGGCGATGAAGTGATTACGGCAGATTTCACCTTTGCGGCTACGGTAGAAGTTATCCATTTATTAAAACTAAAAGCTGTTTTGGTGGATGTAGATTATGACAATTTCACTATTGATATTGAGCAGCTTAAAAAAGCCATTACGCCTAAAACTAAGGCTATCATGCCAGTGCATCTTTTCGGACAGTGCGCGAATATGGAGGCTATTTTGAAAATCGCAAAAGAGCATAATCTTTTTGTAATCGAGGATAATGCACAGGCCATCGGTGCTGATTTTATTTTCTCTGATGGAACTCAGAAAAAGGCTGGAACGATAGGAACCATAGGGACTACATCGTTTTTCCCTTCTAAAAATTTAGGCTGTTATGGAGATGGCGGAGCTATTTTTACCAATGATGATGATTTGGCCTACAAAATGAGAGGAATCGTAAATCATGGAATGTACAAAAGATATTATCACGATGAAGTGGGCGTAAACTCTCGATTGGACAGCGTGCAGGCGGCTATTTTGAGAAGAAAACTGCCTCATTTAGAAACCTATAACGAAGCCAGAAGAAAAGCTGCAAACTTCTATGATGAAGCCTTTGCAGGGCATCCGCATCTACTTATCCCAAAAAGAGAAGAAAACTCTACTCATGTTTTTCATCAGTACACGCTGAGAGTTTTAAACGGAAAAAGAAACGAACTACAAGAGTTTCTTGCTTCAAAGGAAATCCCTGCGATGATTTATTATCCTGTGGCTCTCAGAAAACAAAAAGCATACTTCCAAGCGAGTAATGATGCTGATTTCAAAAACACTGACAAGCTTCTAGACCAAGTAATTTCTCTGCCAATGCACACAGAGCTGGATGAAGAGCAGCTGAAATACATTACAGAAAGTGTTCTGGAATTCATGAATAAATAAATTTTTAAACACCATAATTATGAGAGTTTTTTTGTTTTTAATGCTATTTTTCAATTCTTTTGCATGGGCGCAAGAGGGAAATAAGTTTTTAATCAATAATGACTATTTGGTTCAGTTTCCCGAATCTGTAAAATACATAAGAACGGATGAAAATTCAGGTGCGTTTTTATTCCATGACAAGCAAAATTCAAACATACAAGTTTCTGTTCGCCCTTCCCAGAATATGGAATTTTACAAGGAAGGACTTTCTCAAACTGAATTGTTAGAGGCTTTTTATAAATGGGATTTTGATTTTTGGAAAGGAAACACCATCAATGCTAAAGTTACCGAAATCAGCAAAAAACTATCCGAAGGCTATGTTTTGTGGAGTATCGAACTTGATTATGAATCTCAAAAAATCAATCAAATCATACTTTCTGGCGTAAAGGAAAACAATGTGGTATTTATATCCATTATCAATCCTAAAATGAAGATGAATGAGAAGAAAAAATTCTTGATAGACTTATACAAAAAAGGAATTTCAAAACATAATTAAGAGTATGACAATACTAGTTACGGGCGGTCTAGGCTACATCGGTTCGCATACCGTGGTGGAGCTTCTAGAAAATGGTTTTGATGTGGTTATCGTAGACAACCTCTCTAACACGGACAAAAAAATACTAACTGGAATAGAGCAAATCACTGGAAAAACTCCAGCTTTCTATCCTATTGATTTAAAAAACCGAAGCCAAATAGCGCAGGTTCTAGATGCTCATAAAATAGATGGCTGCATTCATTTTGCTGCATTCAAGGCTGTGGGAGAAAGCCAAGTAAAACCTATTGACTACTACGAAAACAATATGTTTTCTCTTATCAATCTTTTGCAGGAATTCAAAGAAAGAAATATTTCTAATTTTATTTTCAGTTCTTCCTGCACCGTTTATGGACAGGCTGACCAGATGCCGATAAACGAAGAAGCACCTATAAAACCTGCTGAATCCGCCTATGGACGAACCAAACAGATGGCAGAAGAGATTTTGAAAGATTTTGCTGCTGCCCACCAAAAGAAAGTATCGTTATTAAGGTATTTCAATCCTATTGGTGCTCATCCTTCGGCTAAAATAGGCGAACTTCCTCTCGGAATTCCCAATAATCTCGTTCCGTATGTGACTCAGACCGCAGCAGGAATACGAGAAAAACTAAACATTTGGGGAGATAACTACCCTACTCCTGATGGGACTGCCATCCGCGATTATATCTATGTGATGGATTTAGCCAAAGCTCATGTGAAAGCCTTGCAAAAACTATCCTCAGAAAAATCAGAAACTTTGGTTGATATTTTCAATCTGGGAACAGGGAAAGGATCTTCTGTCCTTGAAATCGTAAAAGCTTTTGAAAAAGCAAATAATATAGAAATCCCTTATCAAATCTGCGATAGAAGAGCGGGTGACATTACCATCGCTTATGCAGATGCTTCCAAAGCCGAAAAAGAACTTGGCTGGAAAGCTGAAACTCCGCTGGAAGAAGCACTGAAAACCACTTGGCTCTGGCAGAGAAATCTGGAACAAAAAAAATAAATTTCAATAAAAAAATCTCTTTCAAATTGAAAGAGATTTTTATTTTTTTTAGAGGAAGATTCCGCTACTTTCAGGATTGACATCCGAAGTCAATATTGTATTTATATCAGCTTCTATTTCAGCTTCTGAAACTCCGAATTCCCTTGCAGCATCGGTAGTCAGGCTGCTTTCATTAATTCTATCTGTATAAATATGAACAGGAATTTTTATATCCAATTTATTAAAAGGAAGTTTATCATACTCCAAATCATCTGATTTTTGGCTGAACTGAGCTAAAATTACCCTCAAATCAAAATTTATATATGGTTTTTTCACTTCAAAAAAGCCTTTCAGTCCTATTTTTTCTGGTCGTATTTTGGCATCAGCCACTCCTCCATAGCTTTTATAAATGTATCTGTCCTCAGGATTGGTATCGCGGTATCTATAAGTTATTATTTCCTTACTTGGAACTTCTGCCCCGCCGCTTGCTGTCACTATATTCTCCATTAAAAAGAAGTGCTGGTATTGTTTTGCCGCTTCATCGGATGCTAAAATACTGTTGATTCGCTCCCCTTTTTCGTTGTAATAAATGATTTCTAGCCCATAGAGAGACATCCCCCCATCAGCAGACATTACCCGAAGAGCTCGAGGATTATCAGCCGATGGAACTATCTGACCGTTTTTATTCTCAAAAAAGAATTTTTGTACAGATTTCAGATATTTCACACCTGGATATTCTGGTGAACCATGAAAATACCCATGAGAATGCCCTTCTGTAAAACGAAATTCCACCTTACTCCATTTCAGCTCCGTACTAGGCTGCTCTGGTTTTGGCTTTGGTACGACTATATCATCATTGTCTTGACTTCGACAAGCCAAAAGTGAAAAAACAAAAAACACTACTGCTAATACAACTTTGATTGCTCTTAAAAAACTTTTCATATTATTAAATTTTTATTTGTTTACTTTAAATTATCTAAATATTATTGAACTATTTTCACTGGGACTTTCATATCCGCATCTAGGACAAATGAACCGCTATAATGCAACACATTGTATTTTCTGGCTCTTCCTGTCTTAGGCTCTAATTTATTTTTAACTAAGAAATGAGCTAATCTTACCCTTAAATCAAAACTCTGAGTTCCCAAACTAGTGGTTTTTATAGTGAAAACTCCTTTCAGTCCGACAGGGTCTACTTCTGTAGGATTTTGAGTATCCCAAGAGCGACGGCGAAGGCTCACTCCACTCTCTCCAAAAACTCCATTTTCAGGGTCTGTATCCTGATATTCATAGCTTACCAATCTATCCATTTCTGCCTCCTCTACCAGCGTTCCATTTTTATTCAGCTGAAAGAAATGCTGATGAATAGGCGCCATTTCTTGTGAAACGAATTCGCTATTAAGCCTTCTACCATTGTTATAATACACTATTTCAAGGAGATAGCTATTTCCTTCTTTCCATTCTACGGCTTCTGTATTGTCAAATTTCAATCCATCTTTGGTCAGCAGTGCTGTTCTTTTTTGCTCTTGAGAGGTCGCTGTATTTTTAAATATAAACTCCACTCTATCAGGCATTTCGTGACCTCTGTCTTTGGTTTCGTCCGTTGGTGCCTGAGGGCTGTCGCCATCTCTGCTACAAGAAGAAATACTGAAAACTGCTAAAAACAGCATGAGCATTGTCAAAATTTTGTTTAGTGAAAACTTATTTTTCATAATGTTAAAATTTATTAGAATTAATGATTATTAAAAATTAAATTGTGTTTTAAACTGAATATCAATCCCTTTTCCATGAATAAAATACCGCAGTCTGTCGGTATAATTTTTATAAAGCGCATTGGTAAGATTTTCTACGCCCAAAAAGAATTTCACACTTTTCTTATTGCTGTATTCCAGCTCTGCACCTATTTTTAGACCCAATAAATGGTAGGCATCGGGAGAGTCCGCCACGAGGTCAAAATCAGGATTAAACCTTCTCTGCTTCGCGAAATACTGGTGTTCCACTTTTGCATAAAAATTCTTGAAAACAGAAGTCGGAATATTCCATTTTAAACTCTGCGAAAGCTGTAATGGTGGTATCTGAGGAAGATATGCCTTGGTATGCTGGTCATCTGCATAGACCAAAGAAAGATTGGAATGATATTCTAAATTTTTAGAAATAGGAATTCCCATTGCCAAATCTCCCCCACGGAAAAGGGCATCGCTCTGCACAAACTTAAATAGTGCTGCTGGACCAGAAAACAACTCCCTATACTGATGCGTAGGAATGCTGTAAATAAAATTATTAATCGGCTGAACGAACGCAGACATCTCCGCGAAAAATCTATTTTTCTTGTAAGACAATTTATTGACGATTTTCAGCCCCCTTTCTGCATTTAGGTTTTTATCTCCTACATAATAGATGGGAATTCCGTGCTGTTTTCCATTGATATACAGCTCATAAGGCTCTGGCGCACGCCACGCATATCCCACATGAGCCACATATTCCAGATGGTCAGTAATCTGATAATGAACTCCCCCGCTGTACGAAAAACTTGAAAAATCTCTCTTTCCGCCATAGAGCTCACCGAACATATCGTAACCCAAAGAATTTATCGTTCTAAAATCAAAACGCGCTCCCAGCTCTGCCAGCCATTTTCCTCTTTTAAACTCGGAAATGAAAAATCCTGCGTAATTATTCAAAACAAAATTCGGAATCGTAGGAACCACGCCTGTTCCTGGCACATTGAAATTTTCTTTTCTTGAATAACTTATCCCAAGCTGAGTTTCCAATCCTCTAAAATGTGTATTCTTCCAAATCGTTTCCACAAAATGAGAATCTAGTTTGGTATCCTGTGTAGGAATCGTAGTTCTGTCTAACCTTCTGACATCAAACTCTTTTCTGTGATTATTTTGATAAGCATAAACCAAATCAAAATGATTATTCGGACTAAGTCTAAATTCCGTTTCACTTTTCAGGAAATAATGAGCCACATTATGCTTTGGAGCTGTAATATCATAGGAAAAACCATATGTCGTAATAGGTCTGCCAAGCTTGAGCCTGCTCTCAAAATCATCTATATTACTGGACGCTGCACCATAGAAAATCCCTAATTCTGAATTATATGCACTAAAATACAAATTAGATTTAAATCCATTCTTGCGGTATTCCAGCTCGGCAGAATAATTCAGCTCCCGAATTCCTGTATTATTGACATAATAATTTTGAGTTTTATAATCTCCTGCATACTGCGCATTTGCCTGCACTCTCCATGCCCAGTTTTTCCCCAAAGCTCCTTCCAGATAGCCGCCGCCAGAAACTTTCCCTGAATTAGAATTTCCAGAAAGCATCACCGCACCCACCTGTTTCTCACCATAATTAAGTTTTTTAGGCGACAGCAGAACCACTCCACCAAGAGCCCCAGCGCCATATCTCACACTCTGAGCGCCCTTTATTATGCTGATATTCTGCGGAATACCCATGCTGATTTCTGGTGCATGGTCATCAGACCAGTCTTGGCTTTCTAGTTTTACGCCGTTATTTAGAATCAAAATCCTCGTGTTTCCCAGCCCCTCTATCACAGGTTTTGCGACTGTAGCGCCAGCCTGCCGAAGGGTAATTCCTGCCGCTTTGGACAGCACTTCTGAAAGATTTTGACCTATATTTTCTGAAAGATTTTCTTTAGAAAATTTTACTAGATTATCAGCCGATATGTTTTTATTTACAATTGCAATCGTGTCAATGTTTTTGGGCGTTACTTCCTGTGAAAAAAGCATATGAAATCCACAGAAAATAATCCCAAATACCAATTTTTGAGTCATATAAAATGATTTAATACAAAAATGAAATGGATGATTTTTTTTTAAAAAACCGAAAAATATTTTGTTTGAAAAAGGGAATGCCTTGATTTTAAGTAAAATCAACTATGATATTGACTTTCATCAAATCAATAAACATTCAATCAAAACTAAGAAAGTACAGGAGGAGCGCGGGATTGCCACAGAAGAATTATCCTCTCTGATACGAAAATTTTATACGATGAAAAATATGAGAAATATTCATTTACATGAATCTCTGTGAGTGGTTTTTCTGGAAGAATATAGAAATAATTCAATGTGCATAAAAAACCGCAGTCACAGTCGTTTTTGGTCTGTAAATGCGCTTTGTGATAGCAGACTTTATCGCTGCATTCTGCTATTTTTTCTGTTTTTTGATGAGTTTCCTGATGATGC
>ERZ773010.1081-NODE-1081-length-17462-cov-15.052680_pt1 | contig 17462 bp, 14 predicted proteins | sample MGYA00580842_ERZ773010 | MGnify/ENA primary metagenome ERZ773010 (study PRJEB29015, sample SAMEA2737982) | human oral metagenome | biome: human oral; feature: human-associated habitat; material: dental | place: China | collected 2107 ...
TGGATCCGCCACGTGCTGGAGTAGGTGAAAAAACTATTACAAAGCTGGTAAAATATGATACTAAAAATATTATTTATGTGTCTTGTAATCCAAAAACTTTGATGACAGATTTGATGAAGTTTGAGGAATTTGGATACAGGCTGGTTAGGTGTTCGGTGGTGGATATGTTCCCGATTACACCTCATATTGAGGTAGTGGGATTATTATATAAATCCGATTCTAAAAGGATTTATTAAGGTTTGTAATTTGAAATAAATTGAGAAAAATAGAGATAAAACAGGGCTACTGGTAACAAATTGGTAACAAATAAATTAGTCACCATAGTCCAGTTTTTTACTTCAATTAATAAGTCTTGAGGACTATAATGAGTGTAAACTCCATCAGTAACGTCTAATGATTTATGTCCTACTATTCGTTTAATTTTACTTTCCATAACATTTAATTTTTTAAATTCTGTAATAAATGTATGACGACAAGCATGTCTATTATTAGTAAAGTTTAATAAATTTCGAAATTCAATAAAATTATTTACAAAAGTAACTTCTGAAAAGGCTTTTCTAGACTTGGTTTGTGAAAATAAAAAATCCTTATTAGGAAATTCATTATAATAGAAAATAATTAAATCTTTTATTTTAGGATGTATTGGAATAATTCTATCTTTTCCTGCTTCTGTTTTTATCCCTCCAATCATATAATTTTCATCTAAAAAAATGTTTTCTTTTTTAATGCTTCTGATTTCTCCAGATCGCATACCAGTATACAACATTATTAAAGTCATATCTGCTATTTTTTTTAACTTATTTGTACAATTATTTTCATTAGAATATTTTCTAATTTTTTTAATGGTTTTAATATCAATAACTTTAACAGGTCTAGTTACAGATTTTTTCTGGCTGATTTCCAATAATTCAGAAATATCTTTATCAACTATATTATTTTTCATAGCCATTTTGTATATTTTGTTCAATAAAGTTTTTAAATATTTTGATGTTCCTTTAACAGGAACTGAGATAGCTTGTTGTAACTCATGATATGTCAACTCTCTTATGTTTTTTTTATATGTTTTAGGTGTTGCCCTTTTCTTTTTTTTGTTGTATACTATAGTATGTTTTATTGTTTCGTTTTTTTAGATTTAATCTTTTTTTATTTGCTAAGAGAGGAAAAGAATTTATGGATAAAAAGGCAGCTCCAGTAGGGGTGGAAAACTTTGAGAGGATAATAAAAGATGGATATTATTATGTGGATAAATCATTATTAATAGAAAAAATACTTGAAAATAGAACTCCTGTAACACTTTTTACAAGACCAAGAAGGTTTGGGAAAACGCTTAATATGTCAATGCTTAAATATTTTTTTGATGTTGAGAACAAAGAAGAAAACAGAACACTTTTTGAAAATTTAAAAATATCTAATAGTAAATATATGAGTGAACAAGGGAAATATCCTGTAATATTTATTTCGTTAAAGGATTTGAAAGCGGATACTTGGGAAATGTGTCGTTTAGAAATAAAAAAAGTAATTTCAAAACTTTATCGTGAATTTCAATATATTACAGAGAAGATGGATGAAGATGATAAAGAGATATATAATTCCATTAAAAATAGAAAAAATGATATTGATCTCAATACTTCACTGGAACTTTTGTCTGATTTTCTTTGTGAATATTATGGGAAAAAAGCAATAGTTTTGATAGATGAATATGATTCTCCAATAATAAATGCTTTTGATAAAGGCTATTACAATGAAGCAATAGAATTTTTTCAAGTATTCTATAGTTCTGCATTAAAGACAAATGATTCATTGAAATATGGCATTCTTACGGGAATAACAAGGATTATAAAGGAAGGAATTTTTTCAGGATTAAACAATCTTTATGTGAATACTGTACTTAGTAAAAATTATGCAGAATACTTTGGGCTTTTGGAAAGCGAAGTAATTGAAATGCTTGATTACTTTAATATGAAATATAAAATTGAAGAAGTAAGAAGCTGGTACAACGGCTATCTTTTTGGAAATGAGCAAGTATACAATCCATGGTCTATTGTCAATTATTTAAGAGAAAAAGAAATAAAATCATACTGGGCAAATGTTTCTGGAAATGTACTTTTAGAAAATATGCTTGATAACGCTGGAGAAAGTGTTTATTCTGATTTAAAAAGATTTACTGATGGGGAAAGTATTGAAAAGTATATTTCAGACGGGACTACAATAAAAAGCCTTTTGAGCAGTAATGATGAAATTTGGCAGTTGTTTTTATACAGTGGATATTTGACAAAAGCTGAAAAGCAAAGGGAAATAGATGTAACATCAGATTATACAAATGTTTATAATTTGAAAATACCAAACAGAGAAATAAGAAGCTATTTTGGAAGCCTGTTTCTTAACAGGTTTTTTGGAACAGAAGTGAAAACAAATATTCTAATAAAAGCACTTGAAAATGGAGATATTAGAAAGTTTGAGAAAACATTGAGTGAAATAATGATAAATATGTTAAGCCATTTTGATTTGGATAGTGAAATGGAGAAGATTTATCAGGTGTTTATGATAGGGCTTGTCGGCTTTCTGATGGGAAGGTATGAAATTATTTCAAATAATGAAAGTGGATATGGAAGGTACGATTTGGCAATGATACCAGTAAAAAGCAATGAAAAAGCTTATCTTATGGAATTTAAAATTTCAAAAACTGAAAAAGGAATGAGAGCAAAGGCAGAAGAGGCTTTGAAGCAAATAGATGAGAAAAAGTATGATACAAGGTTGAAGGCTAGAGGAATAAAGAATATTTTGAAGATAGGGATAGCGTTTTATGGTAAAAGCGTGAAGGTTGTCAGTAAATAAAAGTTAGAAATTAAAATCAAATTTCAAAAATTTGCAATTTAGGACGTAAAAGGACAAGGAGAAGAAATTCTATTAGAAAAGGAAAGCATCTTGGATGTTAAATTTCTTTCAGAATCACCTGATGATTCAAATGCAAGAGCAACTGACTTGGGGATTATCATTGAAATTAAAGGGAAAATTTTGGCAGCTGCAAATGGAGATGCTGAAGATGATACAAGAAAGGTTGCTCAATGGTCATTAGCACCTGCTGAATCTAGCGATACATATAGAACTGTATCATTAGAGGTAATATCCGCAGGACAAATGGTAAGAAAAATTGATATGACAAATGCGTTTGTTGTTGATTACGAAGAGGCCTATGGAAATCAGGCAGGAACTGGAACATTCTCATTGAAAATCAAACAGAAAAAAGAGAAAGTTAAGGAAGCTGCAATTGAAGGTGGATATGCTGCTCAGGAAGCATAATGTAACACAAGGAGGTAGACAATCCCGTCTATCTCTTTTATTTTTATAGGAGGAAATTACAAAAGGAATGGCAAAATGCAATGGGTAACTTTTTTAGATGAAGGAAGATTATATATTTGATATGCCAAAACAAGAGGAACGATATATATTAAAATTATGGGGAAAGGAAGTTTCAAAAAAGGAAAATCTTAAAAACAAAAGAAAGCAGTAAAAGCAAACTTGTTTCTCAAGTATTAGGAGCAAGCTCAGCACTGCCAATGACAAATTTATTTGAAACAGTCTGAAAGGAATGTTTGGAGGGCTTGGAAATTTTGGAGAAAGTAATTTGTATAATCAAAATAAGCAGAATGTGAAAGAGCTATTATTGTGGGCAATGACTTATGGAGATGAAAAATCAACTAGGGATGTAATGGTGCAGACAGATTTGGGGGAGGAAAGACGTTTGATTTGTGTTTTCCTGAAATGTATGTGGATTATTTTAATCAAAATTTTAGCACAGGAACAGGAGGAGGGCTACTTTGAATTAATATTAAGACAAACAGTATTTAATGAAGAGAATATAAAATTGAAGTGAAAATAGTTTATTGTAATACATAAATTTGTATGTTGATTGAAAGGTGGAAATGATGAATAGTAAGTTAAAAATACAGATAAATAAATTTATTAATACTGTGTATTTATTATTTTTATTTAGATTTATAGTTCTATTTTCAAATGGATATTCAGATAGAACTGCAAGATGGATGATTCAAATAAATTTAATTATATGTGTTGTTTTATTTTTTTTGATATTTTTCAAAACTAAGAGATATAATCTATATATTATTATAGGAATAACAGCAATTCTTATTTTCGGATTAAAATATTCTACTTTTAATAATAGGAACATAGAAGCAAACATAAGTACTATAAAAATATACGTTTCTTTTTTAATTTTATCAATGTTATTATTTGGGTATCAGAGATATATTAAAAGAAAAAAATATTGGAAAATATTATTATTATTTATTAGTTTTTTTTCAATTAAACCATTTGTGGAATATTATTATCATTATTATAGTAATCCTAAAAATGTAATTTATGAAATGGAAATTACAAATATAAAAGATACAAAAGAAATGTTAGAAATTATAAGTAAACTTCCATTGGTTAATATTGTTCGATATGAAGATAAAAATGGAAGAGTAATTGCTTTTCCAGATACAGATTTAACAAGAACAGGATTTACATTGCAAACTAATATGAAAAAAGAAAATGAAAGTATGATATTAGTTTCAACAGAAACATATATAAGTTATGAATCGGCAGACAAACTTGCTGATGAAATAAAAAAATATCTGACTTTAATTGGAAAAAGCAAAGAAAAAGTTAGACTACATATAGTCACTTTGAAAAGTAGGGAATTTCCAATAAAAATATATGAGATACAATATGGACAAATAAAGGAAATTTTTAAATTAAAAAACATACGAGAATCTGAAGATGTTTTTGAAATTATATTTTTGATACCGAGTATTTTTATAGGTCAAAGATACTAAAATTAAGAGATAACGAGGTAAATTAATGAAAATAAGATATTTTTATCATAGATTGTATAATATATTGCGACAATTTATTTTAAAAGTTGATATAGATACTAAAAATAATAAAATTGCTATTCGTATGACTTCTGAAGGCATATTAAAATTATGTTTTGATTATCCGATAAAAGTTTTGGAAGATTTATCTAAACAATTAAAGAAGTTACACGAACAAGAAAGAAAACAGAAAGGAGTGGGTAAAGAATTTAAACAAACATATCAAAATATGGCAAGAGAAATATATGTTCATATGTTTCTTTTAATATTTTCAGAGAATGAACTAATAAAAAATATTCCTCATATAAAAAGTATCAATAGACGAGCTTTAGTAACAGATATAGGAACAGATTTTGCTGTAGATAGTAATAGCGAATATATGATATCCGCATATAATTATCTTCAGACATTGAAGACATTAAATAAAATCTCGAAATCTATTTTTTTATCAGGTGGTAATGTTTCAATAGCAATAATGAATTATATGAAAAAAGAACCTTCTTCAAAAATACGAAGAAAAAATTTTGATATTTTAAATGGAGTAGGCGTTACTTATGAAATTATTTATGGAAAAGATGAGATAAAGTATCTAGGAAAGTGAAGTTTTTAACAGGAGAGAGCAAATGACAGATTATTATAAAATACTAGGTGTTTCAGAAGATGCTGATGCAAAAGAGATAAAGTCAAAATATAGAAAATTGGCTATGAAGTATCATCCAGACAGGAATCCTGATGATAAGAAAAAATAAAAATAATAAAAAACTCATTGAGAATACAGGGTATACTTGTTTAATAATTGTAAAATAAATATTATTATTTTTATAGGCTATGTTATATAGTAGCAAATAAGTGCAGACAGAGGAAACAATGATTACTTCTCAAAGCCAAGTAACATTAAGAATTGTAGGAAGATTACTTCCCACAGCTTCAGAAAACAATAGTCCCGAAGATGAAGGCGAAGGGATAGTTAGCGGAATAATGGGAACACTTGGTATGGGAACATTATTTAACCAGTATAAAAGTGTAAAACACTTATTTGACAAAGATAATGAAGCAGGAGAAGAACTTCCGGAAGCTTCATTAAGCAGTAATCTCTTATCATCGAGCGGAATTACCGAACCAGTCGCTAAAAAAGCAAAAGAAAGCAGTAAAAACAAACTTGTTTCTCAAGTATTGGGAGTAAGCTCAACACTGCCAATGACAAATTCGTTTACAAATGGAATAGGAAACAGCCTGAAAGGAATGTTTGGAGGGCTTGGAAATTTTGGAGAAAGCAATTTATATGATCAAAATAAGCAGAATGTGAAAGAGCTATCATTGTGGGCAATGACTTACGGAGATGAAAAATCAACTAGGGATGTAATGGTACAGACAGATTTAGGGGGAGGAAAGACGTTTGAGCTTTATTTTCCTAAAATGTATGTGGATAGTTTTAATCAGGATTTTAGTGTTGGAAATGGAGAAGGTACTTTTGAATTATTATTAAGCCAAACAGTATTTAATGAAGAAAATATTAACCTAAGATAGAAAGGAAGTTTAGATATGATTGAAACAATTATTATGGGTCGGGTAGCAAAAATATCATTTGAAGTATTATACAGTATTAAACTAGCAAGATCAGGAGCTTATGAAAGGGCATTGGATACTTTGAAATCAGCAGATATAATTCATGGAATAATAATTCTTATAGTTAAAGGGAAAAAAATGTTAAAAGGTGATATAGGAGCTTTGTTGAGAAAATATTCTGATTCTAAATTTGCCAAATTATACATAATGGCAGAATTATTTAAAGAATTTAGAGGAATTTTTGTAATTGAAAATCCGATTGATAGTGGAAAAAATTATATGAATGAAGCATTATATATAGATAAAAAATTTCCAATGTTCCTAGAACAGGAAAAGTTATTATATAGAATAATAAAACTATAACGTAGGGAGTAAAAATGGTAAATTTTTTAAAAAAATATATTGACAAATTAAATAATCTTATATAAGATTAATCGGTAATACAAAATTTTGAAAGGAGAAAATAATAATGAAAAAATTATTAGTCTTACTTACTATATTATCTTCAATAATATCTTATGCTGAAGATACAATAGAACTTAAGCAAACAACTATAAAAGGTACAAAAACTTCTGATTATACTGCTCCTCCAAAAGAGCAAAAAAATACCTTTGTAATCACTCAAGAAAGAATTAGAGAAAAAAATTATAAAAATGTAGAGGATATATTAAGAGATGCTCCAGGGGTTGTCGTACAAAATACAGCTTTTGGACCAAGAATAGATATGAGAGGTAGTGGTGAAAAATCACTAAGTAGAGTTAAAGTTTTAGTTGATGGTGTAAGTATTAACCCTACTGAAGAAACAATGGCAAGTTTACCAATTAATGCCATTCCTGTTGAAACAATTAGAAAAATTGAAATAATTCCAGGTGGTGGAGCTACTCTTTATGGAAGTGGTTCAGTTGGTGGTGTTGTTAGTATTTCTACAAATTCAAATGTTACCAAAGATAATTTCTTTATGGATTTAAACTATGGTTCTTATGATAATAGAAACTTTGGTTTTGCAGGTGGATATAATTTTAATAAACATCTATATGTAAACTATGGCTTTAGTTACTTAAATAGTGAAGATTACAGAGAACATGAAGAAAAAGAAAATAAAATTTATTTACTTGGTTTTGACTACAAAATAAATGCTCAACATAGATTTAGATTCCAAACTAGATTTAGTGATATTAAGCAAGATTCATCTAATCAAATTCCAGTGGAAGAATTAAAAAATAATAGAAAAAAAGCTGGACTTAACATGGATATAGATACAAAAGACAGAAGTTATACTTTTGATTATGAATATAGACCTACTCAAAATTTAACATTATCAACAAGTTTATATAAACAAAAACAGGAAAGAGATATTGATACTGAAAGTATAGATGATATTAAAATTATCGCTTCAAATAGAAGATTTTCACATATAACACAAGAAAAGATTTTCTATGATGTAAAATCTGAAATGCAAGCTAAATTTGAAGAAAATAAAGATGGAGTCAAAGTAAAAGCAAAATATGATTATAATTTAATTGGAGATAATCCAAGTGAGACTATAATTGGTTATGACTATCAAAGTTCAACAAATAAAAGAAATTCCTTTGTACAGTCTGAAACATTAAAAACATATTATGATAGTTCTTTTGGTGGCTTTGGTACATTAGGAATAGATGACAGATTACCAATTATAAATAAAGTTGATATGAAAATGACTAAAAAATCTCAAGGAATGTATATTTTTAATAAATGGGGCTTAACTGATAAATTTGATATGACTTTTGGTGGAAGAATGGAAAGAACTCAATATAATGGTTATAGAGAAAATGGACCAAATGTTATGCCTTATGTTTCACCTGAAAAGAAAAGAATAGAAACTGATGAAAAATTAACTAACTTTGCAGGAGAACTTGGTTTACTATATAAATATAATGATACTGGAAGAACTTATGTGAGATATGAAAGAGGTTTTGTAACTCCATTTGGAAACCAACTAACTGACAAAGTCCATGATACAGAATTAAAAGGTACTCAATCTGGACTTATAGTACCTCCAGCTGTTAATTCTGCATCTAAATATGTTGCTAATAATTTAAAATCTGAAAAAACTGATACTTTTGAAATAGGTTTTAGAGATTATATTTTAGGTTCTTCTATTAGTACTTCATTCTTTTTAACAGATACAGCTGATGAAATAACTTTGATTAGCTCAGGTGTAACTAACCCTGCTGTAAATAGATGGAAATATAGAAATATAGGAAAAACAAGAAGATTAGGACTTGAGTTTGAAGCTGAACAAAATGTTGGTAAATTTAGATTTAATCAATCTTTAACATTAGTTAATACAAAAGTATTAAAATCTAATGAAGAAGCAAGAATAGAAAAAGGCGATAGAGTTCCTATGGTTCCAAGATTAAAAGCTACTTTAGGTGTTAAATATAATTTTACTGATAGATTATCAGGTTATTTAAACTATGTATATTTAGCAAAACAAGAAAGTAGAGAACTTAGAGAAAATCCTGATATATCAAAGGATGATATTGTAGTAAAACATACTATTGGTGGACATGGAACTTTAGAAGCTGGACTTTCATATAAGCCTGACAACTATTCAGATATAAAAATAGGTGCAAAAAATATTTTATCCAATAAATATAATTTAAGAGAAACAAGTTTAGAAGCTTTACCAGCACCTCAAAGAAATTATTACTTACAATTAAATGTTAGATTCTAATTTTTCTAAAAAGGAGTAGACATAATGAAATTTAAAAAATTAATAATGATGTTATTAATAGTAGCTGCAACAACTTCCTATGCAGATGAAAGAACAGACACTATAAAACAAATTAATAAAATAATAGATAATGCAATAACTAAAGCAATAGACGATGATAGAACTAATCCTTATTTAAAACAAAGTAGAATAAAAGAAATTAAAGGACAAGTATTAGCTGCTATTAAAAAAGATTTAGATGAACCTAGACTAAGTCGTCTTGATATTCCAGAAATAATACCAAAAATAGATAAAGAAATAAAAAAAATTGGAGATGGGATAGGTCTTAAAAATAATTATAGAATAATTCAAGAAAGTAAAGAAGTTATACAACCAACAGAAAAAACAGCTTATGAAGGTTTTTTAAGAGTAGTTGATGAACAAAATAGAATGAAAGGTGTAAAATCTAATTATTGGGAAAAAGGAAATGTTAAAGCTCAAAGAACTCATAATGGGGTAGATTTAGTTCCTATTGCTCATGAAGAAGATCTTGTCTCTGAATATAAAAGAATAGAGCCTCCTTCTGAATCAAAAGTTCGTTTAAATTCTACTACTGTTTCAGAATTAGCTGAAAAAGGTATTGGTGCTTTTTCAAAAGAATATTATTCTGAATTATCTTATCAAAATAGTGATCAATTCTATGGGAAGAGATTTTATTTTGGTGCTGGAAATACAGTAAAAGATATCATATTCTTAGATAAAGAAAATTTTTCATCAAAAGTAAACAGTAGTAAAAATAATCAAAGATACTATATAGAAGGTGAATATAAACTTGTAACAACTAATGCTACTGATGCAGAAAGAGCTAATGCCTTTGGTGCTGAAAAAGAAGTAAACCCTTTAGATATTACAATGAAAGAATATAGAACTAGAATAGAAGGAAAATCTAAAGCACAAATTTCTGCTTTCCTTAAAGAAAAAATGGCACAAAAAAATATTAAAAATATAGTTCAACAAGGTGAAGATTTATATACAGTTGATGATAAAGGTAGAAAATGGAAAGTAGATTGGAGTTTAGAACCTGTATCTATTGAAAGTGGAAGCAGAGAAGAATATAAAGATTCTGTTTTTACAACTATAAATTATTATAGTTCATTTGATGATAAGTCAGGTAAAGGAAAATTATTATATACAAAAGATGGAAGTATCTATGCACAAGATAAAAATAAATATACAGATGATGTGAGTTTAAAACTTACTGAAACTGAAACAAAATTTGTGACTAAAGATAAGAAAATGGTTAGAGCTACTAAGATAAGTGAAAGATTTTTAACTCAATTAAGTTCATCTCAGTATGAAGCTAGAAAAAATGAATTTTCTGATCGTACTAAATATAAAGTTGAACAAACTTATGATTATGATTTTAATGAAGTTTATCTTATCAGTGAAATTTCTAAAGTATCAAAAGATTTTGATATAAATGATAAAGAAAATATAAAAAATTTTAAAGGATCTACAGGAACTGAAGAAATTATTACTAAAAAAGTTACAGAAACTGTAAAAACTAATAAGGAAGTTACAAAAAATCTAAATGAATATATAAGAGTTGCTAAAGAAAGAGCCGAAAAAGGTGAAATTCCTCGTAATCAATTTGATCAATATTTTTATGATAAAAAGAAATTATCAAAAGAGGCTTTTGAAAATAAATGGATTAAACCTTTTAAAAATCCAGAATACTTAAAAGCTAAAGAAAATTATGAGAGAGAATTAGCAGAAACTAGAAAAAAGATGAGTGAGATAGAGCCAGAATATGAAAAAGCTAAAGCTGATGAATCAATTGCTTATAATATGCCAAATAGACCTAGTGATTTTTATGGAATAGTAGATTGGCCATCTAAAACAGATGCACAAAAAAAAGCATATTTAGATAGTTTAACTCCTGCTGGTAGAAAATATGTTGAAAATTGGGTAAAAGCATATGAAAAACGTGTTAAATTACATAATAAATATTTTGAATTAAATGCCTTAATAGCTGATGGAACTCTTGCTAAAAAATATGGTTTCTGGAATAATTCTGCTGCTACTGCTGAACAAAAAAAATATGTTAACCTAGGTGGAGTAGATGGACTTATAAAAGACTTAGAGCTAACTAGAAGTATTGCTGGTAAAAATATTGAATTTAGAGGAATAGGAAGAATAGAAGGAACTATTGATTTAGGAGAAGGTAAAAATACATTAACAATTGCTGAACAAGCAACAGGACAATATGGAACTAGTATAACATTAGGACCTTATGCTAAATTAAAGAATATAGATACTGTTGAAGTCGGTGGTTCATTAGGTCTTGATAATTCTCAAGCTTCAATATCAGGTAGAACTTCTTTAAGAATGGATATAGATACTACTAAAAAGAATAGTGAAGGACATTATTATCAACATGCTTTAAAAGATTCTGATCCAAATATAAGATTTATAAAATTTGGAATAAGCGATATGGACAGTAGAAATGATTTTACAATTGAATTGTTAACAAGTAAAATTAGTGATAATGAAGCTATTATTGATATGGGGAGAAAAATAGATTACACTTGGCATGATATAAAAACTGGAAAAGATTATAATATGACTATTCCATTTGTATCAGATTCAATAGTTCATCAATTAATTAATAATAAAAAATTCTCTAAAAATGGAACTTCACTTTTAGAATTAAAAACAAGAGAAGAAATAAAAAGATTAGATAGTGATGAAAATACTGTATATAAAAGTATAAGAAATGCAAATAAATTAGGAGTACTTGCTCCAACTCTTACTTCATCAAATAAAAAGACTACTTTTAATACTGTTGATGAAGAAAAGGAAGCAAAGAAAAAGAAAGATTTAATAACTTATTTAAAAACTAAAACTGATGAAGAATTAATAAATGACTTATCACAATTTAATTTAAGTGAAACAGAGAAGAAAGAAGCTTTAAATTTAATTAAGAGTTTGAAAGAAAGTAAAGATTTTAAAGCTATTCTAACTAAGGAAAGAGAATTAAATACAAAATTAGATGAAATTAACAGATTGGAAAAAGATTCTAATTATCAAAAATTACATTTTCAAGAAATTTTTGGAAAAATAGAGTCAGACTTTGATTATTTATCTAATAAGGTGTATTCACTGTATCCAAATGAAAAAGATTTAGAAAAAAGATTTGAGCTAGACCTTAAAAGAGAAGATTCTTATACACTTGTTAGAAAAGCAGTTTTATTATCAGATAAGATTCCTGAATTAAAAACTAAATTAAATTCTATAAAAAATGAATTAAAAACTAAATTAAATAATACTAGGGAACTTTTAAGAAAAGATTTAGTAACTATAAAAGAACTAAAAGCTAAGTACCCTAATTCTAAATTTGGAGAAATAGAAAAAACAATAGAAACTATTTTAACTGGTGATAATTTAGAAAAAATAGTTTTATCATCAAGAGACTATAATAAAGATTCAGATCTTGCAGCTCTTGTATCAGATTTTAAAAAATTAGCTTCAGCTATTTCTTTACAACTAAAAGAAAAAGAAAATATTATAAAAGCATTAGAAGAAAATGATGCTAGTATAGAACAAGGTCGTTATGTAAACTATCATAGATTGAAAGCAAAATTATTCTATACTATGAGAGAAGAAGAAGTTTTATCTGAATTAAAAAATATGCTTAACCAATTAAATGATAGAAATATTTACTCTAAGTTAAATAAAATTTCTAAAAATGAAATTTCAACTTATACTACTATTCCATTTGAAGTAACTCATGCTTTAACTGATAAGAAAAATATAGCAAGAGGTGGATTTATTTCAAATAGAACAGTTCAAGATAATTTTAAGGGAAATATTTATACAGCATATGGACTTTATGAAACAACAGCTGATTCTAATACTAAATATGGTATTCTATTTGGGGGAGCTAATACTAAACATAATGAAGTATATGAAAGAAGCCTTACAACAGTTGCGACTGAATCTGAAATAAAAGGTGTATCTGCTTATGTTGGAGGATATTTTAACAAACCTGTTGTAAATAATTTGAATTGGATTACTGGAGTTGGTTCTCAATATGGAAGATATAAAGTAAAAAGAGAGATGAGAAACAATTATCAAGATTTAAACTCTGAAGGAAAAGTAAATACAACTTCATTGAATACTTATAGTGGACTTATAATTAACTATCCTATACAAGAAGATGTATTTGTACAATTAAAAGGACTTTTATCATATACAATGCTAAAACAAAGTAAAGTAAATGAAAGTGGAGATTTACCACTAGATATCAATGGAAAGACTTACCATTATATTGATGGTGAAACAGGAATTAGCTTTAACAAAATTTTCTATGGAGAAGATTTAAGAAGTAGTATTTCAGCAGGAGCTTATGGAATTTTAGGTATCTCTGGATATAAAAATAGTGATATGGAAGCCAAGATTAATGGAAGTTCATCTTCATTTGGTATTAAAGGAGATAGAGTTAAAAAAGATGCTGTTAAAATTCACATAGATTACAATGTTCAAACAGATGTTGGATATACTTATGGACTAGAAGGAACTTATATAAGTAATTCAAAAGAAAATAATGTTAAAATTGGTATAAAAGCTGGATATACATTCTAAAAACTAATTTTTAAATATAAGATTAGGTATTCAAGAAATTGGATACCTTTTCTTTTATTAAAAAAAGGATTAAGTTCTAATTGCAGAAATTAATCCTTTTTAAATTTAATTATTTATTTCTCACTATTTTACATTTTTAAGAACTAGAGCAGTTCCCATTCCTCCACCTATACATAGAGAAGCTAGTCCATATTCTACACCAGTCTTTTTCATTTCATGAATTAATGTAACAGTTATTCTGTTTCCAGAAGCTCCAACTGGGTGTCCTAAAGCTATTGCTCCACCATTTACATTTGTTTTATCTTTGAACCAATCAGCAGTTACTCCATGTTCATTACAAAGTTCTTTTATAACTCCTAATGATTGAGCAGCAAAAGCTTCATTAAGTTCTATTAATTGCATATCTTGTAATTTTAGATTAGCTTTCTTTAAAGCTTTTCTAATTGCAGGAACTGGTCCCATACCCATTATTAAAGGATCTACTCCTCCTGTACCTGTTGCAACTACTTCTACTAATGGTTTTAAATTATATTTTTTAACTGCTTCTTCAGAAGCTAATAATAAGAATGAAGCTCCATCATTAAGTCCAGAAGCATTTCCTGCAGTAACTGAACCATCTTTTTTGAAAGCTGGTTTTAATTTAGCTAATTTTTCAGCATCTGTTTTTCTGTTTGGATATTCATCTGTATCAAATGTAATATCTCCTTTTTTATTAGGAATAACAACTGGAACTATTTCATCTTTAAATTTCCCAGCATCAACAGCTGCAACAGCTTTCTTTTGAGAATCTAATGCAAAAGCATCTTGTTCTTCTCTTGTTATTCCATATTTTTCTGCTATGTTTTCAGCAGTGATTCCCATGTGGATATTATGGTAAGCATCTGTTAAAGCATCTAATATCATATGATCTTTCATAGTAAGATCAGCCATCTTATGTCCACCTCTTATTGTTCCAGGTAATATAAAACCTGCACCTGACATAGATTCTGTTCCTCCAGCTATTACTAAATCTGCTTCTCCTGCTTTAATATTAGAAAAAGCTGTTATAACTGATTTCATTCCACTTCCACAAATTATATTTACTGAATAAGCTGGAACTTCATAAGGGATTCCTGCTTTTATAGCAACTTGTCTTCCAACACCTTGAGCTTGACCTGCACTTAAAACATTTCCAACTATAACTTCATCAATATTAGCAGGATCTATTCCTGTTTCTTTAATAATGTTTTCTACTACTTTTGCTCCTAATTCTCCTGGTTTTAAAGGTGATAAAGTACCTAAAAAACTTCCAATAGCAGTTCTTTTAGCTGCAACTACATAAACCTTACTCATTTCTTCCTCCTTAAAATGTCTATAGTAAAATAAAATTGTAAACCTAAGAAATTAAAGCATTAAACCACCAGATACAGATATTACTTCTCCAGTTATAAATGAAGATTCATCACTTGCTAAAAACAATACAGCATTTGCTATATCTTCTACTTGTCCAAGTCTTCCAAGAGGAGTTGCATCTAACATTCCTTTTATTGTATCTTCTGATAATACATCAGTCATAGGTGTTTGAATAAATCCAGGAGCAACACAGTTAGCTCTTACATTTCTTGCACCAAATTCTTTTGCCCAAGTTTTAGACATTGCTACTACTCCACCCTTTGTTGCTGCGTAGTTTGTTTGACCAGCATTTCCATGTAATCCAACAACTGATGATAAAGTAATAATAGAACCTTTTCTAGCTTTTAACATTGATCTTGATACAGCTTGAGTCATATTGAAAACTCCTTTTAAGTTTACATTTATAACTGCATCCCATTGATCTTCTGTCATTCTCATTAATAATCCATCTTTTGTAATTCCTGCATTATTTACAAGAATATCTATTTTTCCATATTCTTTTTCTATTTCATCTACAAATGTTTTTATTGCTTCTCTATCAGTAACATTTAAAATTTTATGAACTACATTTCCTTGTTCATAAGAACTTTCACCCATATCACAAGAAATAACCATTTTTGCACCATGTGCTGCAAGTTTTTCAACGATAGCTCTCCCTATTCCTCTTGCACTTCCAGTAACAACTGCGATTTTTCCTTCTAGTCTATTCATTAATTCCTCCATTCAATATTTATTAGGATAATTGATAAATTACCCTTTTTAAAAGTATATTACATCTGTTATGTAAAGTCAAGAATTTCAATTTATTTGTTATTCATATAATTTATTTAAAAAAATTTTAAAATTTATTTTGCTAATAATATAATAGCTTGATTTTTAAAAAAAACAAGTGTCAGTTTGAAAATATTTAACATAAATTTAAAAAAAGTTGTTGTTAATTTTCTAATTATGTGCTAAACTGAAATGATGACAGTATGTTGAAACTAAAATTAAAAAGAAGAATTTTAGAGATACTGGTGTTAAATAAAACATTTCAGGAGGAAAAATGATAAAAGGAATAAAAAAAATGTTATATGTGGCGACAGCAAGTTTGATGATGGCAGCTCCATTAAATGCGGCTGGAAATAATAATGAGCTAATTTGTATTGATCCAGGACATCAGGTTAGAGGAAATTCAGCTTTGGAAGAAATTGCGCCAGGCTCATCCACAAGAAAGCCAAAAGTTTCATCGGGAACAAGAGGAGTAGCAACAAAAAAATATGAATATCAGCTTACGCTGGAAGTTGGGCTAAAATTAAGAGATGCTTTAAAAAATAAAGGGTATAAAGTGTTTATGGTGCGTGAAACAAACGATGTGGATATTAGTAATAAGGAACGTGCAATTAAGACAAACAACGCAGGATGTTCATTATACATAAGACTTCACGCTGATGGAGTTGACAATTCTTCAGTAAACGGGGCAACAGTATTAACATCTTCAGCTAAAAACCGTTACACACAAAGCGTTCAAAAGTCGAGCGACAAATTTTCACGTACACTTTTATCAGAATATATAAAAGCGACTGGAGCTAAAAATCGTGGAGTTTCATACAGAGATGACTTAACAGGAACAAACTGGTCAAAAGTTACAAATACATTAATTGAATTAGGGTTTATGTCAAATCCTGCCGAAGATAGAAAGATGTCAACACCTGAATATCAGGAAAAGATGGTAACTGGAATGGTAAACGGTATTGAAAAATATTTAAGAGAAAAATAATTTGATTATTTGAAATAAGATAAAGTGCCTTGAAAAATTTGGATAGGTGCTTTATTTTTTTGTTGAAAAATATAATTTATGTTTTTATAAAATAGTCCAAATTTTGGGTATAGTCCAGTAAAATATTACATAAAAAAATTTAAACAAAAGAATATTTTAAGGTATGAAGGAACAAGCCAGAATGGAAAATGGGAAATTCAGGAAGAAAATTTAAAATATTTTTTGAAATAAAACTTCTTTGAAAAATTATTGAATAAAAATCTTTTATAGCCCTTGACAAAAGGGCTTTTATAGTATAAAATAGTTAGGTTAGAACTCATAACTAAATTTTAAAAAAATATATTATTTATAAAATAATATGTTTTGAAGTGAATTTTAGAGTAAATCGACATACTTAAAATAAGTATGCAGTTATGTTTGATAAAGTAAATTTGCAGGAAAAGCAACAATAAAAAACTTTGTCAAATGCATCTTTATCAAATGTAGATTGAAGAAATGAGCTTTATAAAAAGTTTTAGTTTTGAAA
>ERZ773010.1083-NODE-1083-length-17440-cov-10.110383_pt1 | contig 17440 bp, 19 predicted proteins | sample MGYA00580842_ERZ773010 | MGnify/ENA primary metagenome ERZ773010 (study PRJEB29015, sample SAMEA2737982) | human oral metagenome | biome: human oral; feature: human-associated habitat; material: dental | place: China | collected 2107 ...
GCCGATAGATACGAAATCTATCGGCAATAAGGAACTGCAAGAAGAGATTGTTCTTCAAAAATATGTATGGATTTTCGGTAGTCATTAGATGAGAACTTTTAGTTGTTAGTTTTTGTAAGTTGGTTGTCCTCTAAAACCTGTCCCCTTATTTAATTGTAACTCCGGCAGCGAAATACAATGCAGGATTGAACTGACTGGAGCGAGAACTGCCGTCTTCATTTTTAGCTTCTGAGGCAAACATAGCACTGAGTTTGCGCTCTCTATAACGCCCTGAACGGATAAGACTTCCCCCTACAGTAAGTGGAATACTCACGTGTTTACCTATCTTGAACTCAGGTTGCAATCCTACAACAAAAGTCTGCTGACTGAATATTTCCTTTTCTCCATTGCGCCTGAGGTAAGCGGAATAACCTCCCATATTAGCTATTAATTTAAAGTCGAGGTTTTCGCGGTAGTTATACCCTAAGGCAACTTTTAGCCCATCGATACTCCCTACTTCAATAGTAAATTTATCGCTAAAAGCACCATTGTATTTAAAATAAAATGCAGGGAACACCATAGGATACCCAAAAGTATTGTTCAGCGCTACCCCACCACCTATTTCGATATTAGGTCGCAAGTGCCATACAAGCATAAAAGCACCATTGGCTACTACATTTTCTCCTATATGAATAGACGAAAGACGATTTTCGGGGGTATAGCTTCCTACACCGAGTGCCATTAGCATAGACCGACGTTCTTTCAACGGACGTAAGTGAAGCACTGTTGCTCCCAAGTTCATCACCTCTGAAGGGAGTTCTTTCCCGATAGGAAAGTTGTGGTTGTTCATCTTTACAAAGGTGCCGTTAAGCCCTACACCCCACACGGTAGGTCGCTGGTAAGGGTCTTCATCCTCAGGGGTTTGCATAGAGAGGGGCACCAAAGCCCCCACAGAGTAAATCATCGCTGAACCATCGCCTATATTGCTATCGCTTACTGCATCGTAGAACTTGGAATTGCTCATATACTCTGCTTTTACACTGATTTGCGCTGAAACACTTACCACAAAGAGCAGTGCTATAAAAGTTATTATTTCTTTCACTATAATAAAGATTTAAGTATTACAGTGGCAAAAGTACAGAAAAACGGATTGTTAGAAGATGAAAGAGCTGTTTTTCTATACCAAAAGCAGGAATTGCTATATTAATGAGCTGATTCAATGATTTGTTGATTAGCTAATTTAGCACTACTACTTTGCCATAGCCTGCACTGCTTTCGACGTATTGGTGGGCAGCGACTATATCTTCTAAGGCAAATACTTTTTCGGGGGCTACGGGTACGTGGTATTGCTCGATATAGGCAAATAATGCCCTTATCTTTTCGGCATTTACGCTACCTGAATAGAAGGTAGTAAGGTAGGCATTGTGCAGGAGGTCGCGGGTGGGGTCAAAATCTTCTAAATACCATTTGCCTCCTAACAGTCCGGTAGAGCAGATAATGCCATATTCTTTTATATGGGCAAAAGAATCTTTAATGCTGGCAGGACCTACTAATTCTAATATTTTATCGAAACGCTCCTCGGTAGCTAAAGTGTTATCGGTATCGGTGATGATGGCATCATAGCCTAAACGCAAGAGGGTAGCTGTTTTTTCAGCATTATCACCTCTGATAGAGCCTACTACCCTAAGGGCTGGGTATTGGGCTTTTACAAGGCGCAAAAAGGCTATCCCAACCCCACTAGCAGCCGCGCGTACTAACACGGTATCCGTAGGTTTGATTTGCAAATTCTGCATAGAGCCAAAAGCGGTGTAGTAGGTTTCGGGTACCGCGGCGAGGTCGTCCCAACTAAGGGAGGTGGTTATAGGATATACCTGCGCATTGGGCAAGAGGGTATATTCGGCATAACTGCCGTCAAAAGCTCTGCCCATTTCGCCCATTAGCGATACAACGGTTTGCCCAACGCTAAGTGTAGGGCTGGTGGTAGCTTCGACTACCCCTACGCACTCAATGCCTAAGATACGCGGGAATACGACTGAGGGGGAATGCCCTTGCCGTGTGAATATCTCGGAACGGTTGATGCCAAAGCCTTTTACTTTTACTAACGTCCACCCTTCTTTTAGCGTAGGGATAGGACGTTCTTCTACTTGTAATTGGTGGGCATCGCCTGCTTGGTAAATAACAATTGCTTTCATTTGTATAATGTGATAATTTGCCTATATATCAGTTTGCTAATTGTTTAACAAACTCATTGGCAGGGTGTTGTTTTATCATTTTTGGGGTGTCGTATTGCTGAATGATACCCTTATTCAGCACTAATACTTTGGAGCCAAGAGTTAAGGCTTCGGTGATGTCGTGGGTGACGAACACTATGGTAACCCCTGTTTGCTGATGTAGTGCTTTGAGCTCTCGCTGGAGTTGCTGGCGAGTGATGCTATCCAACGCCCCAAAAGGCTCGTCCATTAAGATGATAGAGGGGCTTGCCGCTAAGGCACGAGCGATACCCACCCGCTGCTGCTGTCCGCCCGAAAGCTGGTGAGGGAATCGGTTGGCGAGTTCGGGGGGAAGGTTTACCTGTTGTAGTTTTTCGGTTACAATGCGCTCTATATCGGTTTTGGAGTACTTTTTTAGGTGGAGTACATAGGCTATATTCTCGGTAACTGTGAGGTGAGGGAAGAGGATATTCCCTTGAATTACATAGCCTATGTTGCGGCGTAGGGCAATGAGGTCTTCTGCTAAAATATTCTTGCCATTAATATGTATTTCGCCCTTATTGGGTAATACCAATCCGTTTATCATTTTTAGTACGGTGGTTTTGCCAGAGCCTGAAGTGCCTATGATAGTGAGGAAAGTACCGCTTTCAATAGTGAGGTTGAAGTCGGGAATGATTTCCTTGCCGTTATAGCTTTTGTATATGTGGGTGAATGTTATCATTGTTGTGGGTGTAAAAGTCCTTTTTGTAGCAGGTAGTTTTTGGCTACTTCTTCGGGTCGTTTTCTCTCGGTTTCTACTAAAAAGTTGAGGTGCGCCATCGTGGCATCATCAATGAGGTTGTTGAGTTTTTTTAGGGTGGTGCGCAGGGCGGGGTAAGTGGTGAGCAACTCGGTACGTACAACCGTTCCTGCCTTATAAGAGGGGTAGAGATTGCGGTCGTCTTGGAGTACAACAACCTCACTTACAGAAAGCTGCCCATCGGTAGTGAATACTACCATAGCATCAATCTTCTTATCGCGTATGGCTTGGTATTTTAGTCCGATGTCCATATCTATTACTTTGCCAAAGTGGATGCCATAGACTTCTTGGAGTTGCTTATAGCCGTCCTCACGCTCGAAGAAATCATATTCAGCGCCAAAGATAAGCTGGTGGCTCACCTTAGCCAAATCGGTAAAGGTTTTGAGCTGGTATTGCTGTGCTATCTGTTTGTTCACGGCTAAGCCATAGGTATTGTTAAAGCCGTATAAATTTGCCCATTCTAAACCGTATTGTTTTTTGTAGGCATCTTCTAAGATAGAGAACTTATCATCTTGGTAAGGGTCTTTGTGCTTCAGTACTGCTTCCCACGAAGTGCCGGTGTATTCGGGGTACATATCAAAGCCACCGCGCAGCATAGCAGGGTGAATGTTGGAGGTGCCGCCCCCAACGCCATTGGTGAGGCGTACCGAAAGCCCTGTGTCCTGCTCGATAAGCAAGGCAAGCATTTGCCCCAATAGGTAACTTTCGGTCATCGGTTTGGTAGCGATATGTATATCCTTTGTTTTCTTGGGTGAAAGCACGAAGAAAAGAGTGATGAGCAGTGCCAAAATTCCTATCCCTACCAGCTTTAGCGGATTGCGCTTATAGGCAACTTCACGGTGCACTAATCGTTGCTCTACTTTTGCTAAGAAGAAATCGAACCCCAAAGCTAAGAGAGCAATGAGGACACTGCCTACTAAAGTCATCGCACTATTATTGGTAGTGATACCGCGATAGATAGCTACCCCCAAGCCCCCAGCTCCTACAAACGAAGCGATACCTGCCAGCGCAATGGTCATAGTAACCATATTGCGAATGCCCGACATTAGCACGGGGAGGGCTAAGGGGAGTTTAATTTTCCAGAGCAGCTGCCAGCGGGTGCTACCCATAGCCTCGGCTGCCTCAATAATAAGTGGGTTGATGTGTGTAATACCCGTATAAGTGCTACGGATAATAGGTAGCAAGGCATAGAGTATCAGGGCGATAAGGGCTGTAAGGTTGCCTACCCCTGTAATGGTGATAAAGAAACCTAACAAGGCGATAGAGGGAATTGTATAGAGTACATTCACTGCTCCCAAGAGCCAAGCGGCATACTTGCGGTACTCGCTGATAAAGATGCCTAATAGCACCCCTACAATGGTAGCGATAACTATGGCTGATAGCGAGATAAGCAGGTGCTCGGCAGTGAGATGCAGGAAGAAAGGGAGTTCTTGTAACATTAGTGAATAGGGAAAGATAAAAAATAACTTCTGAGGACAAAGATAGAAATAATTTACCGATTTACCAATTTACTATAACTCAAAAATTTTATTTAAAGCAAAGGTAAAAGTTCCTTTAGGAGAGTTGTATACTGCCGATAGCATTTTTTCGGCTAATATTTCGGTAGGCATAGGGCGGTAACGTTTTAAAATGCCTAATTTGTTTAAAAAGTTAATAGTTTTCACCGAAAGATTCTCACCTCCTCTATCGTTGTTAGAGCGAATGAGTACAGAGGGTTGAAAGATAAGCAAGCGCGGAAAGTTAAGTTTTTTAACTGCCTCTTCTAAAGCCCCTTTCATACGGTTGTAGAACAGTTTAGATTGCGCTTTAGCCCCTGCTGCCGATACCAGCACAAAGGTCGACACTCCGTTATTCTTGCAATGCTCAGCAAAAGCGTACTGATAGTCGTAATCCACACGCCATTGGGCTTCTTTAGTGCCTGCCACGGCTAAGGTAGTTCCCAAGCAAGAAAAAGCCACATCGCCGTGCAGCAAATCTGACCACGCCTCAGGGGTATCAAAATCAACCACGTGAGCGTGTAGCTTGGGGTGACTGATGCTCATAGGCTTACGCACAAAACTATGTATTTCGGTATAAGCCTCATCTTCTAACAGCTTAGCTAATAAATCTTTCCCGGTAGCGCCCGTAGCGCCAATAATAAGTGCTTTCATAATAATTTATTTATTAGTGCAAAGATATAAAAATACTCATCAATTATGATTAAAAAGTATTTTTTACTATTTTTGTCGCCTCATATTGATAAAACTATGGTGCAATATTTCCCTTACTTATTACTTTTGATGGTGGCTATTATGCTACTGATAATGTTTGCAAACCGGCTCAAGGTAGCGTACCCTATTCTTTTGGTGTTAGGAGGATTGGCAATTAGCTTTATTCCCAATGTCCCAACCATTACACTGAATCCTGATTTGGTACTCATCATTTTCTTACCGCCTCTTCTGTATGCCGATGTTTTTTCGCTATCACTGAAAGAGATGTGGAAGTGGCGCCGCATTATCTTTAGCTTTGCCTTTATTGTAGTTTTTATTACGGCTGCTGCCGTGGCGTGGGTAGCCAATATGGTATTCTCTGGGTTTTCGTTGGCGTTAGGTTTCCTTTTGGGGGGCGTGATAGGCTCTACCGATGCGGTGAGTGCTTCAACGATAATGAAGTTTGTAAAGGTACCCAAACGCATTTCAACCATCATAGAAAGTGAAAGTTTGCTGAACGATGCTTCTTCACTAATAGTTTTTAGGTTTGCGGCTTTGGTAGTAACTACCGGTCAGCTGGTATGGACGGATATAGCGCTAAATTTCCTTTGGGTAGCTATTGGCGGAACGCTTATAGGCTTGGCAGTAGCGTGGGTGATGCGTAAACTACACAAGTATCTTCCTACCGATGCTAATATGGATGTTATCCTTACCTTTATTGTTCCTTATATAATGTATATTGTAGCTAACGAGGTAGGGGCGTCCGGAGTGTTGGCAGTAGTGGCTGGAGGTATGTATATGTCGTTCCACCTTACTAGTATTCTTGCTGCCTCCACAAGCAACAAAGGGTGGGCGGTATGGGATATTTTAGGTTTTGTACTGAACGGACTTGCCTTTATGCTGATAGGACTTGCTTTGCCTGAAGTGCTGATAGGTATAGAAGCCGAAGGTATGAGTCTTGCCACTGCTACCAACTACGGACTGCTCATCACAGGGGTAGTAGTAGGGGTACGACTGCTATCGTCATACGGGGCTTTACTCATTACTCAAGTAATGAAACACTTTATCACAGTAGCCGACAGGCGGAACCCTGGCTTTCGGTTACCTTTGGTACTGGGTTGGGCAGGAATGCGCGGGGTGCTTTCACTAGCGGTAGCCCTTTCTATTCCTCTAACTTTAGAGAACGGCGAGCCTTTTCCGCATCGCAGCCTGATTCTCTACATTACTTTTATAGTGATATTAGCAACCCTACTCGTACAAGGGCTTAGTTTGCCAGCGCTTATCCGATGGGCTAAATTCCCTGATTATGAAGACCATATTCCTGAAGCTGAAGCTGAGAGCCTTATTAGGAAATCATTAGCACAAGCGGCTTTGGATTATATGCAAGAGCATTACAAAGAAGGTATTACTGATAGTTTTTTGTTACAGAATCAAAAAGATATATGGCAATACCAACTCGATATGCCTAAGTGCAATACTACCCCTGAAGTACGAAAGAAATACGTTGCTATTTTGCATCATCAGCGAGAGATATTGCAGCAACTGAATAAAAATCCACGTATTGATGAAGAGCAAATACGCAATTTCCACCGACAGTTGAATTTAGAAGAAGAAAAATGGGAAATGAATTAGTTAATTTGCCGATTTGCCAATTTGTCTTGTAGGCGCGAGCGTCTCGCTCGTGCCCTCAGAACATATTGTTTTATATTAATCAGTTTCTTTTTCGTATTTGCCTCCGTGAAAGTATTCGTAAGCACTCACTTCCAATTCCCCGCAATCAGAAATAAGGCACCCTTCTTCATCGTATATACTATAAACTTGCTGAATGTTGCCTATGGGGCATTCACCGTCTAAGCCTAATAGCACGCTGTAAAACACATCGTTTAACAACAGGTCAATCACTTCTTCTAATTGTTCTTTTTGAGTACTGCTCAGTGCCATTTTTTTTATTTTGGTATTTACAGCTGAAGGATAGTCTGGTTGTACCTGAAAGCACGACTTTAAAAACTCTAGCTTTTCAATATAAAAATTCTTTGCAAATTCGTCTGAGGTCATAATGTTAATTTGTTAATTAGCTGATATGTCTATTTGTTCGGTTTCTCCAAAAATGTATTTAGCAAAGTGTTGTTGTAAAGTCATAAAAATTGATTAATAAAATTAAATGACACAAAGATGCCTAAATTGTGTGTGATGTTATTATTATACCATATAGAAATTGTCTTTTACTCTTAGCTGTTGGTAGTCTTATTCCCCACTTTACGGAAGAAGAATTGGTTGCCGACTTTTCCCGAAAGCCCTTTTGTTAGGTAGTTGTTTTTTGTTTTCGCCATAGTTTACTTAGAGTTTAGAGGTTAAGTTTTAGAATTTAGATTAGTGATATAAAGGTAAGGATAAATTTTCAATTAACCATTAACAATTAACCGTTTGATATAGTGATTGTATTCCAGTGGTATTCGCTATAACTTCGCTTAGTGTTCTGGGTAGAGCCACTGTAGAGCCACTGTAGAGCCACTGTAGAGCCACTGTAGAGCCACTGAAGATTCAATGTAGCTTCGGTATAGGTAGTAATAAAAAGGCACAAGCGTTTTGCTCGCGCCAACTGTGGGAGAAAATCTTTGCTAATTGAATAGCTTCTGAATATTCTTATACGAATCCTTCACCAATTCTCGTACCTCTGTCTCGTCTTTCCAACACGCTTTTTCTATATCTTCTTCGGTTTGAGGTACCAATTTCTTCTTAAAGGTAGTAGTCATATCATACCAATAGGTCTCTTTCAAAAAATATTGCCCATCGCGTTTGAATATGTGATAAGTAATCATTCGGAAGCGTTGAATAAGCAGTTTTTTAACACCTGTTTCTTCCTCTACCTCACGCAAAGCACAAGTAGCGATATTTTCGCCTTTTTCTTTTTTTCCTTTGGGCAAATCCCACTTGCCGTGACGCTTAATCATCAGTACTTTTCCTTCCTGATTATACACAATGCCACCCCCTGCTTTTATGGTAGGAATAAGTTGCTTAAATTTCTTCATAAGTTTTTCTTCCTTAGGGTGATATAAGTAGATTTTTTCTACCTCTTTTCGCTTGAGTTCCTCCAAGATAACATCAAGAGTAACATCTTTTATTGGAAAACATTTGACGTTCTCAATATTTTCTCGTACATTTGTCAAAATAATCGACTTTTCGTCTAAAAATATTTCATACATAACCTATGATTTTAGATAGTATTACGGCACAAAATACCGCTGAATTTTTATTGCAAATTAACGCAATTAAATTGAATTCTGAAAATTATTTTACTTGGGCGAGCGGTTGGAAGTCACCAATTTATTGTGATAACCGTATAATTCTCTCATTTCCAGAGATTCGTTCGTACTTTGCAAGTGTATTGGCAAGAGGCATAAAAGAGAAATTTCCCGAAGTACAAGTTATTGCAGGGGTAGCTACGGGGGCTATTGGCATTGGTATGTTGGTAGCTAATGCACTCCAATTGCCTTTCGTGTATGTACGTCCTGAACCTAAAAAACACGGCAGACAAAACCAAATTGAAGGTTTTTTGCGCTCTGAACAAAAGGTAGTAGTGGTAGAAGACCTGATAAGTACCGGAATGAGTAGCCTTAATGCGGTAAAAGCCCTACGCGATAGTGATGCTGAGGTATTGGGAATGATAGCCCTTTTCTCTTACAATTTTGATGTAGCCAATGAGCGTTTTACCGAGGAAAAGGTACCGCTTTACACTGCTGGCGATTACGACAGTCTATTAGAAAAAGCCTTACTTTTTGGTCGTATCAAAAAAGAAGATTTAGAGATGCTCCAGCAATGGCGCAAAAGTCCGGATACTTGAAAACAGTAAAATATTCATAGTGATTTTATGAAATATCTAACAATTATATGGTTGTTTTTTAGTGTAGGAGCCTTTGCACAAAAACAAGTACGTGGTAGAGTGGTGCGTGATACAATACCCTTGTCAGGAGCGCACGTGATGAATCTTTATACCAATGCTGTTACTACTACTGATGCCAATGGTTATTTTACACTAAAAGCAAGTGAACGTAATACTTTGCAAATTACTTTTGTAGGAATGCAAACTGTTTATCACACTCTTACAAAAGCTGATTTTGGTTTCGGAGGAGTTTTAATACAGATGAAAGAACAGGTCAATCAGCTTGATGAGGTTGAAGTATCGAAATATCAAGGGGTTTCTGCTCAAAGGTTAGGAATTTTACAGCATACTCCTGTAGAGCGTACTTTTGCTGAAAAACGTTTGTATAGTGCTACTCATAGTGCAGGAGGAAATTTATTAAGCATTGATTTACTCATTAATACTATAAGTGGACGAAAGAAGCTCTTAAAGAAAATTGTAGCCAATGAACAGAATTTAGCTGTCGCTAGCTATATACGTGAAAATATGAAAGTCTTTCTACAAAAAGAACTCAAACTAAACGAAGAGGAAATAGACGTTTTAGCCTATTATGTAATGGAGAGAGCCGAGTTCCACGATCTTGTAAGGAAGAAGGAAAATAAGCAAATGGAGTTTATGCTTATAGAGGCGTGGGGTGAGTACCAAAGATTAGCAAAAGCAGAAAAATAAAGAATAAAAAAGATGTATCAAAGAGAATTTGATACATCTTTTTTATTGTAATTACGATACAACTTCTGAGGATTTATCTTCTTCTTCCTCAATAATATCGTGTGGGTCTTTAAACTTGCGCTTACCAAAGATATTTTCAAGATCTTCGCGGAAGATTACTTCACGTTCTAAGAGCAAGTTTGCCAAAGTAGTAAGCTTATCCTTATTCTCGGTGAGAATATCAATAGCACGCTGATATTGTTCTTCTATAATCTTAGAAATCTCTTCATCTATTAGGTGCGCTGTTTTCTCACTATAAGGTTTGGTAAAACTATAATCGGCTTGGGCTGAATCGTAATAAGTAAGGTTACCTATCTTGTCATTAAGCCCATAAATGGTTACCATTGCACGCGCTTGTTTGGTTACCTTCTCAAGGTCGCTGAGAGCACCTGTAGAAATCTTATCGAATATCACTTTTTCTGCAGCTCTACCGCCAAGGGCAGCACACATCTCATCGAGTATCTGTTCAGTACGCACTATTTGGCGTTCTTCTGGTAAATACCAAGCCGCGCCTAACGACTGTCCGCGAGGCACGATAGTTACTTTTACAAGTGGTGCGGCGTGTTCTAAGAGCCAACTTACAGTAGCGTGACCTGCTTCGTGGAAGGCTATTGTCTTGCGTTCTTCGGGAGTAAGGATTTTAGTTTTCTTCTCCAAACCACCTACAATTCTATCCACTGCATCAAGGAATTCTTGTTTGCTTACCGCTGTTTTACCTTTACGTGCTGCAATAAGAGCAGCTTCATTACATACATTAGCAATATCAGCGCCAGAGAATCCTGGGGTCTGTTTTGCTAAGAAGTCTATATCTAATGTTTCTGCTGTTTTGATAGGTCGCAAATGTACTTCAAATATCTGTTTGCGCTCATTTAAGTTAGGAAGCTCCACATAAATCTGACGGTCGAAACGTCCTGCGCGCATTAGTGCTTTATCGAGGATATCAGCGCGGTTAGTAGCTGCCAATACGATAACATTAGTATGTGAACCAAAACCGTCCATCTCGGTAAGGAGTTGATTGAGAGTATTCTCACGCTCATCATTAGCTCCCGTCATTACATTTTTACCACGAGCACGACCTATAGCATCAATTTCATCAATAAAGATAATACAAGGAGACTTTTCTTTAGCTTGCTTGAAAAGGTCGCGCACACGAGAGGCACCTACTCCTACGAACATCTCTACAAAGTCAGAACCAGAGAGTGAGAAGAAAGGTACTTGTGCTTCACCTGCCACAGCTTTCGCAAGAAGAGTTTTACCTGTACCAGGAGGACCTACTAATAGAGCTCCACGCGGTATTTTACCTCCTAATGAAGTGTATTTATCGGGGTTTTTGAGGAAGTCTACAATCTCTTGCACTTCTTCTTTTGCTCCCTCTAAGCCTGCTACATCTTGAAAAGTTACACGCGTTTCTTTCTTTTCATCGAATACGCGCGCTTTAGATTTGCCAATGCTGAAGATACCACCAGCTCCTCCGCCTCCTGCCATACGGCGCATTATGTAAATCCACAAGCCTATGATGACTATAAAAGGCAAAATAGAGAACAGCAAATCGCCGAAGATGTTTTGCTCGGTTTTGTTCTCACGAGTAGTGCTGAGGTTGTTATCTTTTACAATTTGGTCGAATCGATTTTCGAAATTACTCAAATCGCCTAATTCAAAACGATATTGGGGTACGTCGCCTGCGTTAGCACCTTGCATAAAGGTATTTCCGGTAGGTTTTACCTCTTTGTGCTCTTCTTTTTTAAGAGCATCAGGGGTGAGATATACATTAGCTTCTTTATGGTTTAAGATGATGATTTTGGATACATCACCATTGCTAAGGTATTCCTCAAATTTAGATTGCGGAATCTCTTTGGGTTGTGACCAAAAACTGGCTCCTGAATAATAATTAAAACCTATAAGTATCAGCAGTAATATGGCATATAACCAATAGGCTGAAAAACGAGACCCGTTGCTTTTATTGTCCGACATATTTTTAATAGTTAGTTTCTAAGTTGATAATTTTAGCGTCTCCCCAAAGTCCTTCGAGGTCGTAATGCTCACGTATTTTTGTTTGGAAGATATGCACCACTACATCCACATAATCGATGAGTACCCACTCGGCATTAGCTTCACCTTCTACGTGCCACGGGTGTTGATGACCTTCGGCTTGACTCACTACCTTTTGGATAGCACCAGAGATAGCCGACACTTGGGTATTAGAAGATCCATTGCACAAAATAAAATAATCGCACACGGTATTCTCTACCTCGCGCAAATCCATAATGGTAATATCGGTTCCTTTTACTTTTTCTATACCAGCTATAATATTACTAATAAGCTGATTTGATGATATTTCCTTATTCAATGTTCTTTATTTTTACAGTTTAAACTTGTTATATCTCTCTTGAAAGCGCGCAAAGATAAAACATTCCTTTTAGAAAAGCAAAAACATTGCCATTATTCTTCTGTCAGTTAGTTTCAGACATTTTGTCACGTAGTTAAAAATGCAGAGGTGTGAGCCGCACGAGCAGGTGTAATTAGCAAATTAGTAAATTTGATAATTAGCAAATGAGAAATGAACGGTGAAAAGTTTTTAGAGAAAAGGAATAAGATTGAAAATCAAAGACTATTTGAAGCTAAGACAAATAAAAGATGGTGTGAGTTGCACCGGCAGATGAACGAATGATGAACGATGGACGAACAAAAGACGAACGATGAACGAAGAAATGACGAACGATGAACGAAGAAATGACGAACGATGAACGAAGAAATGACGAAGGTAAGGCGAAGTTACCTAAACGATACAATATTAGGCAAGCGTTGAGAAAAGCTGTGTAACCTGAAATCGTCGTTGGTAACGCCTGTAAATTTGAAGATATTGTTACCTGTACCTGGAATATTAGGATAATACCCAAAGGAGAATTGTATGGCTCCAAAAGGCAAATAGTCGTTAGAGATATAAAAACCTATGGAAACCTTAGAGTATACTTCTGTTTTTAGAAAGGCAGTGTTTTCCCTACCTATAAAACCTATATCGGCTGAGAGAAACGGGCTAAACCTAAAACCTATCAGCTGAAAAGGAGCATATACTTGCGTTTGTGAGGTGAGTATAAGCTTGCGTGTGCCGTATACTTCACTGCTACTGAAGCCCAAGATACCATTAGATTCATTTAAGTTGATTCTGTCTCGCTGGTATACATTTCGGTTAAAACCTACTACAAATGAGGAGCGCAAGAACTGACGAAAATGCCAATCGCCTATGTTGAACAATTTACTGAAATAGGTACCTTCACCTTTTAGCACAGTTTCTTTGTTCGTGCCGTCCTTAAAAAATGTGCCTACCTCAAAGTTGATAGAATGGTAGTAACCACGCTTGGTATAGTTTGCCTCAGCAAAGCCTATACCGAGATAGGGCAAAGTAGCGTAGTTCTTCCGCAGTATCCCTGAGGTGAGAAACAAAGAGCGCCCTATGCCTACGTCTTCGATATCGCCGTTGCGAAATATATAGCGGTCTTTCACAAACCCTGTACTATTGAGGCTGAATTGGGTGAGATATAGGTTCTCGTTGCCGTAATATTGCTCGGGGTCTATCTCGGGAGAAGGTTTCTCGTAATAATTAATATTGCGAAAACGCCCAGCTATGATAAAGTTATTGATGCACTTGTTTTCTACTTTTCTGAGGGGCTTTACCCAACTACCAAAAGCATCGAAGGTGCGTGTCATTAGGATAGGAATATAGATAGAGTCGCGATAATTAATACCTTCGTCTTCATATCGGTATTCGTAGTACCCTAAGTGCCCCGACCAGCGTGCCAAAGGTGAATACAGCGGTCGCTCTACCTGTATGCTCTTTGAAAAATAGTTCTTGTAATCAGAATAATAACCGGTTCGCACATTGATGTAAGTGTTTTTGATGTTTCTCACCACATAGTTAAAACCTTTGCCATTGTTTCCGATTCCTGAAAAGTATTGTTGATAGGTGAGCGAAAGTTCGTGTCCTATCCCAAAGAGATTTCGCTCGGTAAGTCGTGTCCAGCCTCTACTTCCTGCCAAGTCGCCGTCGACGTATATAGACCAGCTATCGAGCACATTCACTTGTACATCTACTGAATCGGAGGTTTGACTCACAGGAATAGCACACACTTGTGCCCTACGGATATACCGCTGATTGCGCAATACACGCTCGGTTTCACTCAGCAAAAGGGTATCTAAGGGCTTGTCCTTTTTAAACAGAAGAAACTTGCGTACCGTGCTCTCGCGGGTTTTCACGTGAAGTGCATTGCCAAAACGCTCCAAACGAGTGTTAGGTACTTTGCTTAAATCTTTCTCGTCAAACCCAAAAGGGTCTAAGGTAGTAATAACGATATTTCTAATGATTTTCCCTTGATAAGAAGGGGCTTTTTTAGGAGTAACGGTAGAGGTGCTTGTACCTTCGGATGTCTTTTCCTCAATTATAATAAAGTTATTGAGATTTTTAGTGAGCTTATATTTGCTAAAGAAGTTTCTGATTCTCTCATAAAATACTCTGTTTTTAGCTTCTCTTTCAGGTGAAATGCCTTCTAATAGCGAGTCTTTTACCTTTAAAGTATCTATTTCTTGAGAAAGAAGATAATTCATTCCCAAGAGAAAGAGTGCTATAAGAGTAAAGGTTTTTCTCATTTCCTTTTTTGCTGAAAGAACTGTTTTAACAAGGTTGTAGCTTCCTGGCTTAAAATGCCAGTAACTACTTCGGTTTTTGGGTGCAATTTGCTCCCCATTACGCTGTAACCTCTATGGGTATCGGGGGCAGCATAGACTAAACGCGATAACTGACTCCAATACAAAGCACCTGCACACATTGCACAAGGCTCTAACGTGAGGTACATAGTGCAACCTGTGAGGTATTTACCTCCCAAATAGTGAGCTGCCATAGTAATGGCTTGCATTTCGGCGTGTGCTGTCACATCGTTGAGACGCTCGGTAAGGTTATGGGCTTTGGCGATAATTCTGTTATCAATGGTGATAATGGCTCCTACGGGAATCTCGTCTTCCTCGAAAGCTAATTGTGCTTCTTCTAAAGCCTTTTGCATAAAGTATTCGTCAGTATTCATTGAAATAAAAATTACTTTGGCAAAGTACAAAAACTTTGCCAAAGTAATGTTAAAAATACGGTTATAAGGTAATTATTTATTACCGCCGAAGAGGTTGCCAATACCTCCCATAATATCATCCATTACATTTCCGTCTTTGTTTTTGTCGAAGAAAGAGTTCATCATTTCACTGATGTTACCTCCTTTACCTGAGAAAAAGTTGGATATCATTGGGGTTAAGTTTTGGAAAATCTTGCTTACATTATCCAATGAAACACCTGTTTTCTCACTGATAGCTTTTAAGGTAGACGATTGCCCGTCGCCAGTGAGTTTGTTTAAAATCTCACTACCTTCGGCTTTGCCTAGCATCGATTTGAGTGAATCCATTACCGAGCTTACTTTATCGCTACCGATACCTGTTTTCTCGCTCAATCCTTTTACGAGTTGTTGAAGGTTATCACCTCCTAAAAAATCTAACATTCCTGCCATATAATAATTATTTAAATAAGGTTATAATTTGTGAGGCTAACTCAAAGCCTATACGGTTCTGAGCTTCGTTAGTAGCTGCCCCTATGTGTGGGGTAAGCGATACCTGAGGGTGCATTAACACTTGTATAGCGGGGTTGGGTTCGTTTTCAAATACATCTAAACCTGCGAAAGCTACTTTGCCACTATCTAAGGCTTCTATAAGGGCTACTTCATTTAAAGCACCTCCACGTGCTAAATTGATGACTCCTACACCATCTTTCATCAAGGCAAACTCTTTTGCATCGAGTATATAACCTCCTTCTGCTGGGCTGTTGTTGAGAGTGATAAAATCAGCTTTTGCCAGTAGGTGTTCTTTTTCTACGGTTTTGATAGTGAAAGGCAAGGTTTGTCCGTCGAAAAAGTCGAGGGTTATTACTGCCTCAGTTACTTTGGGGTCGTAAGCCATTACGTTCATACCTAAACCGATAGCAATGCGAGCTACCGCTTGTCCGCTACGTCCGAAACCTATAATGCCTATGGTTTTGCCACGCAATTCGGCACCATTGTTATAGTTTTTTTTGAGTTCGTTAAACTGAGTGTCGCCTTCCAAAGGCATATTGCGGTTGGCATCGTGTAGAAAGCGTACGCCACTGAAAAGGTGAGCAAAAACGAGCTCGGCTACCGAATTAGCCGAAGAGGCTGGGGTATTAATCACGTGTAGGTTTTTGCTTTTGGCGTGTGCCACATCTATATTGTCCATTCCTACGCCTCCTCTACCGATGAGTTTGAGTGACGGACAGCTATCGATGATATCTTTTCGCACTTGTGTGGCTGAACGCACTAAGAGCACATCGATTGCGTGTTTGTTTATATAGTCTATCAATTGGTTTTGAGCTACCTTAGTAGTGATAACTTCAAAACCTTCTTTTTCTAACGCTTCTTTTCCTGAATCGGAAATTCCATCGTTTGCAAGTATCTTTATCGCCATTATATTAATTTAATTAGTAAATTAGTGAATTAGCAAATTGCCAATTTCAATTATACCCTTCTCTGTACAACCTCAAAGATGCGTTCGCCATCGCATTTTAGGGTTTTGGAAGGGAACTTGAGAATGAGGGCATAGTCGTGAGTTGCCATCAGTATGGTTCGTCCCGAGGCGTTGATTTCTTTTAGGACTTGCATTACTTCTACACTGGTCTCGGGGTCTAAGTTACCTGTAGGTTCATCGGCTAAGATGAGTTCGGGGTTGTTGAGCAAGGCACGTGCGATAGCTATGCGTTGTTGTTCGCCTCCTGATAGCTCGTGAGGGAACTTAAAACCTGTATTCTGCATTTTTACTTTTGCAAGTACCTCTTCTATGCGTTGTTGTATTTTTGCTTTATCAGTCCATCCGGTAGCTTTTAGCACAAAAGCGAGATTATCGTGCACGCTTCTATCGGTAAGCAGTTTGAAATCTTGGAATACGACTCCCAGTTTACGGCGGAGCAGAGGGATTTCGTCTTCGGTGAGTTTATTTAGGTTGAAACCTACGACTTTTCCTTTTCCTTTGGTAAGGGGTAAATCGCCGTAGAGCAACTTGATTAAGCTACTCTTTCCTGACCCTGTTTTGCCGATAAGGTACACTAATTCACCTTTCCCAATGGTGAGATTTACATTGGAGAGAATGAGGGTATTCTTTTGATATACTGATACTTCTTTTAAATCTAATACTGGTTCTTCCATTGATATAAGTTCAGTAAGGCAACTATTTACCTTACAAAATTCCTGCAAAGGTAGAAAAAATATTTGTATGATGGAAATTTTTTGGAGAAAAAGTGAAAAAAGGAGGTTATATAGAAAATAGCCGTAGCGCAGTAGGCGGTCGTAACACGATGGCAGGGAAGTGGGAGAATTAGAGAATGAGAGAATTAGAGAATGAGAGAATTAGAAAATGTGAGAATTAGAGAATGAGGAAATGAGAAAATGAGAAAATTAGAAAATGAGGAGATGAGTTTATTTGGAATTCTTGGAGAGAGATATAAGTTAAATTTACAGATTGTAGAGGGTTAAAATGTGTTAAATATTATAGTTTGTGTTATTGAAAAAAATACAATGATTTGACTTAAACTTTGAGTTTT
>ERZ773010.1091-NODE-1091-length-17369-cov-78.613896_pt1 | contig 17369 bp, 14 predicted proteins | sample MGYA00580842_ERZ773010 | MGnify/ENA primary metagenome ERZ773010 (study PRJEB29015, sample SAMEA2737982) | human oral metagenome | biome: human oral; feature: human-associated habitat; material: dental | place: China | collected 2107 ...
TGGGTAGAAAACCGGCATGCGGAATGTGAGCAGCGATGGCATGGTGAGGAAGGCTCCGCTTGACGACGCCGAAACGTCCCTCGGCGACAGTGGGGGAACTATCAATAGTGATAAACCACATAGTAGTTAGACCTAATGTTTATTTTCAATAACTGGCGCTAAATGAAAACAGCGTGTAAGGTGAGATTCATGACCAAGCCGAACACCGAAAACCAGGCTGACACCACCAATGTGGGGGCGACTGCTGTTGCCGACCACGACCATCACGATCACCATGACCATGAGGGTCATGAGGCTCATCACGAGGAACACCAACACTCCCACGATGCCCACGATCATCACGACCACCAGCACGATCACGATCATGACCATAATCACAGTCATGTGCCCTCCTCCCTGCGGGCCCTATTAGGCGTCCTATTCTTCACCGCGGTCATTTTCTTCGCCGAACTCTTCGGCGGCTGGTACTCCGGCTCCCTCGCGCTCATCTCCGACGCCATGCACATGCTGTCCGACTCCACCGGGCTTGTTGTGGCTGCCGTCGCTATCCTCCTAGCCCGGCGCACCGCCACGAAAACCGCCACCTACGGCTATAAACGATTCGAAGTGGTGGCCGCCCTCCTCAACGCCGTGAGCGTGTCCATTATCTCCGTTTGGATCGTGTTCGAAGCCATCGAACGTTTCCGCAACGGCGAAACCATCGACATTGCCGTCATGCTTGTAGTCGGCGTGATCGGCCTCATCGCCAATATTTTCGGCGCCATCGTGCTCCACGGGCATTCCCACGAAAATATGAACGTTCGCGGCGCCTACCTGCATGTTCTCGTCGACTTGTTCGGGTCCGTTGCCGTTATCGTCGCCGCCCTCCTCATGCAATTCACCGGCATCCTATGGGCCGACACGGTAGCCTCCCTCATCATTGCGGCACTCATCCTGCCGCGCTCCGTGAAACTCGCGTGGGAATCGCTCCGGGTTCTCCTCGAACAAGTGCCAGTAGGCGTCGACACCGAGGGGATCGTCGAAAAGCTCGAAACCGTGGAAGGCGTATCGGCTGTCCATGACTTGCACGTGTGGTCACTCGACGGCAATAAATTGCTCGCAACCTGTCATGTGGTGATGGTGGACGAAAAACCCCGAGCCGACTGCGGGGTGCTCGATGATGTGCAACAGGCCTTCAAGGAATTAGGAATCGACCACACCACCGTCCAAATCGAAGGAACAAAACACCATAATCACGAAATAATTTGCCACACCTAGCACAAGTCATGCCGTAGTTGGGTGGAAGCGGCTAAACTCAAATTATGGGTTTTACCACGCCAAGCTACGATCTCATTGACCTTTTTGACCTCATCAACCGCGGGGAACTCCAACTCCCCGACTTCCAACGCGACTACCGGTGGAACGTCGACCGGATCCGCTCGCTACTTGTCACGGTGCTCCGCGGATACCCCATCGGCTCCTTCATGGCGCTCGACACGCATGATGTGCCCGTCTACTTCCGCCCCCGGCCGATCGAAACCGCCCCCGACATCGGGGTTTCCCCAGGTCTACTGCTCCTTGACGGGCAACAGCGCCTCACCACCCTCTACCAATGCATGCGGGGCGACGGCCTGGTGGAAAGCACGGACTTCCGTAAGAAGAAAGTACGCCGTCGTTTCTTCATCGACGTGAATAAAGCCGTCTCCGAAGACGTGCTGCCCGACGAGGCAGTGGTCTCCGTCGACGAAAACGGTCATGTGAAATCCCACTTCGCCCCAGATCTACCCGAGGGACTCGCCACCCGCGAAGCCGCACTCGCCGCCGGCTACATTCCCGTCTGCGACCTGCTTTTCGACGGCGGCACCGACCTGCTTTTTGATATTGCACAATCCGCCGACGCTGATGCCCGCGAACGCGCAAAAAACTTTTACACCCGTATCATTAAACCCCTCGTCGGCTACGCCGTCCCCGTGATCCAACTCTCCCGCAGCACCGACCATGCGGGCATTGGATCCATCTTCGCCCACGCCAACTCTGTTGGCCTGCAAATGGATGTGTTCGAACTCCTCACCGCGAAATTCGCCACCGAAGACCCCACCTTCCGGCTCCAGGATGATTGGGAAAAAACCGAAAAAATCCTCCGCGCCTACCCCGCGCTTGCCGAAATCGACCGTACCGATTTCCTCACCTCCGTCGCACTCTACGTCACGGCGAAAAAAGGGCACGCATCCGCATTCCGTGAATCCATCATCGAACTCACCCTCGACGAATACCGGCCCGCGGCCGACACCATGCGCCTGGCCTTCCACGAAGCCGCCAACTTCATGGCCCACCGATGCATCATCACCACCTCCCAAGTACCCTACTCCGCGCAGCTCGTCCCCCTCGCCGTCATAGTCGCCCTGCTCGCCGAACGGCCTGGCGTGCTCAGCCAACAACAGGCCTGGGACCGCATCCACCAATGGTTCTGGTGCGGCGTGTTCGGCGAACTCTACGGCTCCCCGGCGCTCACCATCCGTATCGGTAATGATGTTGACGAAGTCACCGCATGGGTCACCGACTTCGATGGGCGCAATAATGTTCCCACCCCCCGGTCCATCGTCCAAGCCCGATTCGTGGAATCCCGCCTACTCTCCGCCGGCCCGAACTCCGGCCTATATAAAGGCATCTACTCGCTCATCATGGGCCGCGGCGCAAAAGACTGGCGCACCACCATCGAATTCAACCACGAAACCTTCTCCGAGCTGGGAACTCACTTCCGGCCCATCTTCCCCCTCAGCTGGTGCGAAGCCAACGGCATTGACAGTATCCTGGCGAACTCCGTGCTCAACCGCACCCCAATGAGCCGCCGCACCCACGTCATGGTCGAGGAATCCTCCCCGGCCCGCTACCTGTACCGCGTCCAATCCAAGAGCCTCCTCAACGACGACGATTTCGACGCCGTGCTCGAAACCCACCTTGTTGACCCCAAACTGCTCTTCCAAGCCAACGCCCCGAAATTCTTCACCGACCGGCGCCACCGCCTGCTGAAAATGATCGAAGAAGCCATGGGCATGACGGCCATCCACGACGTGGACGAAACCGACCTACACGCAGGTGAAGAAGGGCCCGGCGCATTTGCCTAGCCGCCCCCACGCCCGCGCCTGTGCCGCAGCCACCCTCCTGGTTGCGGCACTCCCGGTCGCCGGCTGCCTCTCGACGCCGCACCCCACCCCCGCAACCTCGACCAGCACCCCCACCAGCACCGATGACACCAAGGCGGACACCGGCATCAACCCCGACCTTATTGCCGCCCGCAACACCAACCTCAACCGACACGTTTCCCCCGACTTTCCCAACCACCCCATTGTTCTGCCCGACCGGGACCTCACCGGCGTGGACGCATCCCAACACTTCTTCACCACTTCGGAAACCCTCGTCGTCACCAGCAACGACCCCACCAGCCAACTCCGGGCCGCCTCCATTGCGGTGATCAGCCACGCACCCATGCTCACCCTCACCACCACCAACCGGGCCGCCATACTCAACGAGATCGCCCGCCTGAAAACCCACACCATCCTCATCGTTGGCAACATACCCCACCTGCCAGCCCAACCCGGAATCGACTACATCACCGACCCCGAAACCCCAGACGCCCTGGGAAAACTCACCGCCCTACAGTTTGTTACCCGCGCCGTCACCAACCCACGGCACATTCCCCACGCCATCGCTGACCTGGACGGCGACACCGCCGTCGAACTCGTCCCCGCATGGGCCAACACCACCACAAGCACTACCACCGCGGAAACTTCCACCAGTACTGCTGCCCCCGCAACCCGGCCCACACAAGCCCCCACCGGCCTCAAAGCATTCCCCGCCCAATCGCGCCGAGACGCCGACACCGCCCCCATCGTCATCGCTACCGCCACCTCCACCATAGCCGGCATCGCCACCGCCAAAGCCTTCGGCGCCACCATCCGAATACTCGACGACCCCGACCCCCGCTACAGCCTCACCACCATGAAACAAGTCGCAGGCCTGGCCGACCAGCCCCTCATCGCCCTTGGCGCCCAATTCGGTACCGCCAGCATCCTTGCCGACCGCATCCGCCGCGGTGAACACACTCACCAATACCAGCCGGGACAATACCGCCGCGGCACCGTATACCCCCACCGCATCATCGTCGCCCACCCCATCAACCTCACCACCGCCCGCCCCGACAACCCCGTCGACATCGACGGCGAATTCGAACACCTACACGAACGGGTCATGCGCTACATCACCCCAGACCCCGAAACCCAAGTAACCCCCGCCCTCATCCTCACCGTCGATGGTCTCCGCCCCGAACAACTCCAACTCTGGTTGACCGAGGCCACCCGAAACAACACCTATCTCATACTCCACGGTGACTTCCACCACCTCACAACCTTCGAAACCATACTCACCAACCCCAACATCGGTATGGCCCCCACTGGTGACCACACCCAAGCCGCAACTTGGCTGGCCACCCTCACCCACGACCACAACCTCCCCCAGAAACTCCTTCTCACCTTAGATGTCACCACCGCCGAAAAAGCCCAAAACACCGCCACCCACCACGACGACCTCGCCCCCGTCGCCCTCATCGCCGCAGAAACCCCCGACGACTACCACAAAATAGCAACCCAGCTCCCATCCGGCGTCACCCCCGGAATCAGCATTTCCGCACACAACCCCCTCAACGCCTGGGACATGACCCAACTCACCCCGAGGCCACTCATGATTAACCGCGGATAACCACCAAGCTGGCAACCAGGACCGAAAACCACAAAACACCAGCGTAAACCCAAAACCCGCCCATAATAATCGCAACCACCACACGGGAAACCTGTCGAAGAACAGGTAAAAACCCGCCGGGTCGTTTACACTATGGGCAAGTCACACGCCACCCGGCGGAGACCAAACCCCAATGACAACCACCATTCCAAGGAAAATCCAGGAGATTTCAACGTGAGCCACAACGGCAAACCGGTAGTCCTCATCGCGGACAAACTCGCGCAATCCACCATCGACGCCCTAGGGGACCAGGTAGAAGTACGGTGGGTTGACGGCCCCAACCGGCCCGAACTCATCAACGCCGTCAAAGACGCCGACGCCCTCCTCGTCCGCTCCGCAACCACAGTCGACCGGGAAGTTCTCGAAGCCGCCCCCCACCTGAAAATTGTGGGCCGCGCCGGGGTGGGGTTGGATAATGTGGACATTGCCACCGCCACCGAACGCGGCGTCATGGTCGCCAACGCCCCCACCTCGAACATCCATTCGGCCTGTGAGCATGCGATTTCGCTGCTGCTCACCACCGCCCGTCAAATCCCCGCCGCGGACGCCACCCTGCGGCAACACACCTGGAAGCGGTCCGAATTCACCGGTGTGGAGATTTTCGGGAAAACCATCGGCATCGTAGGGTTCGGCCACATTGGGCAATTATTCGCCCAACGGCTCGCAGCGTTCGAAACCACAATCATTGCGTACGACCCGTATGCGAACCGGGCCCGGGCCGCCCAACTCGGGGTGGAGCTGGTCACCGACCTTAGCGAGCTCATGTCCCGTGCGGATTTTGTTACGATTCACCTGCCGAAAACCCCGGAAACCGCCGGCATGTTCGACGCCGAACTGTTGGCGAAGGCCAAGAAGGGGCAGATCATTATCAACGCCGCCCGCGGTGGGCTCGTCAACGAGCAAGCCCTGGCCGACGCCATCCGGTCCGGGCACATTCGGGGCGCAGGCTTCGACGTGTTCACCACCGAGCCGTGCACGGACAGCCCCCTGTTTGACCTGCCGGAAGTCGTGGTCACCCCGCACCTGGGGGCCTCCACCGCAGAGGCGCAGGATCGGGCCGGTACCGACGTGGCGGCCAGCGTGCTCAAAGCCTTAGCCGGCGAGTTCGTGGCTGATGCTGTCAACGTGTCCGGCGGGCAGGTCAGCGAGGAAGTCGCCCTGTGGCTAGAGTTGGCCCGGAAGCTGGGGTTGGTGGTGGGGCGCATGCTCGCCAAAGCCCCCGTGCGCCTAGAGGTAGAGGCCCGGGGCGAGCTCTCCACCGAGGACGTGAATGTGCTGGGCCTGTCCGCGGTGCGGGGCCTGTTCTCCGGCATCGTCGACGAGCCCGTGACCTTCGTCAACGCGGACACCATCGCCGCCGACCGGGGCGTGACCATTGCTGTGACGACCGCGCCCGAGTCCGTGTCCCACCGGTCCGTTTTGGACGTGACCGGTATCGCCGCCGACGGCACCCGGGTGAGCGTGGTGGGCGCGCTCACCGGCTTGGAGCGGGTGGAGAAAATCGTGCGCATCAACGGCCGCGGCATTGATCTACGCGCCTCCGGGCATAACCTGTTCTTTAACTATTCCGACGCCCCCGGCGCGCTGGGTATCGTAGGATCCGCCCTGGGGGATGCTGGCATTAACATTGTGGCGGCCGCCCTCACCCAGGAATCCGGTGGTGAGTTCGCCGTCCTGATCCTCCGCGTTGAGCGGGAAGTCCCCGACGAACTGCTGGAATCCATCGCCGAGTCCCTCCATGCCGAGTCGTTCCAACTCAACCTGAGCTAGCCGCACCATGCCTTACGACGCCCGATAGTGGGGGATTACCCACCGTCGGGCGTCGCTAAGCATAACCTAACTCTTTATTTTTTTCAGAATTAATCCTACGATGGGAGTAGAACCACCACAACAAAGAAGAATGCCCGGCGCTAGCTGCACAAAATAGCGTCTCCGCGGCAGGTGCCTGGCATCATGGACGCAGGGAGCAACCATGCCACAACCGCCAACAACCCCAGCACTAAGCCTCAACAACATCAACATTTCCATTGCGGGCAAGGAAATCTGTCACGATATTAACCTCACCATCAACCCCGGTGAATGCCACATCCTCATTGGGCCCAATGGATCCGGGAAATCCACCCTACTCTGCGCCATCATGGGTATCAAACCCTTCACCATCACCTCCGGCACCATCCTCCTCAACGGCGTCGACATCACCACCTATGGCATCACCGACCGGGCCCGCGCCGGCCTAGGACTCGCCTTCCAACGACCCATCGGCCTAGAAGGCGTCTCCGTCCGCCGCCTCGCCCACGCCCTCGGCGCCACCCACCGCCTCGACACCGCCGCCCACCGCCTCGGCGTCGACTACCTCATCGACCGCGACGTCAACACCGGCTTCTCCGGGGGCGAACTCAAACGATGGGAAGTCGCCAAACTCGAACTCCAAGACCCCCAAGTCTGCCTCTTCGACGAACCAGAATCCGGCGTCGACCTGCAACAAGTCGGCGTGGTCTCCACCGCCATCAACCACCTCATGTCCACCCCCACCGCCAGCGGAAAACACCGCGCCGCCCTCGCCATCACCCACACTGGTTTCCTCCTCGACGGCGTCGACGCCACCGCCGGACACCTCATGGTCGACGGCCGCATCATCGAAACCGCCAACCCCCGCGACCTCTTCGAACGCATCCGCCGCACCGGATACGTACCCACCGCATAACCCACGACCCACATCCCCCCAAGGACACACCATGACCACCAACAACATTCCCGCCATCCACTCCGGCATCGGCCCAGCCACCGCCACCCCCGAACTCTTAACCACCATCGGCTGGGCGCCCGAAACCCAACGATCCGGCACTAGCATCCTCATCGACCACCACTTCGGCACCCTCACCTCCACCGACGGCGACGTCATCGTCACCACCCTCGCCGACGCCCTCGTCCGCTACCCCTGGGTCCAAACCCTCGTCTTCGACCTCATCACTCCCGAAGAAGACGAAGTACTCCGCCGCGCCTTCGAATCCCAACGCGAACCCCTAGGCACCTTCACCTGGGTCAAAGACAATGCCCACGTCGAACTGCCCTCCCAAAGCTTCACCATCATGACCAAACCCCAAGAACGACAATTCGTTCACGACATCACCGTGATCGGGAAAAACGCCACCGTCGACTTCGTCTCCGGCGCCGCCGTCGCCCCCGAACTCACCCACGCCACCCACGTATCCGTCTCCGAAACCTACATCGGCGCCGGCGCCACCGTCCGCTCCATCGACGTCGACCGATGGGGCGCCAACATGACCGTCCACTCCTACGACCGCACCAAAATCGACGAAAACGCCCGCGTCACCTCCGTCAGCGTCGCCGTATCCGGCCTCAAACAAAGCGTCAACAACTCCCACACCGAAGTAGCCGCCGGCGCCGCCATCACCGACCACACCATCCTCTTCGCCCCAACCGGCACCCGCCGCGACATGACCAACACCGTGTCACTCACCGGCCCCGGCGCCCAAGCCGAACAAGTCGCCCGCATGGTCAGCGACGGGGGAGTGATCGTCAACCGCTCCACCCTGGAAGCCGCCGTCGCCGAAGTACGAGGCTTCCTCGAATGCGACGGCCTCATGCTCCAAGACACCGGGCAAATCGAATCCATCCCCGCACTCGACGCAAAAGTAGCCCGCGCCCAACTCTCCCACGAAGCATCCGTCGGCATGATCGACGACGACAAAATGGACTACCTCATGGCCACCGGCCTCGACGAAGACCGCGCCCGCGACCTCATCGTCCAAGGCTTCCTCAACCTAGACGACCAACAAGTCCCCGCCTCAGTACGCGCCACCGTCGACAACCTCGTGACCGCCGCCCGGGGTGCCGAAAAAATGTAACCCCACCACCAACAAAACATGTCCGGGGGTGTGACTACCGTAAAACGTGTGATCACCTCCCTGACCCCACTGCAACCCGCCACACCAATCGCAAACCCCACCACCCTGCACGCCCTCGAATTCCCGCTCCCACAAGGCGGGAGCCTGGTCTGCCTCACCCCAAAAGAATCCATCCCCGCCTACGAAAACCTCTACGAAAAATACGGCATCACCTGCACCACCAACACCACAGTGGGCTACTGCGGGGACGACGGCATCTACCGATTCCCCGAATACGCCGCCCGTAGTGACCCGGACAATGCCGACATCGCCTTCGCCATCGAACTCCGACTCAGGAAAGTCCGAAACCAAGCACCCAACAGCCGCAAAGCAGCATACCAAGCCCTCCGAACCATTGCGAAAGACGTGCCGCAAAGCATGCACCAAGTCTTTTGGGAAGAAGCCACCCGCATCCTCCTCACCACCCCCAAAAGCAAAACAGCCCACCAGAACGTCAAACACGCCTTCACCACCTCCCGCCGCCACGCCACCTGCACCGACATCGCCAAAACCACCGCCGTACTCGCAGAATTCGCCGCCCACCACGATATTGTGGACCCCAACATCATCACCGACCACATCAAAAACACCATCATCCCCGCCCGTGACGTCCCAGCCGGCCTCAACCTCCTCGTCGCCCCAGCAACCGGCGGCCTGCCCATCAACTCCGACGCCGTTATCCTCATGCGGCAACTCGGGCACCACGCAGCCCTCACCAGGGAAGAAGCAGACGCCCAACTCGTCGCCGCCCTCGCACACACGACAGACGGCTTCCGGTCGCTCCCCCGACGCTTCTTCACCACCATGGACGGCCAGGCGCTAAGCTGGGCCATCGCTGCCAACCCCCATGCACAACAACGCATCCTCGACCGACGCCCCCGCCATTTGGGCCTCAAACGATATCTTCGGCTCGTGCGGGACTCCGGCGCCTGGAACCTACTGGCAAAAACCCCTGGAAAACCGGCATATTTCTTCTGCCGCGAAATCTGCCGGACTGTGGTGCGGTTCGTCTGCGGCAGCGACTAACGCAACCCAAACCGTGTGCTTGAAGCCGCGATAAAGCGCGACTCGCCCTATACCCACCAATCGGGGTGATACACTAAAACCGTCCATTATGCGAGAAAGGAATTCCACAATATGAGACTGGCTGTGATTGGTGGCGACGGTATCGGCCCCGAAGTAACCGCCGAAGCACTGAAAGTACTCCGCGCCTGCCGCGACGACATCGACACCACCGACTACGACCTAGGCGCCCGCCGCTACCTCGCAACCGGCGAACTCCTCACCGACGACGACCTACGTTCCCTCAAAGAACACGACGCCATCCTCCTCGGGGCCATTGGCGCGCCGGGTGAGGTGCCGCCCGGGGTGTTAGAGCGCGGCTTGCTGCTCACCATGCGATTTGCCCTCGACCATCACGTGAACCTGCGGCCGGCAAAGCTTTACCCCACCGCCACCTCGCCGCTGGCAAGCCCCGGTGACATTGATTTCGTGGTGGTTCGGGAGGGTACCGAGGGCCTGTACTGCGGTAACGGCGGTTCCCTGCGGAAGAATACCCCCCATGAGGTGGCGTCCGAGGTCAGCCAGAACACCCGGTTTGGGGTGGAGCGGGTGGTGCGCGACGCCTTCGAACGCGCCCAACACCGCCGCAAGCACCTCACCCTGGTGCACAAGACCAACGTTTTAGTGCATGCCGGCGGCCTGTGGCAGCGCACTGTCGACGAGGTGGCTCAGGAATACCCGGATGTCACCGTGGACTATAACCATATTGATGCCGCCACCATCTATATGGTGACCGACCCGGCACGGTATGACGTGATCGTGACCGATAACCTGTTTGGCGATATTCTCACGGACCTGGCCGGTGCGGTCACCGGCGGCATTGGGTTGGCCGCCTCCGGGAACATTGATGCCACCGGGGTGAACCCCTCCATGTTTGAGCCGGTTCATGGCTCGGCCCCGGACATTGCCGGGCGGGGGATTGCCGACCCCACGGCCGCGATCCTGTCTGCCGCAATGCTGCTGCGGCATCTGCGGGATGAGGAGAATGCGGCACGGATCGAGGCGGCCGTCGCTGCGGATGTGGCCGCCCGCGGCGACGAACCGGTCCAGACCGTGGCGGTGGGGGACCGGATTGCCGCCGCCGTGAAGCACTAGCGCGGTTTCCTTGAGGTTGCTTGGGGCGTTCTTCCGTCAGCCCCACCAACTGGGGGTAATTTAGAGGTAGCCCAAAACAGACATAGTAGTATGACCGTTATGCGTTTTGGACGAATTGCTACACCTGATGGCATGTTTTTCTGCACCATAGACGGTGCGGGTGACGACGAAAAATACCGGGTCATTAGAGATACCCCCTTTACTACCCCCAATTACACCGGCCAGGAGTACACCAAAGACCAGGTGCGACTCTTGGCCCCGGTGTTGCCCAGCAAGATTGTGGCCATCGGTCGTAACTATGCTGACCACGTGGCTGAGGTCTTTCAAAAGTCCGCGGAGCACCTGCCGCCCACCCTGTTTATCAAGCCCCCCACGGCGGTAGTGGGTCCGGGTGCCGCTATTAAGATTCCCGACTTTGCCACCAAGGTGGAGTTCGAAGGGGAACTCGCGTTGGTGATCGGGAAGCCCTGTAAAAAGGTCAAGGCTGATGACTGGAAGTCCGTGGTGTTGGGCTTTACCATTATCAACGACGTGTCGTCCCGCGACCTGCAATTTGCCGACGGGCAGTGGGCTCGGGCGAAGGGTATTGACACCTTCGCCCCGCTTGGCCCGTGGATCGAAACCGATATTAACTCCATCGACGTGGACAACCTGCCGATCAAGGCCCACCTCACCCACGATGGTGTGACCGAAACCAAGCAGGATTCCAATTCCAGCCAGATGATTATGAACCTGGGTGAGATCATCGAGATGATCACCGAATCCATGACCCTTTTGCCGGGCGATGTTATCTGCACCGGGTCGCCGGCGGGGACCGCCGCCATGTTCCCGGGGGATTTCATCGAGATCGAAATCCCCGGCATCGGTAAGCTGGGCAATCCCGTCAAACGCGCCTAACCGGCAAATTCGAACGCGGTATCGACACCAATCGGTGTGTTCCCCTCAAAAAAGGGGGAGCGGCCGGTTGGTGTTATTTTTGTGCACCTGCGGGGCGAAGGCACAGGAATTGGTGCGTTGCCAGGCCTATGGGCAAAAGCATGAGCCACAGATTGACCAGCCACCATGAGATGCCCCACTCGGTTGGCTGTTGGGCGAAGAAGCTAATGGCCATGAGCCCGGCCGCGTGCGTAAATGCCAGGGCGGTGATCTGGAGCGGTTGGCTCAACTGATGGTGTTGTGGGGTGAAAGACCAGGCCAACCCCAGAATGATCGCCACGAGATCCAGAGGGACAAACGACCAATTCCAGGTGTGAAGCGTGGCGTCGTGAGCTCCCACGGTGATGACCCCGATGAGTGAGAGCGTCCAATAGCCTAAAAGGCCCAGGTCGGTGCCGACAAGTAATGCTTTGCGAATACACATGCCACTACTATACCGGTCGTCCGGTATAGTGGGGGTATGAGTGAGAAACCCGACACCCCGACCGATACCCGCACCCGCATCCTCGATGCCGCCGCCCGCATCCTTGTCCGCGACGGCAGCGATGGCTTCACCATTGCCGCCGTAGCCAAGGAGGCCGGCGTGAGCAAGGGCGGCCTGTTCTACCATTTCGAATCCAAAGACCAGCTCATCGCCGGCCTCATCCAGCACTATGTTTCCGGCTTCGACCAGCTCATCGCCCAGGCCGGCGACGAACCCGGCGCCGCCACCCGCGCCTACCTGCGTTCCGCCGCCCAACCGGCACCCCGGCCGGTGCTTGCCCTCCTGGCGGCGGCAATCAGCAACCCGGCGGCGCTAGAAAGCCTGAACCAGCGCTATACCACGTGGCAGCGCCGGCTCGACCACGATGGTATTCCCCCGCACATCGCCACCCTTGTCCGCTGCGCCATAGACGGCCTGTGGTTGGCGGAAACCTTCGACCTGGCCGCCCCGAACCCCGCCACCCGTAGCCGCATGCTCGCTGAACTAGAAAAGCTCATCGACTAGCGGCCGCGATGCCGCAAGGTTCGGCGTCGTCAAGCATGCAATTATTGCCAGCGAACGTTTTCCAAATCCACGCCGTGTGCTTGGGCGTTGGCCTCAATAATGTCACGCAGCCACACTGCCAGGCCGTCAGCGAACCCGTCATAGTACTGCTTGAACCGGGGGTCAGCAACATAGTTGCGGGCCAAAATCACGTGCTTGGAGTGGGTCACCGGGAACCAATCCAGCGACTCCCGAGCCATCTCCGCCAGCTCATTGGCCTCTGCGGAACCCGGCTTCACGCCCCGCCGCATTGCGTCAGCCAGCGTTTCCTGCACGTGGGATGTTTTCTCCCGCATTGCTGCCCAATCGGCCTCCGACATGGACTTTTGCTTTTCCATGGCTTGTGCCCACTCTTCGGTGTGGCCGTATTTTTCCTCTGCTTCGGCTTCCAACTCGGGGCGGTAAAACTCGCCCATGATTTCTTTCCGCCGAGCTGCGGGGACTTCATGAGTGCTCATTGCTTCCTCCAAAAGCGTATCCAGGGCATTTAGCATGCCCGAAATGTGATCTTGTTGCTGCAGAAGAAGCCGCCGCTGCGTCCGCAACTGCGCAACCACATCGGCGTTATCGCCTGATGGATCATCCAAGAGCTCCCGGATGGCCTGCAACTTCAACCCCACCGCCCGATACGTCAACACATCATGGATGCGCTGCATGTCGGACTCCGTGTACTGGCGGAAATCCTGCCAATCCCGATAGCTAGGAACCACCAACCCAATCTGATCCCAGTAACGCAACGTGCGCACTGTCAACCCAAATTGGGCGGCAACATCACCTATTGTGTAGGTTTCTTCTTCCTGCATGACTCCAACCCTAAAACCCTGACGCGACGTCACCACCAAACAGCGCTGGTGACACACTGACATTAGCTTATCGACGCACTATAGTGGCACACCATGACTAGTCAAACCCACGACATGTACCATGGCCATGATGGACCCCACTGGAGCGGTAACCCCAACCAGGCCCTCATCGCGGAAATCGCGCTTGTCCCCACCCCGGAATACTCCGCCACCGCCCTCGACATTGGTGCGGGCGAAGGCGCTGACGCCATGTATCTTGCCACCCACGGCTATGCCGTGACCGCCCTCGAACCCTCCGAAATCGCCAGCGGCCGCATCACCTGTGCCCTCACCACCGAGGAACTGCGACGCCACGTCACCGTCCGCACCGAACCGTTCGAAACCGCGCACCTTGAAGAATACGACCTGGTCACAGCGTTCTACACCCCGCTGCGGGACGCCGAAGAAACCCTCACCAAACTCCTCGGCAGCATCAAACCCGGTGGTCACCTCGTCATCGTGCACCACGACGACATCACCCACATGGCCCAGCGCGAAAACGCCGACGTCACCGACTTCCTCACACCCGATCGGCTGCACCAGATCATCACCGGCCGTTACCTGGACGACTACGAGGTTCTCACTCACGGTGAATTCACCCGCCACGTCACCGGCGGCATGGGGGCCGGCCACACCATCGACCGGGTCCTCCACATCATCCGACGCCCATAACAACAGCCGTTGAGCCGCAGGAAGCTGTAAACCCGCAGGAACCCGGCGCTCAGATGGGGTGCCACCTGCGGGTTTCCCGCGGCCATCAACCGGCTATAGCCCCAGCCCACCCATCCACTACACTAAGAAACCATGTCCGAAGTACGCGTTCGCTTTTGCCCCTCACCCACCGGAACCCCCCATGTGGGGATGGTGCGCACCGCCCTCTTCAACTGGGCTTACGCCCGCCACACCGGGGGGAAACTCATCTTCCGCATCGAAGACACCGACGCCGCCCGCGACTCCGAAGAATCCTACCAAGCCATCGTCGACTCCCTCACCTGGCTCGGCATGGACTGGGACGAGGGTGTGGAGAAAGGCGGCCCGCACGCCCCCTACCGGCAATCGCAGCGCATGGACATCTACGCCGACGTGCTGGAAAAACTCAAACAAGGCGGATTTGTTTACCCCGCATACTCCACCGCCGAGGAAGTCGAGGCCCGGCACAAAGCCGCCGGCCGCGACCCCAAACTCGGCTACGACAATTACGACCGTGACCTCACCGATGCACAAATCGCTGCATTCGAAGCCGAGGGCCGCAAACCCGTGTGGCGGCTCCGCATGCCCGACACCGACTGGGCCTGGACCGACCTGGTCCGCGGCGACATCGAATTCAAGGCCGGCAGCCAACCCGACTTCGTGGTCGCCCGCTCCAACGGCGCCCCCCTCTACACCCTGGTCAACCCGGTTGACGACGCCATCATGGGCGTCACTCACGTCCTGCGTGGCGAGGACCTGCTGCCCTCCACCCCCCGCCAGCTCGCCCTCTACGAGGCGCTCAAAGCCATCGGCGTGGCCCACCACACCCCCCAATTCGGCCACCTGCCGTTCGTCATGGGGGAGGGGAACAAAAAACTCTCCAAACGCGACCCCCAATCCGACCTGTTCCACCACCGGAGCGCCGGAATCATCCCCGAGGGAATGCTGAACTACCTGGCCCTCCTGGGCTGGTCCCTCTCACACGAACGAGACATCTTCAGCGTGGCGGAACTCATCGAAAACTTCGACGTCACCGACGTGCTGGCCAACCCGGCGCGCTTCGACCAGAAAAAACTCGAAGCCATCAACGCCGACCACATCCGCCAACTCCCGCTCGACGACTTCACCCGCCGGCTCCGCGACTACCTTGCCGAATACTACGATTTCCCCGCCGACTACCCAGAGCAGAAATTCGCCCTCCTGGCCGAATTGGTGCAAACCCGGATCAAAACCCTGTCAGATGCGTGGGGGCTGGTGAAATTCCTCGTCACCGCGGATGAGGACCTCACACTCGACGAAAAATCGGCGAAGAAAAACCTGAAGGAAACCGCCATACAGCCGCTCGACGCCGGCATTGCTGCCCTGGAGCTTGTCGACGACTGGAACACCGCCGCCATCGAATCGGCACTCTCCGCCGCCCTCATCGAGGATCTGGGTCTCAAACCCCGGGTCGCCTACGGCGCCCTGCGGGTGGGCATTTCCGGGCAGGCCGTGTCCCCACCACTGTTCGAATCCATGGAACTGTTGGGGAAGGAATCCACCCTGGCCCGACTGCGGGCCGCCCGAGCAGTCACCCCCTTCGTGCCGGATACTTCCGCCGGCTCATAACCATAAAAACCCACGGCCCCGGGCCTAGAAGAGTATTGTGCTCCTCCAGGCCCGGGGCCACAAGAATTTGTGGATAGCCGGTTTGGCTTAGTGGCGGACCGGTTGCGGCTCCGCGTTAGCTTCGACATCGGCTGGGGCGTCGGCTGCCGCGGTCTCGGTGCGCTGCACCTTCAACCACACGAAGAACCCCCACAGCACAAAGGCCCCGTACACCAGGTACAACACGGCCGACGGGTAATAGCCGGCGGTGAGCAGCAGCGGAACGCCCACAATGTCCACACCAATCCACACCAGCCAAAACTCCGTCCAGCCGCGGGCCATACCGTAGGTGGCGAGCATGGAGCCGGTGAAGATCCAGGCGTCGGCAAGCGGACCCCACGAACCCAGCTGCGTGAAGATCCACGCGCACACAAGCGTGGAAATAATGGCGAACGCCACCATGCCCACCCGCTCCCGGGTCGACGCCCAGTGCGGCTGCACCGCCTTCACGTCCTCGGCGGGCTCGGACACAATCGACCGCGACGGGTCGGTTTCGTGCGACTCACGCAGACCAGCCTTGCGGGCCTGCGACCAATTCCACCAACCGTAGAAGCTCACGATCATAAACATGACCTGCCGGCCGGCCTGCCCGTAAAGATCCAAATTCTGGGGGGTGTGGAAAACCCCGCCCAAAAACACCGTGAACAGTAGGGCATTGCCAACAATGCCGATGGGCCACGCCCATACCATGCGCCGCATGCCGCCGAACGCGGAAGCAAGCCCGAACGCATTACCAATGATTTCCCGCCACAGAATCGACGCCCCGCCAATCGTCAGTGTGGCATTGAGTAGTTGAGTGAGAAGATCCACTTATGGTTACTCCTTAAAAATAAAGGAACGAACAAGAGTAAATCCTCAAGGCAATATGTAGTGATGTAGCCAGAAAACCAAAAATTTTCCGCCATTCTCTTCCATCCAGACTGTCACTGTCGGCTGTGGGATCACACCACAATCAGCTTGACCTTCTTGGAGAAAACCCCAAGAAGCGCTCGCGGGCTCGCCCCCAAAAGGGGGATCACCGCCGGTGGGGACTTTCACCCCGCCCTGAGAACGTATCCCTTAGTGTAGGACAAACCGGGGGGAAATGGAAGCCGAATTAACCAGCAAGTTTCGATAAGTGAACCACGAAGATTTGCCAAAGATTAACCCATAAATGGTGGTGGGGATTGTAACAACGAGGTATGGAAGGCGGATATATTCTATAGTCATTCTTATCACCAGTGGTGTTAAGATGAGATGGCTTCGATGCGGTCACCCGGCCCTATCGACACCCTACTAGCTATGGATTAGTTTATAACAATTGATTTTTAGGCTTGAAAACGTGTTACCTCAATCGGTTAAAAAGATTTTTAGCACCTCAGGTGCTGTGGCGCTCCTCACCGCCAGCAG
>ERZ773010.1108-NODE-1108-length-17282-cov-5.876531_pt1 | contig 17282 bp, 19 predicted proteins | sample MGYA00580842_ERZ773010 | MGnify/ENA primary metagenome ERZ773010 (study PRJEB29015, sample SAMEA2737982) | human oral metagenome | biome: human oral; feature: human-associated habitat; material: dental | place: China | collected 2107 ...
TAGCCAAGCCACAAGTAATTCAGCTGACACCAGCTCTTCTGCTAGTCAGGCCACCAGTGATTCAGCCACCGTCAGCGCTCCCGACAGTCAGGCCACTGCCGACCCAGCAGCTACCAGTCAAACCGACCAAGTCAACAAGGACAAGAACCAAACTCCGCCAGCCCCGCCACAAGGCGGGCAGCCACCACAAGGTGGACAAGGGCCTGGTGGCATGCCGCCAGGAGGCCAGGAAGAAAGTGACCCAAGCCTACAAATCATCCTTGCAGGTGGGACCCTTACCATTGATGCGGAAGGAGACGGCATTGATTCCAACGGAACGGTCACCATTAGTGGCGGTAGCCTAGTCGTCAATGGCTCAGTCCATGACGGCAATGGCCCCCTCGATGCATCGGGCGACATTACCATCACAGGCGGCACGGTCTGGGCCCTAGGGACCTCCGATATGCTGCAAGGTTTCGCCCAAGGATCCACCCAGGCTTCTATCACTGCTAACATAGCAGGGACGGCAGGCCAAACCCTTATCATCCTCGATGCCAATGGCAAGGAAGTGGCACGTCAGACAGCCAGCAAGGATTTCCAAGCGGTCATTATGTCGAGTGCCGACCTAGTAGACGGTCAGACCTACACCATCCAAGTGGACGGGACGACCCAAACTGCCACGGCAGCCCTTGTCACCCCGGTGACTGGTGGCTTTCATCCCTAAGCATTAGGGGCATTCTCCTCTACGAAGCTAAGTGCCGACACTTAGCTTCGTATTTTTTTAGCTGAAATAAGGTCTAGTTGAAAAACTAAGAAGAGGCTTGTAAAAGCAAGATAAATGTGTCATAATAATAGTGTAAAGATAGCGGTTTCTGATGGAACTAGTTCCAAAATTGAAACTGCAATATCTTGAATACTCATCACGAGAAGGGGAGGATGTGACTGGTGTTAGTTATAATACCTGTCTATCCCAAGCACCATACCCCTGTGAGCTAGTGGATAACTTGCCCAGTCTGGCCAGTCAATGGCAGACAGTGACCCAGTCCAATGGGGTGGCGCCGGATAGATATGCTGATTAAGCGAGAGGGCCCGTTTAGGCCCAAAACGGCACAAGTTAAAGGGGTGAGGACCGCAATCTAGTAAGTGAAGAGTGTTGACGTAACTGATGAATCGTGAGAATTTGACGTTGGTCCCCAGGGGCTTGCGTGTGGATGAAAGGACGCGTTTATAACGAAAGAATCTGACCATAGGCCAAGGGGCTAGTGGGCAGTTTTCCAAGTCATAAAACGAATTCAAACACGGTAAATAGGCGTCAAAAGTTTGTGGGCAGGGCATTATACACAATCTTTTGACATTTTTTTGTATTTTCCGTTTAAATTTACTTGAATTTAATGTAAGATAATGTTGAATTATGTAAGTGAAGCAAGCGTAAGAGATTTTTAGTAAGATACAGTCCAGACGCCCTCGAGGCAGTCTTAGACGCACTTGTCATAAGCTCTATGCTACTCACTACCAGCGAAGGCTAGATAATCGCTAGGAGGGTAACAATGACAACGATTAATGATATTGCAAAATTAGCAGGTGTTGCCAAAAGTACGGTTTCTAGACATTTGAACGGGGGTTCCGTCAGCCGGAAAACAGCTGCTAAGATTGAGGCAGTCATCAAGCAAACCGGCTACGTACCTAATTCTTTTGCCCAAAGCTTGAAAGCCAAGGAGAGCCGTATGATTGGCGTCATCATACCGCGGCTTGATAGTTTTTCAGCCAACTGTATCCTGAGTGAAATTGACGAAGTTTTCCGTCAACATAACTATCAGGTTTTAATTATTAATTCTAATTTCTCGGTCAGCCGGGAAGAAGAGGCCCTCAGAACCTTCCAAGTTAACAAGATGGACGGGGTCATCTTCCTTATGTCCCACACCGACAACCGGATTATTGAACTACTGGAGAATGTCCAGGTGCCCATTGTGACCATTGGCCAAGAATTCCTGGACGAGAATACCATCTACTACGACGAGGAGAGTGCGGGGCGCCAGTTGGCCGACTACCTCTATGCCATGGGCCATCGGGACATGGACTTCTTGACGGTGACCACGACTGACCCCGCTGTGGGGATTAAGCGCCGGGATGCCATTAAGCAGGAATTCCTCAAGTATGGGGATACCAGTTTCCGCGAGTATACTTGTGGCTTCAACCTCATGGATGGCTATCAGGTGACGCGAGATCAAGTGCTACTCAATAAGCCGCGCCTGATTGTGGGGGCGACTGATATTATTGCCATTGGTGCCATGCGGGCTTGCCTAGAGGCAGGCTATCAGGTGCCTGAGCAAATTAACTTTGCGGGTTTTGGCAATAATGTGCTAGGCTCTTCTATCTATCCTGGTTTGACTACGGTGGAATATCCTTATCGTCATGCCGGCTATGTTGCCACCAAGATGCTGCTAGATAGAATTCAGGGACATGAGACAGCCACCAAACGCAAGCTCGAAACTTCCCTTGTGATTAGACAGTCGGTCACAGCTGTTTAGCTTAATTTGAAAACTAAACGATTTCATTTTCACATTTAATGATATTGACACCGGTTCTATTCCAAGTATAATAAGGCTTAGGAGAGAACCGGTTTCTTTTCTACAGGCAATAATTATTTTAGTCTCATCTGAATGAAGGAGGAACACAAATGGGATTTAAAGAAATCGCACAAGATGTTGTCAAATACCTAGGTGGTAAGGAAAACATCTCTAGCGTCGCACACTGCGCAACTCGTCTACGTGTTATGGTCAAAGACGAAGCCAAAATTGATAAGGAAGCCATCGAAAATACCGACAAGGTAATGGGTGCTTTCTTCAACTCTGGTCAATACCAAATTATTTTTGGAACCGGTACGGTCAACAAGGTCTATGAAGAAGTATCAGCCTTGGGCGTTAACGCTGTAACCAAGTCCGACCAAAAAGAAGAAGTGAAACCACAAGGGAATGTCCTACAACGTATGATCCGGACCTTCGGGGACGTCTTCGTACCAATCATCCCTGTCTTGGTGGCAACCGGTCTCTTCATGGGGGTTCGGGGTGTCCTCACTCGTCCAGAAGTAATCGGCCTCTTTGGCTTAACCGATCCTAAACAAATCGACCAAAACTTCTTGCTTTATACACAAATCTTAACCGATACTGCCTTTGCCTTCTTACCAGCCTTAGTTGCTTGGTCTAGCTTCAAGGTCTTCGGTGGCAACCCTGTCTTAGGGATTGTCCTTGGTTTAATGATGGTCAACCCTGCCTTGCCTAACGCCTATGCAGTAGCAAGTGGGGATGCGCAAGCCTTGACCTTCTTCGGCTTCATTCCAGTTGTAGGGTATCAAGGAACCGTCTTGCCAGCCTTCTTCGTAGGTTTAATCGGGGCTAAACTTGAAAAATGGCTCCATGACCACGTTAAGGATACTTTTGACTTGATCGTGACACCATTCTTAACCTTCTTGGTAATGTCTATCTTAGGTCTCTTCGCTATTGGGCCAGTCTTCCACTCCTTGGAAACAGTCGTACTGGACGTAACCAAGCAGATCTTGACCTTGCCATTTGGTTTAGCGGGTCTCATCGTCGGTGGTGTTCAACAAATCATCGTGGTTACCGGAATTCACCACATCTTCAACTTCTTAGAATTACAATTATTGACTAACGGCGACAAGACTAACCCACTGAACGCTTACTTCACTGCTGCCATGGCAGGTCAAGCAGGGGCAACCTTCGCTGTAGGTTACAAGACAGTTAACCACAAGGTTCGTGCCTTGGCATACTCTTCAGGGATTTCCTGCTTGCTAGGGATTACAGAACCAGCTATCTTCGGGGTTAACCTCCGTTATGGTAAACCATTCGTTATGGGTCTCGTTGCTGGGGCTGCGGGTGGTTGGTTAGCAGGCCTCTTCAAATTGGCAGCGACAGGTATGTCTGTCACTGTTTTACCAGGGGTCTTACTCTACCTCAACAATATCTTTGCTTACCTCTTGGTGCTGGCAGTCAGCTTCGGGATTGGGTTCGGCTTGACCTACGCCTTCGGTTACAAAGAAGACAAACAAGCTTAAGCACAAGCATGACTTATGACAGGACGGGGCAACTCGTCCTGTTTTCATAGGTGCCTACTGGCAGCTGTGCTATAATGAAGTTAGCCTATAATCAAAAAGGAGGACCAGCCATGTCAAGCCGCAACAAAGGGACTTACGCCCAACACTTCCACCTGACGCCTGAGCAGGGACTACTCAATGACCCCAACGGGCTCTGCTATTTCCAGGGTTACTATCATATTTTCTATCAATATAACCCGTATGCGACCGACCACTCTACCAAATACTGGGGTCATGTCCGGACCAAGGACTTCGTGACCTATGAGCAGTTGCCGGTAGCCCTCAAGTCTGATGACTGGTTCGATAAGAACGGGGTCTATTCAGGTGGTGCCATCGTCCACGAGGATACCCTCTACCTCTTCTATACCGGCAATACCAAGGATGAGGCAGGTCGCCGGACTAGCTACCAATGTATTGCCACTTCGACAGACGGCATTCATTTCACCAAATTAGGCCCTGTGACTGAGCAGTTGCCGGACTATACCGGCCATGTGCGGGATCCTAAGGTCTGGTATGATGCGACCGTCCAAGGTTGGTGGATGTTGCTAGGTGCCCAACGCTTGGATAAGACCGGCGACACCGTAGCCTTCTTCTCCAAAGACCTCAAAGACTGGGACTACCGCGGTTCTATCTTCCAATTTGATCAGCCCCTGGGCTATATGTGGGAGTGCCCGGATATGGTCTTCTTGAAGGATGAGGTGACAGGTCAGGACAAGGCCGTCTTCATCTTCTCACCTCAAGGGGTCGACCCAATTGGGGATAGCTACCATAATATCTTTAATACCACTTACTTAGTCGGGACCTGGGATAGCCAGACAGGTCGCTTCCTACCGGATAATGCGGACTTTGCTGACATGCAGGAATGTGACCGGGGCTTTGAATACTATGCGCCTCAGTCCTTTGTGGCGCCAGATGGCCGGGTCATCCAATACTCTTGGATGGGCATTACCTGGCCTGACCAGGAGGCAGCCATCCCAACCCGTCAGGACGACTGGATTCATCACCTGACCATTCCGCGCCAGTTACGCCTAGTAGACGGCAAACTCTATCAGACGCCGATTGCAGAATTGGCAGGCCTGGAAGAGACTAGCCAACCGCTGGATTGGACCTCGGCAGACTTCCGCCTAGATTTGGCGGGCCGGGCGCAAAGAGTGCAAGTGGATTTTGAGACCTTAGCAGATTGGGAACTTTTCTTAGATGATAACGTGACGTTCAAATACCAGGCCGCTCAAGGCCGTCTAAGTCTGGCCCGCTTCAACTGGCTAACCGGCTTGCAAGAATGGCGCCATATGCAGCTAGAAGAGGAGCTCAAGCACTTAGACCTGTGGCTCGATGCAAGCTCATTGGAAGTCTTTGTCAACGGCGGGCAAGTCGTTGCCTCCCTCCGTTACTTCGCCAAAGAGCCCCTGACGCGCCTAGAAGGCAAGGCCAGCGCCGACCTCCAGGCTAAGCTAGTAGCCACTCAGTTTGCCGCTCATCAATATATATAGGAAGAAAAAGGGGCGTCAGCCCCTTTTTTGTTTAGTTTTGGACACGTAATTTTGCTAACTCGTACCCTATTTATCTATGTAATAGATAAATAGGGGAACCAAGTAAGCTAGCCGGCAAATCCTCTCAAATAAGTCGCCTCAATAGCCAGCAAACTCTCTAAGGAACCGCCGGAAACAGGGCAAAAGCCAGGAAAAGTCCCGAGCCAGTGGTCCACTTTGGAGAGTGGACCACTAGCTCCCAGGAAACCGCCGGAAACAGGGCAAAAGCTAGGAAAAGCTCCGCGCCAGTGGTCCACTTTAAAGAGTGGACCACTAGCTCCCAGAAGCCCGTCGAAAACGGGCCGAAACCTAGGAAAATCGTCGAGCCAGTGGTCCACTCCGTCGAGTGAACCACTAGCTCCCCAACAACCCACCCAAAACAGGCCGAAATCCAGAAATCGCCCTCACAGCCAGCCCCCCAAAACGGCACCGATTCCGCGCCACATAAGGCCTAGACAAGAAAATGAGCAAAAGATTAAAAAACTTTAATAAAAGCATTGTAAAATGAGCCGGAGTAGTGTATACTTTTCTCATCATCATGATTTAGGAACCATATTTTAGGAGGTACACTATGAATTTTAAAAAGTTAGGAACAGCACTCTTCGCGGGTCTCTTGCTCGCATCCCCATTAGCAACTGTCTCAGCTCAAGACACTGTCAAAGTCGGCGGTAACTTCGAGCTCTCAGGGGCGGCTGCCGCTTACGGGACTCCAATGGCTAATGGTTTGAAATTAGCTGTTAAGCAATACAATGAAGAACACGGCGGCGTTAACGGCAAGAAAGTTGAAGCGCAAGTCGAAGACAACAAGTCTGATAAGACAGAAGCCGCTGCGGCTGCAACCAAATTAGTTGCTGCTGGCGTGGCAGGGATTGTAGGTCCTGCAACGACGGGGGATGCTTTAGCAGAAATTCCAGTCGCTAACGACGGCAAAACACCAGCTATCTTCCCTGCTGCAACTGGTAACGGGATTACCCTCGACTCTGCAGGCAAAGTCTACGACTACATCTACCGTGTCTGCTTCGAAGACTCCTTCCAAGGGGTTGCCGCTGCTAATTACTTAGCAGATACTCAAGGTTACAAGAAAGTCGTGCTCTTGGTTGACCAAGCGAACGACTACTCACAAGGTTTGGCTGATAGCTTCGTTAAGCAATTTGAAGCTAAAGGCGGGACCATCGTAGCCAAAGAATCTTACCAAACTAACGATACTGACTTCTTAACTGTCTTGACTAACATCTCTACTCAAGACTTCGACGCCCTCTACGTACCAGGTTACTATACTGAAGCTGGTTTGATCATCAAGCAAGCGCGTGAACTCGGAATCGACAAGCCAATCGTAGGTGGTGACGGTTTTGCTAACGACACCTTGATTGAATTAGCAGGTAAAGACAACCTTAACAACGTCTTCTACACTTCTCACTACTCTGACAAGAGTGATGACCCAGCAGTTAAGAAATTCGTAGAAGCTTATGAAAAAGAATACGGCAAGAAGCCAGATACTTTCGCAGCTCTTTCTTACGATGCGACTAACGTGCTCTTGCAAGCTATCAAGGATGCAGGCTCAACTGACCCACAAGAAGTGAACAAAGCCTTGGCTAAGATCAAAGACTTCAAAGGGGTAACCGGGACCTTCTCATTTGACGAAAAACACAACCCAGTGAAGACAGCGGTAATGCTCCACTTCGAAAAAGGTGAAGTTACCGAAGCTGTGAACGTGTCAGCTGAGTAATAGACAGCAGACCCCCTCATGCTAGTGTCGTATTGTTGCTTGGACATCCAGTCATAGCACAATACGACCTTTTTCATGGGGAAGTATGGCGCCTCAGCCTTAGGACTGCTATACTTAATTTGTAGCCATCATACATAGAAAGGAGCTTATGCCTATGAACCTCCAGTGGTTCTTACAACAACTTTTTAACGGCTTGTCGACGGGGAGTATCTACGCCTTGATCGCCTTGGGTTATACCATGGTCTATGGGACCATCCGCTTGATTAACTTCGCCCACGGGGACATCCTCATGATGGGGGCCTTCTTCGGTTTCTATCTGGTTAATGTCCAGGGCATGGACTTCTACTTATCCTTAGCTTTAACCATGGTCTTCACCTCCGTCTTAGGGGTGACCATTGAACGGGTGGCCTACAAGCCCCTGCGTAAATCTACCCGGGTAGCCGCCCTTATCACCGCGATTGGGGTCTCCTTCCTCTTAGAAAATGCCATGATCTATTTCTTCGGTCCGGAAGTTAAGGCCTACCCAACTAGCTTTAAGACCACCACCTTCAAAGTCATGGGGGCGGTCATTAACTCCAAGCAAGTCTTAATCTTCGTGACTACTATCCTCTTAATGGTAGCCCTACAATTTATTGTTAAGTACACCAAGATGGGGAAAGCCATGCGGGCGGTTGCGGTCGATGAAGAAGCAGCTCAACTCATGGGGATTAACGTTGACGCGGTGATTTCCTTTACCTTTGCGCTAGGGTCTGCCCTTGCAGGGGTAGCTGGCGTCCTCTACGGTCTCTACTCCAACCAAATGGCGGCCACCATGGGCTTGACACCAGGGCTTAAGGCCTTCGTCGCTGCCGTTGTCGGTGGGATTGGCTCCATTCCGGGGGCCATGGTCGGGGGTTACCTAATTGGTCTCTTGGAGACCTTCGTCTCTGCCTTCGGGGGTTCAGCCTTCAAGGATGCGGCCGTATATGCCCTCTTAATTGTTATCTTGCTCGTCTTGCCGGCAGGTCTCTTCGGTAAGAACGTCAAAGAGAAAGTGTAGGTGAAGCCACATGCAACGATTCCATCAACGCAACCTGATTTGGTTGACGGCAGCCCTCCTGGGTTATGGCCTCTTGTGGCTCTTAACGTCGACTAACCTAATCGATTCCTACTACCAAATTACTTTAATCAAAATTATGATTGATGTCATCTATGCCATCGGGCTAAACCTGGTCTTAGGGGTAGCTGGCCAGTTCTCACTGGGGCATGCAGCCTTTATCGCCGTGGGGGCCTACTCAGGTGCCATCTTCGCTACGCGTCATGCGGACTTAGGTGGTCTCTGGACGGGGATGCTAGTCGGTGCGGTAGTGGCCGCAGTCTTGGCAGTCTTGGTCGGGATTCCAACCTTGCGCCTACGCGGGGACTACTTGGCCATCGCCACACTGGGTGTTTCTGAAATCATCCGGGTCGTCATCACCAACTACAAGACCCTAACCAACGGGCCGCAAGGGATTAACGCCATTCCTAAAGTGGCAACCTGGCCATTAGTATACTTCTTCATGGTAGTGACCACTATCTTGATTCTCAACTACTTCTACTCCAGTGCGGGCCGGGCAACCTATGCCATCGAGCAAGATGAGATTGCCGCAGAGTCCATGGGGGTTAACGTGACTAAGTACAAGGTGATTGCCTTCGTCTTAGGTGCCATTACTGCCGCTATCGGTGGTGCCCTCTATGCTGGTAACATCGGGGTTGTCACCCCAGGGGACTTCACCTTCAACAAATCCATTGATGTCCTCATTATCGTCGTATTCGGCGGGATTGGGAGTTTCACCGGTTCCTTCGTGGCAGCCGTGGTCTTAGGGATTCTCAACACCCTCTTACAACCTTATGGGCAGCTTCGTATGGTCATCTATGCCATCGCCCTCATCCTAATCATGATCTTCAGACCGGGTGGTCTCCTAGGAACCTGGGAATTACGTCTAGGCTCCCTCTTAACCAAGAATAAAGCGAAGAAAGGAGCAGTCTAATGGCCTTACTAGAAGTCAATCAACTTACTAAAAACTTTGGCGGTTTGGCGGCCGTGTCCAACGTCTCCCTCAAGTTAGAAGAGCAAGAGCTTGTAGGCCTTATCGGTCCTAACGGGGCCGGCAAGACCACCTTCTTCAACCTCTTAACAGGCGTCTACGAGCCAACAGAAGGGACTGTCACCTTATCCACTGCTGATGGGGTCAAGACCTTGAACGGCATGGCACCTTATAAGATTAACCAACTAGGCTTGGCGCGGACCTTCCAAAACATCCGCCTCTTCAAAGACCAAAGCGTCTTGGAGAACGTTATGGTAGCCATGCACGGGCACAACCACGATGCCATCTGGTCCAGTATTTTCCGGACCAAGGCCTACTATGAGACAGAAGCCAAGATGAAGGCCAAGGCCTTAGAACTCTTGGAAATCTTCGACCTAGCCCAATACGCTCAAGACAAGGCTAAGAACTTGGCCTACGGTCAACAACGCCGCCTAGAAATCGTCCGGGCCCTGGCCACTGAACCTAAGATTCTCTTCTTAGACGAGCCAGCAGCCGGCATGAACCCAGCGGAAACCGCTGAGTTAACCGCCTTAATCGAACAGATTCGCCAACAATTTGGCTTGACCATCGTCTTGATCGAACACGATATGGCCTTGGTTATGGAAATCTGCCAACGCATCTATGTCTTGGAATACGGCCGACTCTTGGCCCAAGGCACACCAGAAGAAATTCGTCAGAACCCAGATGTTATCCGGGCCTACCTAGGAGGTGACGCCTAATGTTACGTGTTGAGAACTTAGCCGTCAACTACGGCATGATTAATGCAGTCCGTGGCGTTAACTTCGAGGTTAACCAAGGGGAGATTGTCTCCCTGATTGGGGCCAACGGGGCCGGTAAATCGACCATCTTGCGGACCATCTCTGGTTTGATTAAGCCCGCTTCCGGGACTCTGACCTATGAAGGCCAGAACATTACCAAAACCAACGCCCAGAAGATTGTCCAGTTTGGGATTTCCCACGTACCTGAAGGCCGTCACGTCTTCAAAGGCCTGTCTGTCCGCGAAAACTTGGAAATGGGTGCCTTCTTACGCAAGGACCGCGCCAATATCGAAGCAGATATCCAAGCTGTCTATGACCGCTTCCCAGTCTTGGGCGAGCGTCAGAAGCAAGACGCTTCCACCTTATCAGGTGGGGAACAACAGATGTTAGCTATGGGGCGGGCCCTCATGTCCAAGCCTAAGCTGCTCTTGTTGGATGAGCCATCCATGGGTTTGGCGCCAATCTTCATCCAGGAAATCTTCAACATTATTCAACAGATTCAAGCTCAAGGGACCACCGTCCTCTTGATTGAACAAAATGCCAAGATGGCCCTGTCGATTGCGAGTCGGGGTTACGTCTTGGAAACCGGTAAGATCGTTCTGAGCGGGACCGGCCAAGAGCTCCTCGAGAGCGACGCCGTCCAAAAAGCATACTTAGGAGGTTAAGCAAATGTACGTTAAAAACTATATGTCAACCGACTTGGTGACCATCACGCCAGATACCACTGTCATTAAGGCGCTGGACTTGATGCGCCAACACGACATTCACCGTTTGCCAGTCGTAGTCAAAGGCCAATTGGTAGGGCTCTTAACAGAGTCTGTCATTGCCAAGAACTCGCCCTCTACCGCGACCAGCCTGAGCGTGCATGAACTCAACTACTTGCTCAACAAGACGACAGCGGCAGACATTATGATTCGCCGTGTCATTACCACCAGCCCAGATGCCCTCTTGGAGCAAGCCGCTTCTGAGATGCGCAATATGGACGTCGGTGTCCTGGTTGTCATGGACCACGCCCAATTGGTGGGGATTATCACTGATAAGGATATTTTCGAAGCCTTCATTGACATCAATGGCTACTACACCCCAGGGACTCGTTTCGTGGTGGAAGTCGAAGATGACAAGATCGGTATTCTGGAAGACCTTGGTGAGACAACTGCTAAGCATAACTGGAGCATCACCCAAATGAACGTCTACCACTTGGATGACAAGACCAATGTGGTCGTTCATGTGGATACTCAAGATTCTGAAGAAGTCGCGCGCGTCTTCCAAGAAAAAGGCTACAAAGTGTCTGGTGTCTTCGTGAAGCCGGAATAAATTTAATAGATGGAGGCTAAGAATTTCTTAGCCTCTTTTGCTTTGTATAGAAGAAAAATAGTTAAGCAAAGCGCACAAAATGGGGACTGCCTACTATTGTAAAAGCCTTTTCAAAGGGCTATAATGAAGTTGTAGCTAGAAGCCGGACTCATTAGTAGATGCCTAATCAGAGAAGGGGAGAGGTGAGCGGGTATGAGAACCTTTAGAAAAGTCCTATGGGCCCTAGTGGTGGCTCAGCTCCTGTTTACGCTTGTCTGTTACCTAGTGATTGCGCCTCAGCCAGTCGGCTTATTTAGTGTTGATGCGCTCAGTTCTAACTACCGGCTCTACTTAGAGCCTTTCGCCGTCTTCTCTTGTGGCCTAGGCTTGAGCTGGTTGGCCAGATGCTATCGACGTAGGAAGGGGATTAAAGCCACCTTCCCGGGACTAGTGCCCTTTGAGACCTATTTGTTGCTGGGCATGCTGGTCTATTGCCTCTTTATGTCCTTCCTAATACTAGACCATAGCGGCGTCATGAAGATGCTGCAGAGCTAATCAAAGCATAATAGAAGTGTTGCTAGCGTGACTAGCAACGCTTTTTATTTTGGGGGAGTGTGCCGGGCAGTAACCTAGCTGGCAATTTATGGCCGACTAACTTACTTTTTCTATGATAATTAGTTGTCATTTCCTGCTATATAAATTATGAAATAAACACAGCGGAAATATCTGTTGCGCTTACAAAGCTTGATAAAATAATAATTCGGTGTTTACTCAATGTAACAAAATTCCGATTTCTATTGTATTTCTTAGAGGATAAGTAGTATAATATAGGAGTAACAAGATAGGGTGAAGCACACCCTATCGACTGCTAAGTAAGGACTGTGGAGGCTGGTGGGACCCGGCCTCTTTTTGCATATAGAGCCTTTGAAAAAGGAGACAAGTAATGAATCGATATCTTAAGCGAATTATGATACTGCTTGTATTGGTAGGAATATCAACATTTACCTATACGCGATGGATGGGTCATATGGCTCTACGTAACTTCGATTACTTAGAAAAATTTTACCCCACTAAGGATTTAAGAGAACTGTTCAAATACTTCCCGGAAGATTTTGCGATTATCCACATTAGGGAATTTGCTGAAGAAGGGAGCTCCGGGAAATCCATAAGGATCATTATAAAAGGTGAGAGTAAAACTCAAAAGATTAGTGCAATAGCGGAACTTTACAAGGTTCTTCCAGATAAAAATGACCAGAAAATAGAGACAGTAGATCTTACTTATACGGGTGGCATGACCTTTGATATTCCCAAAGACAAGCAGATTTCTGCTTATCTCAATGATTTTGAACTTTTAATGGCGAATTATAATTATAGGGCTGAGGATTTTGCTAATGCTAAGCCCCTAGACATTTATGATAATCCTGTACAAGGCTATTATGAACGACGTTATCATTTTGAAGCCTCAGATTCGCTTTCAAGTGACTATGGTGTGGATTTTTCAAAGTCTAAGTACGTGGTTGAATTTGGTAAATCACTGTTACCTTTTGATAGATTTTTTGATAGTACCATACGCATTCGAATGCAAGATCCCGAATCTAGGAGTAGTGAAGCAAGAACGATGATAATTTGTAGTGAAACAATTAGTGCTGCCCGGTCAAATTTAGGTAACGAGCGCTGACAAATAGACTTGAAGTTTAAGAGTGGCTGCTTCATTGAACTATGAATGAAAGGGAGAAAGATATGCGAGTGATAAGAACCTCATTCATTATCGTTTTTTGTATAGTCGGCGCGCTATTTTTGGCTTATCAAGGTGTGAACTGGATGGTTCAGAATAATAAAAAGGCTCAATACGCGGAGCTTGTCAGCTTTTTTGATTCGAAGGAAGTAAGGACCGAAATAGAACAGGTCATTAAATCCGAAGATCCGCAAGCCTTCACAGAGGCAGGGGTAATAAAAAAGTATGAATTAGATTATGACAGCATGGGTGTGCGAACTGGTAGAAGTATTCTCGTTCTTATCAATGGGGATCCTAGTTTAAATATAGGGGTTAAATATATATTTTCGAACAACAAATGGCATATGAGTATAGTGACTGTTTCCTATGAACTACAAATACTGCTTGAGTCGAAGGAGTGAAGGGGTATTTCATTTTAGGTCAACATTTCTTTCGGAATAGTTTATTGGAACTGATTCGGGCGGAATAGGACGCAAGTTTGAGCAAAAGAAGGAGAGACATCTAGATGATGTGCTCCTTAGTTGTCCCCCAAATTATAGAAAAAGCAAAACGGAGTGTGAACTTTATGGCGAGGGAAACAAAGCTTAAGTGGCTGATTGTAGTTGGCGTGCTCTTCTTGCTAAGTTATATGAGTTATCTAGGAAATCTAAAGCAGCAATCCAATGTGGAGCCTCCTAATCCAGTGACGACGCCTGGTGAGATTGTAGCAACCTTCGATAATGGTGACGGCACAGAAAACTATATCCGAAAAAATGAGAAAGTTATGCAGTTGGAAGTTAATTATCCTAAGAATATCAAAAATAATCACTTCTTATTCGGAATGAAAAATCACTTTGATTATGGTTCAACACGATGGTTAGATTTGAATGTTTTTAATGATTTATTCAAAGCCGATATGGATGCTTACCTGAGCCTATGGTATGGACTCCAACAACAGTTAAAGTCCGCAGACTCAAAAGTCGAAACCCCATTGGCGGGAACTGCAACGAATGATATCTTTAAGCAATTAAAAATAAATGGCCAGGCCGTTGATGAGGTTAGGGAATACAAAGATACGGACGGTAACACTTGGTATCTTTGGTATTATAAGAACATAGAGCTTAAGTCGTCAGGTAATTCAGTAACATTTGAATGAGATGCAATACTAACGAGTGTTGCGAAGGAGAGCAAAAAATGAACAAGAAGAAACTAATTAAAATACTAGTTATCCTCGGCATCCTTTATGCCTTGGCTGAACTAGGGCGTTATGTCACCGGTAATGATGCGGATACCAATGCTCGCGTGAAGGAACCTGGCGAGATTGTCGCAACCTTTGACAATGGAGACGGGACTTCCGATTATATCCGTCGAAATGGGCGCGTCTTTCAATTAGAGGTGAATTATCCTGGTGGCGGTGCCGACAATAAGGTTATGATGAGTATTCGCAATCAGTTTGATTATGGGGCAGTGCATGGTTTTGATAAAGATGTAACCAGTAATCACTTCTTGAGGAATTTCCAGGCCTATCTTGCTGTCCGCTTCTCATCGGGTGGCTTTGGGTCCAATAGATCGCGTTATCCTTTCGCGGGGGCTGCGACCAACCCCATTTTCACCAAACTCAAGATTAATAATCAAGCCGCAGATGCGGTGCGAGAGTACACAGACTCGGATGGTAAGACTTGGTATCTCTGGTATTACCGAGATTTGAGACTACAACTCGGAAATAATGAAGTTAGCTTTGAATGATGAGTGGGAGTTTGAGCAGTATAATTACTCAATTGAATACGGAAGAGATCCTATTAACTTCTAGGAGGTTATAAGATGAAAAAGTGCAAGCAATTCATAAAGAAATGGTATCCCTTCTTAATCGTTATCGGGATGATTCTAGGCCCAATTGTCTATCACGTAGTGGCGGTTCAGGTGGAAATACATAATCTAGTCTACGGTCAGGAATTAAGAGACAAACTGGATAGTTATTTCACCGAAAGAGATCAGCATGCCTTTACGCCAGAAGGGGCTATACAATCTTATGCAATTAACCCGAAAACAGTGGAACGCACTCCCATGGGCGGTGTAAGAATTAGTGTATCGGTTAATGGTGATGAATCAGTGCAAGTGAGGTTTATTGTGACTAGATTTATGCCGAGTAGGAAAGTTTGGCTAGGTTCAGTTGTAGAATCTCTAGAGTTCCAAAAACTATTGGAGGGGAACTAGTAAGGGCCATCGTGTTCTAGACCATGCCAACACTCGTCTGAAGTGCAGTGATAAAATAGCTTCCATTGGAGCTCATTCCGCCAGAATAGGAGGTATCACCATGAAGAAAAAAGTCAGACTCCTAATTTTTCTCTGCCTACTAGTCTGCCTTACTGGCTGCAAAGTAACCATTGGCGGCTCTATTGAGGAAATGCAAAGTCGCTTCAAAGTTTTAGAACGGCTCTATCCCACTGAGAACGTAGAGGATTTGTTTGAGAAGTTCCCTGATGGTTTCAGCGTGGTTAATCTCTGGGTATACGACAATACGGAGTTGCTTGTTGAGGTTAAGGGAAATCCTGATACCCATCAAGTGACAGGGACAATCGTCCAGCGACCAATTCAGGTTGAAGAGAATATGCCTGAAAAATATGAGAAGGCTATCTATTTTGAGAACGGCCAAATGAAAATGGAGGACGGTAGCCAGGTCCCAGAGGAATTTAAGGGCTTCCGCTTCTTATTTCAAACCTTCCATTTCGAAGAAAGCTTCTTCGAAACAGCAACTTATAATGCGAAAAAGACATCTTACACGCCGGGAACGAGCAATTATTTTATTTCATATTATGCCAAGAACGAAGAGCTGGCCAAATATCTAAAAGTGCCTGAGGATAGCCAATTGAAAATACAGTTTGGTGGCGACATCACGGATGATGAAGAACATAGATTTAAACGGACTATTAGCATTGAAGCAACTGAACAGATAATGCTGGTCTCTGAGATAATAAGGGCTGAATAGGAGTATGAGCCTATTGGTTCGATTCGATGAAGATAGAGCGATATAAAATGATGTAGAAGCTAAAGAAAGTCAGGAAAGGTGGAGCTCCATAGTGAGAAAAGTACTTAAATAGCTTGCTATTCTAATAGCCTGCATAGGTTGCATATTTTTCTTAGGGGAGAAGTGGGGCCAACACATGGCAGTACGGAGTTTTGTTTATTTAGATCAATTGTACCCTACGAAAAATCTTGAGGATTTATTTGAGGCATTTCCTAAGGGATTCAGCATCTTGCACATGAAAACGTATTATGAAAACAAAACAACGATGCAAGTAAGTGTGTATATAAAAGGAGAGCCTCAGACTAGGTTAATTACTGGGGACGTTGAATTGGAAGCAGATATTAATGGAAAACGACAAGCGTTAGAGAAATTCGACATCACCTATCAAGGCGGCACAAGCTTTAATATTCCAACGGATAAAAAGACATCCCCTTATCTCAAGAATTTCCAGCTCTTACTTGCAGGTTTCAGTTATAGAAATGCTGATCTAACCAGTAAGAAGCTTGTTCGAGTCTACGATAATCCATCTTATGGACGGTATTATAAGGAGTATCTTCTTAATGAGCTAGGCCCAATCGAAGGACAAGATGAGTTGGATTTAGAGAAGTATCATTATTCGCTTGAATTCGGAAGAGAGTTGGCACCTTTTAATCTCAGATTTAGAAGTGATCTTGGCATTGACATGTCAACACCTTGGCCACAATCTAAAACATTAGTGAGTGTTCGAGAGGTCATAAGCGGAGATGAGTTTAAGGTGACAGAAAAATAGGCGAGAGATCAATGGCGAGGAATTTAGCTGGAGGCCTTGATTTCTCTATAAACGGGGGTTCGCAAACTTATATTGATGTAGCAATTATTGATATGGGTGAACATCTTGCAGGCTTTGATAGAATTAAATAACTTCTAGGAGGTTTCACCATGAAGAAAATCCCGATACTTATCTGTTTGCTGGTCTTAATTGGACTAGGCGTAGGATGTAATCTAAATAAAAAAGATGATCAGCAAGTGTTGAAGGACAAATTTAGAGTTCTAAAGCCAATCTATCCTATGGACAAAATTGAAGGCTTATTTAGTCGCTTTCCAA
>ERZ773010.1109-NODE-1109-length-17268-cov-27.275548_pt1 | contig 17268 bp, 12 predicted proteins | sample MGYA00580842_ERZ773010 | MGnify/ENA primary metagenome ERZ773010 (study PRJEB29015, sample SAMEA2737982) | human oral metagenome | biome: human oral; feature: human-associated habitat; material: dental | place: China | collected 2107 ...
CCCCCGGGGACCAGAGCGGTGTCGCCCAGCTGCACCGCCAGCTCGGCGGCCATCCGGCGCCCCGGAGCGGAACCCGGTACGACGGCGGCCAGCGCCCGTGCGGCCGCGCTCGGCCTGTCGGCGACGAACTCCGCCAGCGCGTGGCGCACGGCGGTCGGCCCGGCCCCCGCGCCGACCAGTCGGGACATCACCGCCCTGGTCGGGGCCGGCAGTCGTCGGAAGGCCTGCACCGCCAGCAGCAGCGGGTCCTCGGCCAGGTGCCGCCAGGCCGTGTCGCCGAGCAGGGACACGTTCCGGAGGCGTTGCAGGTCAGGCATGAGCAGTCCTCTCCAGAACGGCCTCGTAGCGGTCGAGCAGCGCTGAACAGGAGGCGTGCGCCTCCAGCCACGGCCCGCCGCCCGTGACGACCAGGCGGTCGCGGTCCGCTGCGAGCTCCTGCCACAGACGGGACAGCGCGGCCGGGTCCTGCGGTGGCACGACGTCGCCGCTGCGGGACGCCTTCACGATGCGGCCGGCGGCACCCGCCGCCGCGACGCTCACGTGCCGCCCGGTCGCCATGACCTCATACAGCTTGGAGGGGACCGTCAGCTCCATGGAGGGCCAGTCCTGCAGGGACACGAGGACGGAGTCCGCCCACGCGTAGTGAGCCGCCACCCGATCGGCGGGAACCATCGGCAGGATCTCCACGGGGGCGCCCAGCTCCTCCGCCTCGTGGCGCGTCGGGGCCAGGTCCGCGCCCTCGCCCACGATCCGCAGGACCATTCGCGTCCCCTGCGCACGGGCGAGCGCGGCTGCGCGCACCGCGCTGCGCAGCCCCTGCGCCCGCCCCACGGTTCCCAGGTAGAGCACGTGGAGCGCCTCGTCCGGCTGCTCGCGCGGCACCGCTGGCAGGGCCCAGTCCCGGGGGACGGCGGTGTTGCGCACGGTCACCACACGGCCCATCCCGCGCCCGCGCAGGACCCGGGCGAAGGAGTCCGTCGTCGTCACGATGGCCGCCGCCTCGCGCTCCAGCCTCGTCACAACCGGTGGGATGGCGTCGCGGACGCCGCTCAGAGCCGCCCTTCGCACCCGCGACCACCGGCTGCCCGCACGGCCCGGGGAAGACCCCCAGTTGGCGGCCGAGGCGAGGATGTCCGGCCAGGCGTCGCGCAGCTCGACCACGACGGGCCGCCGCAGGCCTCGCCCCAGGGCGAGGGCCGCCGGCAGCGTCGGCAGTCCCGGGACCGAGCCGACAATGACGTCGGGCCGGTTGGCCCCCGCGAAGCGGCGCAGCCCCAGGCGCAGCGCGTGCGCGGCCGCAACGGCCTGGTCGGCGCCGCGGCCGCCCAGGCCCGCGTCATAGGGGCGGAAGGCCGTTCGGTGTATCAGGGCTCCGGACGTGTCGCGGTGGATGGTTCCGGGGGTATACGTCGCAGAGTTCTCCAGGAGGCGGCCGGCGGGGTAGTGGGGAGAGGGGGTCAGGACCGCCAGCTCGTGCCCGCGTGCCGTCAGCCCCTCGGCCAGCCAGCGCCAGCGTCTCTGCGGGGCCCCGATCTCCGGGGCCCAGTAGTGGCTCAGCACAAGGACTCGCACGGGGTCACCTCCCCGATCGTGGACGGTGGAAGGGGCTCGGCGCCCTGACGAGCACCGGCATGTGCAGGTAGGCGAGCAGGATCAGGGCTGTCCCGGCCACCGGCAGCCATGACATGCGGTGGGAGCGCAGGTCGACTGCGGCCATGGCGCAGCACGCCAGGGCTGCCCCGCTCACCAGCAGCGCCGAGCCCCAGTGCGGCCATCCTGCGGAGACCATGCGCTGGTAGACGTGCAGCTTGTGCGGCTCGTACCAGCGCTGCCCGGCATGCACCCGCAGCCACAGCGTGTAACCCGCGTCCGCCACCAGCACCAGCAGCGGTGCTACGGAGACGTCCGCCGGCGCGCCGCCGGCCAGGCAGACCGTCGCCGCGAAGGACCACGCCCCGCCCAGGGCGTAGGAGCCCGAGTCTCCCAGGAACACCCTGGCCCGGGGCGCGTTGAAGGGCAGGAACCCCAGGCACGCCCCCGCCACGGCGACCATGACGAATCCCAGACCGGGCACCGGCACGACAAGGGAGACCGCCACGAACCACGCGGCCGCGACCACGGCGTGGCCGCCGGCCAGGCCGTTGGCCCCGTCCATGAAGTTCGTGACGTTGACCAGCCCCGCCGAGCACACGGCGACCGCCGGAGCCAGCCACACCGACGCCCCGAACTCCAGGCACGCCCCCAGGCCCAGCAGCAGCCCCAGGCCGAGCTGCAGCCCGAAACGGGTCGTGGTGGGCAGGGAGTAGAGGTCCTCGGCCAGACCGACCAGTGCGAAGGCGAGGATCGTGCAGAGTCCCAGCACGACGACGTTGAAACGCGCCGACATGTGGGGCAGGCCGTCCAGGCTGAGGACGATCAGGGGCGCGGTCCAGACGCTGAGCGCCATCGCCAGGACGACGGCGAGTCCGCCCCCGCGCGGGACCGGGCGCTCGTGCAGGGAGCGGTCCACAGGGATGTCGATGACGTGGGCGCGGCGCAGCAGCGGGATCGCCAGTGCCGTCAGCAGTGCGGACAGGACGGCGGCGCTGAGCAGCCCGGCGACGAGTGCCGGCGTCATGCCTGCACCCCCGATCGCGAGGAGGACTTCATCCACCGGCGCACGAGCTCCCTGTGCTGGCCGACGCGGGTCATCTCGCGGAGGTCGTCGATGGCCTCCAGCGTGTCCATGGAGACAGGGGGCACCTGCGTCTGCGAGACGAGCGGGTGCGATGGACGGACATCCTTCTCGCCGGCGCCGAAGAGGCGCTCGCTCATCTTCTCCCCGGGGCGCACGTGCGTGTAGACCACGGACGCGTCAGTGTAGCCCAGGAGGGTCGCGAAGCGCCGGGCGATCTCCTCGATATTGTGCGGCCGCCCCATGTCCAGCACGAGGACCTCACCGGAGCGTCCCAGCGCGCCCGCCTGAAGAACCAGCTGGCAGGCCTCGTCCACGCTCATGAAGAAGCGCTCCATATGGGGATCCGTGATGGTCATGGGCAGTCCGCGCTCCAGCTGGGAGGCGAAGGTCAGCAGCGCGGAGCCGCGCGAGCCCAGCACGTTGCCGAAGCGCACGGACATGAAGCGGCGGTCCTCGGCCACGGTCCGCCCCACCGCGGAGGTGAGCCGTTCCGCCATCCGCTTGGAGTAGCCCAGGACGCACTCGGGGTCCGCCGCCTTGTCCGTGGAGATGTTGATGAAGCGCTGCACCTCGGAGGCGGCCGCGGTCCGGAGCAGGTCCTGGGTGACGGCGACGTTGGTGAGGAAGGCCTCTTCGGGGAAGCGCTCGGTCAGGGTGAGGTGCTTGAGCGCCGCCGCGTGGAAGACGATGGTCGGCCGGGTCTTGGCGAAGAGGGACTCGATGAGCCCCGGTGTCCGCAGGTCGCCCAGGACCAGGTCCGGGGAGTCGAGCATGGCCCTGCCGTCCAGGGACAGCTGGACCGCGTGGAGGGCGGACTCGTCGCGGTCGACCATGATGAGCCGCTCCGGCTTGTACCGGAAGATCTCACGGCACAGCTGGGACCCGATCGAGCCGCCCGCTCCGGTGACCAGGACCCGCTCGCCCGTGAGGTACTTGCCGATGGCGTCCACGTCGGTGTCGATGGCCCGTCGTCCCAGCAGGTCCTCGATCTCCAGAGGGCGGAACACCTGTGTCCCGCGGATCTGGGAGGATCCGGGGCGGCGGGAGGCCGCGCCCATGAGCTCCTGGGCGGAGGGCATGACCCGGATGTCGAGTCCCAGGGCGTGGGCGTGGCGGACGACTTCGTTCACCTCCTCGGGGGACGCCGAGGGAACGGCCAGGAGCACCAGGTCGGCATGGGTCTCCTTGGCGATCCGGCCCAGCGCCTGCCACGGGCCGAGGACCCGGACCCCGCTGATGCGCAGGTGGCGCTTGGCCCGGTCGTCGTCGAGGATCGCCACCGGCTCGAAGACGGAGTCCCGGTCCTCCTGCATGAGCCGGACTGCCTGGGTGCCTCCGTAGCCCGCTCCCAGGATGATGGTGCGTCGCGCCCGGCGTCCCTCGGGGCGGCGCCGAAGCTCGATGTACTGGCGGAAGAACCAGCGCGATCCCAGGTGCAGCGTGAGCGCCACCGCACCGGAGATGACCGCTCCGCCCACCGGGATCAGCGGAAGGAAGTGGTAGTACTCCGCCAGCGCCGTCACCATGGTGAGCAGCGCCGCGATGAACAGGTCGGAGAAGAGCAGCAGGGGGATCTCGTCGATCGTGCCGAACCGGGCCCGGCCCCGCAGGAAGAGGATGTAGAGAACCGCCTGGAGGGTGACGGCGAACAGGGAGGCGATACCGATGGCCGGGCCCGTGGTCGGCATCGAGCCGGCCTCGATGTTGAGCATCGCGACGATCGCCAGAGCCAGCACCCACATGGCGGAGTCCAGCGCCGGCGTTGTGCCGTGGGGAAGGTGCAGGCGGGAGCCGCCGACGTCCGCCGTCGGCCAGGACCGCCGCGAGAAGGGCGGGGTCATGAGGCGGCCCCGGTGTCATGCGCCTTGAGCGCCCGCTTCATCCAACGACGGCGGCGCACCAGCTGCATCGTGATCGCGATGAGGGCGCCGAGCATGGCTGCGGACTGGGGCACTGGCTGCTCCCCGATCAGGAGGTCCAGGGCGCTCATCCCGATGGCGTAGCCGATACCGCTGGCGACGATGAAGGGCATGACCTTCAACGAGGCCCACGGGTAGTAGCGCCGCGTCACCAGCCAGGCGGTCGTCTGGATGATCAGTGCCGCCACGATGCCGACGGTCAGGAGCCTGGGGAACAGGACGTGGCTGTTGGACAGCAGGGTCCGGACGACCGTCGTCGTCAGCAGCCAGAACGTCCAGGAGGTGAGGTCGACGCGCAGGGCGCGGCTGTCACGGGGGAGGAAGAGCTCGAGCTCACCCAGGCTCAGTCCATCGGGCATGGCGGGTGAGAGAGATCCGGATCGCAGTGCCACGGTGACCTGACACGGGGCTAGACCAGGGGCTTCGCCGAGAAGCCCGCGACTGGCCGACCGCTTTCAAGGGGACCGGCGGCTGCGGCGGCGACCGCCGTCGTGCAGCGTCGGTCAGAAAGCCGGCCGGAAAGTCGGTCAGAAAGCCGGCCGGAAAGCCGGTCAGAGAGCCAGACGGGGAGTGGTGCGATGACTGCCTCCGGGCGGGTGCCGTAGATGACCATGACCTGCGTGTCCATGGGAAACCTCTGGTTGGCGGGCTGCACGGAAGGCTCTCGGGGGCGGGCCTCCGATTCTCGGACCGCTGCAACCGTAGTTGCGGAGTACACCGAGTCGCAACAAACAAGATGGTGCCGGGGCGTCATCACCGGGGTGATCCGATACGGCCGGCGCCCCTCGCCCTCCGCCCTCTCGCGATGGGCCGGACGGCTGGGGCGGCCGGGACGGCCGGGCCCCGGACGCGGAGCGCCATCCGTCCGCGCCCTCGTGCCACCAGTATGCGGACCCCCTGTCTCATATCCCGGTTCGTCTTCGTACCCTGGGGACATGACGCAGAAACAGACCATCAGGCTCGCAGTGATCCCCGGGGACGGCGTCGGCAGGGAGGTCGTGCCCGAAGGGCTCAAGGTCCTGACCGCCGCCCTGGAGGGAACCGGCGTCGAGATCACCGCCACCGACTTCGACCTGGGCGCCGACCGCTGGCACCGCACCGGCGAGACTCTCACCGACGCCGATCTTGAGGCCATCAGGGCCCATGACGCCATCCTGCTGGGCGCCGTCGGCGACCCCTCCGTGCCCTCGGGCGTCCTGGAGCGGGGCCTGCTGCTGCGTCTTCGCTTCGCTCTGGACCACTACGTCAACCTGCGTCCCTCCACCTACTACCCGGGCGCGCCCACCCCACTGGCCGACCCCGGCGAGATCGACTTCGTCGTCGTGCGCGAGGGCACCGAGGGCCTGTACTGCGGCAACGGGGGGGCGGTCCGCACGGGCACCCCCCAGGAGATCGCCACCGAGGTCAGCGTCAACACGGCCTACGGGGTGGAGCGCGTCGTGCGCTACGCGTTCAAACGGGCTCAGGCGCGTCCGGCCAAGCACCTCACCCTGGTCCACAAGCACAATGTGCTGGTCAACGCCGGCCACCTCTGGCGCCGCATCGTCGACGCCGTCGGCGCCGAGTACCCCGAGGTCCGCGTGGACTACAGTCACGTGGACGCCGCCACCATCTACCTGGTGACCGACCCAGGCCGCTTCGACGTCATCGTCACCGACAATCTCTTCGGCGACATCCTCACCGACGAGGCCGGCGCCATCACCGGCGGCATCGGCCTGTCGGCCTCGGGCAACATCAACCCCGAGGGGGCCTTCCCCTCCATGTTCGAGCCCGTCCACGGCTCCGCCCCTGACATCGCCGGCCAGGGCGAGGCCGACCCGACCGCCACCATCAGCGCCGTCGCCATGCTGCTGGAGCACATCGGGCAGGTCGACGCCGCACGCCGGGTCGAGGTCGCGGTCGGGGCCGACATGGCCGCCCGCGCAGCGGCCAGCGCCGCCGGAGCGCCGCTTGTCCGCTCCACCAGCCGGATCGGCGACGACGTCGTCACCGCGCTGCGGGCCTGAGTCCCGGAGGCGATTCGGCGCTCGGCCGGGTCGCCTCCGCGTCGAGATCGGTCGTTCTGCGCGACCCGCTCAGGAAACCGCCCTGCTGGGCTCCACCGTGGGCTTGCGCTCGTTGCCCGGCCCGCGATCCGTGCCGGGACCCGGCGGCCGGGTCCGGTCGAGGGCCGGCGGCGGCTCCTCGGGTGCGGGCGATGCCCCGGGGCCGTGATCCGGTGATGTCGTCGGCTCCCCGCCGGGCCACCGCGAGGACCCCGACAGCCCGGCCACGCCGATCCCCCTGATCAGGGCGCTCCACGCGGCGTCGTCGAAGACATCCTGCGGGCAGGTCTCGACCGCCGACAGCGCCACGCCGTCGGCCGACCAGACGCGCACGAACGACTTTCCGGTCGCGTCCGAGCCGTCGACCCTCGCCGTGAAGGAGCTGACGATTCCGGCATAGGGCTCGCCGTTGTTCAGGCCGGTGAGCTGGTTCCGGCTCGTGCCGGCGTATGACTGGTAGCCCGCGCCCAGGTCGTCCGCCCGTGCCTCGGACAGATCTCGGTCATCCTGCTGATCCCCTCCGCCGGGGACGATCGGCTGCGCGTCGGAGGCGACCTCCGCGCGCACGGAGCACCCGGTTGCCGAGGAGGACCAGGAGCGCACGGTCACGGTGCCCCCATCGACGGCGGGGGAGGGGGCGGCGTCGACGGAGGCCGTGTAGCCGTCGAGCTCGGGGAAGGAGGCGGCAGCGGAGGCGGACGCCTGCACGGGGGGCGCTGCCGTGACGCCGCCGGTCGTCGCTGGGACGGGAGAGGGGCGGGTGTCCGGGGCCGTTCGGCAGGAGACCGCGCTGGTCGCCGCGGCGGCCGCGGCGACCAGCGCCATGGCGCGGCGAACGGCTGCTGCAGACACCCTTGGGACGATGGGGCGCATGACGAGGAGCCTACCGCCAGGAGCAGGTCAGCATACGAGAAGAACCGGTTGCCGTCATGAGCGCGGCTGTAGGCTGCGGCTATGTCTGAGACCGCGGCCGCCGCTCCCACGCCCAGCTCCCTCGAGACGCCCCTGGCTCGTGCCGCAGCCGTCGCCGTTCCCGCCGCCGATGACCTCGCCGGTCGCTTCCCTCTGACCCCCGGCCTCAGCGCCGTCAGTGACGCGGAGCGCACGCAGGCCCTGACCGACCTCCACTTCGGGAGCGTCTTCACCGACCACATGGCGCACGCCCGCTGGACGCGCGGCGTGGGCTGGACCGATCACGAGGTCACGGCCTACAGGGACCTCACGATGTCCCCCGCCGCCGCCGTCCTGCACTACGGGCAGGAGATCTTCGAGGGGATCAAGGCCTACCGGCACGCTGACGGCAGTATCTGGACCTTCCGGCCCCGCTACAACGCGGCCCGGCTCAATGTCTCCGCCCGTCGCCTGGCGCTGCCCGAGCTTCCCGAGGCGGACTTCGTCGCCTCCCTGGTGGACCTGGTGCGCGCCGACGCCCAATGGGTCCCCTCCGGTCAGGGCGAATCCCTCTACCTGCGCCCCTTCGCCTTCGCCTCGGCGGCCTTCCTGGGGGTGCGCGCCGCGGACGTCGTGGACTACTACGTCATCGCCTCGCCCTCGGGCGCCTACTTCACCGGCGGCCTGACGCCCATCAGCATCTGGGTCTCTCAGAGCTACCACCGCGCCGGGCGCGGCGGCACCGGCTTCGCCAAGACCGGTGGCAACTACGCCTCCTCGCTGCTGCCTCAGGAGGAGGCCGCGGCCAAGGGCTGCGACCAGGTCTGCTTCCTCGACGACGTCACCGGTCGCAATCTCGAAGAGCTCGGCGGCATGAACATCATGGTCGTCGACGACGACGGAACGGTGCGCACCCCCCATCTGACCGGCACGATCCTCGAGGGCAGCACCCGTTCGGCGATCATCCGGCTGCTCACCGACGCCGGCCGCCGTGTCGTGGAGGACACCATCACCCTGGAGGGCCTGCTGGAGGACATCGGGTCCGGGAGGGTCCGCGAGGTCTTCGCCTGCGGGACGGCCGCCGTCGTCGTGCCCCTGGGACGCCTCGAGGGCGAGGGCTTCGAGGTGACCATTGAGGGCGGTGAGGTCACCGGTGAGATCCACGACCGCCTCACCGGCATCCAGTACGGGACCTACGAGGATCCGTACAGCTGGATGTACAGGCTCGTGTGAGCACGCGCCCGAGAGGGACCTTCTCGGCGCACGACCAAGCGTAACCTGATTGATGTGCACCGGCACGCGAGGCTGATTCCAGGGGCTCGCAAACAGGTGGTTGCATGGGTCCATGACTGATACCGCCCTGAGTCATCCCTCCCCATCAGCCGCTACGCCCCTGGAGCCCGAGACCCCTCCCACGTCGGTTGCCGACGACGCTTCCGCGCGCCGGTCCGGGCGCCTCTGGAGACTCGCCCTGCTCTCGGTGCTGAGTCTGGTGACGGTCCTGGCCCTGGGGACCGTCGCCGTCGGTCTGTGGGTGAGGCACACACTGGGCGGCAACGTGGAGACCTTCGCGGACCCATTCGCCGACCTGCCGGCGCGCGCGCCGCAGCAGGCGGTTGAAGGGGGGCGGGAACCCGCCACGAACTTCCTGGTGCTCGGCTCGGACTCGCGCATCAGCGCAGGAGACCCCTCGCAGTGGGAGATCGGTGCGCAGCGCACCGATGCGATCATGATCGTGCAGGTCAGCGGGGACCGGGAGAGCGTGTCGGTCATGTCCATCCCGCGCGACTCCTGGGTGGAGATCCCCGGTCACGGGCAGGCCAAGATCAACGCGGCATACTCCTACGGCGGGCCGTCGCTGACGATCCAGACCGTCGAGCAGCTCACCGGCATCCACATCGACCACGTCATCGTCGCCGACTTCGAGTCCTTCACGAACCTGACCGACGAGATCGGCGGCGTGACCATCAACCTGAAGACACCGCAGACCGTTGCGGGAACTGATTTCCACGCCGGTGCCCAGCTGCTCAACGGCGAGCAGGCCCTGGCCTACGCGCGCGAGCGCAAGACGCTGCCGGGCGGCGACTTCGACAGGATCAACCGGCAGCAGGCGTGGATGCGGGCGATCGTGTCCCAGGTCTTCAACAGCGGCATCCTGTCCGACCCGACGAGGCTGTACTCCTTCCTCAGCGCCGTCACCAGCACCATGGCGGTGGATGAGGGCTTCACCATCGATGAGATGCAGAACCTCGCGCTGGGGATGCGGGGCGTGCGCTCCGCGGACATCAGGTTCATGACCGTGCCGACCGCCGGAACCGACATGTCCAATGACGGGCAGTCCATCGTCAACCTCGACCCTGATGCGAGCGCCCCGCTCTTCGAGGCCTTCGCCGCCGACACCGTCGGGGAGTACCTGGAGGCCAACCCCGACGTCGTCGCGCTGCTGCCGGCCACGGTGAACTGATAAGGGACGAGATGGTTGAGAAGGACCCGGAGCGAGAGGGGAGCGCGAATCGAGTACCCCGTGTGGCCCTGGTCGCTCTACATAATGTCAGGAACTACGGATCGGTACTGCAGACGCTTGCGACCCAGGAGCTGATCGAGGAGGCCGGGGCGCAGTGCTCTGTCGTCGACTTCCGTCGCGAAGGGACAGGGGATGATGCCGCAAGCGGTTCTGCCGGAAGTCGATGCGCTCGCACTCCTCTGGCCCCGCAGGTGTACTCGACGCTCCAGGGGCGCGAGGTGCGGCGGCGGTCACTGGTGTTCCGAGACTTTCTCAGGCGAAGAGTTCACCTCACGTCCGGACGCTACAGCTCGTTCGACGATCTCGACCGCCTTCCGGTCGACGATTACGACGTGTACTGCGTGGGATCCGATCAGGTGTGGAACATTGAGCGCAATCGGGACAACCGTCCGTTCTACCTGTCGTTTCTTCCGGAGGAGACGCGTCGGTTCTCCTTCGCCTCCTCGATCGGTATGGCGGCGCTGCCGGAGAGCGAGGAGCGCCGCGCACGAGAGGAGCTCTCCCGCTTCAGCGGCCTGTCCGTCGGAGAGGCCCGGGCCTACGACTACCTCATGTCGCTCGGTCTTCGGGTCGAGCAGCATGTGGATCCGACTCTCGCCGTCTCTGCCGGCTTCTGGGGCAGAGTCGCCTCTGCGCCCGTTGTGGAGAGGCCGTACATCGCCGTCTACCAGCTCAATCGCAACCCGCTGCTCGTGAGCGCGGCCACCCGCATGGCAAGGAGGACCGGCCTGCCCGTGGTGAGGGTGGATGTCAGGCCGACCATGCGCATACTCGGCGCGAGGCGTTATGTTGCTCCTTCCGTCGAGGACTTCCTCAGTATAGTGAGGAACGCCTCCTTCGTGGTCACCGACTCCTTTCACGGTGCTGCCTTCTCACACATATTCGAAACACAGTTCATCGCTGTTCCGCCGCCCCGATACAGCGGCCGCCTCGTGTCGCTCCTGCATCTTCTGGGAACGGATCGAAATCTTGTCGACTCGATTGATCGGGTTGATGAGGCCGCACTTCGCTGGGGGGTGCTCTCCTATGATCGTGAGCGTCTCGCGCACGAGCGCCGCCGCGCCCTGACATATCTTCGCTCGCAGGTCTGCCAGTGAGGCGGGTGAGCTCGCAATGCGGCCCCGCGGGGGCTGCGGGCACTCACGCTGAACCGTCGCGGGTGATGACCACTCGCAGCGTCTTGAGCAGGATTCGGATGTCCATGGACAGCGACCAGTTCTCCACATAGAACAGGTCGAAGCGGAGCGCCTCCTCCCAGGACAGCGACGACCGCCCGTTGACCTGCCACAGGCCGGTGATCCCCGGTTTGGTCAGAAGCCGGCGGGAGGCGACGTCGTCGTAGAGCTCGACCTCAGCGGGCACCTGGGGCCTGGGGCCGACCAGGCTCATCGCCCCCTGGAGGACGTTGAACAGCTGTGGAAGCTCGTCGAGGGAGGTGCGCCTGAGGAACCGGCCGACCCGGGTGATCCTCGGGTCGTCGCTGACCTTGAACAGCGGCTTGTCCGACGTGCCCTGCCGGGCGAGCAGCGCGGTGAGCTCGGCGTCGGCGTTGACGCGCATCGTGCGGAACTTCCATATGCGGAACTCGCGGCCTCTGAGGCCCACGCGCGTCTGCCGGAAGAGCGTCGGGCCGCGGTCCCCGGCCCAGACGAGCACTGGGATCACGATCCACAGCGGTGCGAGCGCGGCGATGAGCGTTGCGGATGCGAGAACGTCGAACAGCCGCTTCGCGAGGAGCCCGGCCCCGTCCAGGCGGGGAACCTGAATCTCGATCAACGAGATACCGTCGACCGGGCGCAGGTGAAGACGCGGGCCGGCGACGTCGAGCATCGACGGAACCATAATGAGACGGCTGGTCGGCCCCAGCATCCAGCTGATCCGGCGGATGCGGGAGGGGCTCAGGCCGGAGTCTCGAGCGATGACGAGCGTGATCCCCTCGGCTCCGCTGATGCTCCGGGGCAGGCAGGCGGTGCCGCCGATCACGGGGGCGGGCAGCCGGTCGGGCTCGGGATCGACGGCTCCCGCATCGGACAGGAAGACGCCCGCGACCGCCAGCCCAAGCTCGGGGCGCCGGCCGATCTCCGCGATGACGGCCGGCACCGACTCCGAGGAGCCCACGACGAGCGTGGGATGGGTGAACGCCCCGTTTCGCCGCGCTCTGACGAGGTGCCGGCGCGCCAGCCAGCGCCAGAGGTGAAGACACATGAGTCCGGTGGGCAGGGCCACCAGGAAGTAGCCGCGCGACAGCTGGAGTCCGGCGAGGTAGGAGAGCAGCGCGAGGCCGCCGAACTCGGTGATCGTGGCTTGGAAGACCCGGTGGTACTCGTCGGATCCGTAGCCGAGAAGATGCTCCCTGTACGACTTCAGGGCCGCCAGGAGCAGCCACCAGGTGACGATGATGGCGGCGCCCAGCGGGGCGTAGCTCGAGAGCGTGCCGTGGCGGATTGTGGCGACGGAGGCGTTCCCCGCGCCGAAGCGCGCCAGGTGGGAGAGGACGATGACCAGCGCGATGATGACAAGATCGCCGATTCGCAGGGCGCGCTGGAACGACTCGATCGGGAGGGCGGATGCGGACTCCGTGCGAGCCCGGCAGCCGAGACTCGATCGGGTCATGTTGTGCTCTCGTCGCGCAGTACCGTCGCAGCGCCGTCAGTGGGAGGGCGGGAGGGGCGCGGGGAGGTCGCACCGGGACGGCCGGGAGAGCTCCGCGGGCGCCCGTCCCAGGAGACTCGGGAGGCGAGCAGATCCAGGTTGTCGGTGATCGCCTGCGCGGTGACTCGCGCAGCATGCTCGCCGCGCCCGTACGGATCGTCGATCCAGTCGCCCGGCTGCGGAACCGGGCGGCGCGCCAGGACGGTCTCAGTCAGAGACCACCACGGAACGGCGGCGCGATCGGGCAGACGCGACAGCACCGCCCCGGCCTGCCCGAGCGCGAGGACGCGCTCCGAGGCCTCGGGATGGTCGGCGAGGATCCAGTCGCGGTGCTCCGGACCGAAGACCAGGAGAATGTCGGCCTCATCGAGGATCCTCCCGGTGAGCTGTCGGGCGCGGTGCCCGCGGGAGTCGGCTCCGAGGCTCTGCGCGATCCTCGCGAAGGCATCATCGATTCCGCGCCCGACCACGGCCATGGTACCCGCTGAGGCGATGTCGATGCCCGCCGTCATCGGGCTCGCGCTGAAGCAGGACGCCGCGAACGCGGATCGGCAGATGTTGCCCGTGCAGATGAACAGGACGCGCGGCGGTCGTGAGGATCCTGCCCGCGACGCCCGGTTCCGCGCAGCGGTCTTGAGCCACGGTGGCGGTTGCGTCATCTCGCCGTCATGCCTCGGTCGTGACGGTCGGAGGCGTCGTGCTGAGGGCGCCGGCACGGGAGCGCCATGTTCGCGCATCCGCCGACGTCCATCCGCCGGCGGCGGGCCGGTGCCGTGTCAGCATGGCGATGAACTCCGCCGTCGATGCGGCCCCTCCGGCGCGCTCGGCGTGCCCGGTGCCCTTGAGACGCATGGCGCTGCCGGGGCCGAGGGCCCGTTTGGCGTGCCGGGGCGGAGGCTCGGCGAGGCCCTCGGGCTCCGCGTCCGGAGCCGCTGCGGCAGGAGCGGCAGGGTCCGAGGGCCGCCGGCCGTCGGTGGTGTATCCGTACACCGTCTCTCCGTAGCGCAGGCGGTCGAAGGCCGACGATGCGACCTGGTTGAGGACGATCCCGAGAATCGTCCCGCCGCCCTGGCGAACGCTGGAGGCGGCCTGTCGCAGCTGGTCCTCGGTGGTGCGGCCGGAGCGAACCACGAGGAGGACTCCGTCGGTGTTCTCGGCGAGCGCGGCCGCATCGGTGACCGGCAGCACGGGAGGGGCGTCGACGATGACGACGTGATCGGTGGAGAGGTAGGACAGGAGATCAGACATGCGGTCGGAGCCCAGGAGCTCTGAAGGATTGGGCGGAGTGTCGCCGGCCGGAATGACCTGCAGCCCGGGTACGGAGGGATGCACGAGCGCGCTCTCCAGCGAGACCGCTCCGACCAGAAGATGGGAGAGCCCGGGGTGGCTCGGGTCGATGTCGAACGTGCTGCTCATGGTCGGCTTCCTCAGGTCGCCTTCCACGAGGATGACGTCCAGTCCCGACAGCGCCATGACCCGTGCGAGGTTCGCCGAGACGGTCGACTTGCCGTCGCCCTGCAGCGCGGATGTCACGACAAGGGTGTGGATTCCCTTGTCGATATTCGTGTACCGGAGATTGGTGCGCAGCTTGCGAAGGGCCTCCTCGACCCCGTGGTCGGGGGTCTCCGAGTACCTTCTTCGTGTCATCTCGACGGAACGCGGAATAGTGGCCAGGACCGGTTCGTCGACAACGGATGCGACGTCCGGCTGGGATCGAATGCGCTTGTCCAGGGCGTCGAGGGCAAAGGCCGAGGCGTACCCGACGACAATACCGGCGAGCGCCCCGATCCCGATGTGCTTGGCCGGGGACGGCGAGCGGGTCGCTCCCGACAGGCCGGCCGAGGACATGAGCGCGACGCCGATGGGCGAGTCCGCGCCGTCGAGACGCTTGATCTGCGCATCCGCCTGACGGATGGTCTCATCGGCTATGGCCTGAGCCTCCTCGGCGGTCGGGGCGCTCGCCGAGACATTGATCGTCAGCGCGTTCTTCTCGTTCTTCGCCGAGACGGAGCGGGCCAGCTGCACCGGGGTCGTTCTCAGGCCGAGCGCGTCGATGACCCCCTGGGCCACGGACTCGGAGGTGAAGACGGGAACGAAGGCCTTGACCTTCTGGGAGGCGAGCTGCGATGCGGCGTAGTAGGAGTCCGTCCTCCCCTGGTCCGCTCCCTGTGATGGCACTGAGACGCGCACGTAGGCTATTGCGGACGCCGTGTAGGTGACGGGCGTCAGCCACAAGTACGTGGTGGAGAGTATGATTCCGGCCAGAAATCCGCAGAGAATGGTTCCGATTCTCTGCCGCGTGAGGGCGAGGATGTCTTCGAGTGTCATGCGGGAATCACCGGTCGCGATGTGCGCGCTTGTCGGCCTCCGCATTCCTGTGAGGGGAGGGAGAGGGGAGGGGAGTGCGAATCACATTTGGAGCGTACATCTCCTCGGGCTGGGCGGCTTGCGCGCATGAGGATCTGTGACTGACTCGTGACGTCCGGCATCGAAAGGTCTCAATTCTGCATAGATATTTTTTGCGGCGCCTTTCGCGATGATGAAGGCGATTCTCCGGCGCTAGGGTGCGGACGCACGGTCGCACCGCTGCAGAGAGCCGACCCGTCTGCTCCCTGGCGCCCGTGTTCGCTCCCGAGGGCCCTTGAATGATTCTGGTGGCTCTCGGAGTCAAAGAGGGCGGTACAAGCCTGAGAAATGGATGACTATTTGAAGGGCAAGGTATGCGGACGCTTATCGACGTGAGTGCTGCGGCTGATGCTGGTCTGATTCCGGCTGCGGTACCGGACCGAGTCCCGGAGCCGTCCCGCAGAGCGTCTGCGCGCGACGCGCTGCCGGCACGTCCATGAGCCACCCGGGTCCTCCGGGGCACCTGCACTGCCCCGCGCTCAGCGTCGTCATCCCGCTCGACGGCGGCATCCCCGCTCGCCACGGGCGTCCCGCCTCCGCGACCGTCTCTGTGCCCGCCTCCGCGCCCACCGCGGAGGACGTCGAGCGGGCGATCCGCTCCGTCCTCGACCAGTCGGTGCGGGACCTCGAGGTGCTCGTCGTCATGGAGGCCCCCGGAACCGGGGAGACGGCCTCCTCGACGTCCCCGGCGTCCACGCTGCGGCACCTGTCGGTGCGCGACCACCGTGTGCGCCTCATGCCCACGGCGGGCATCGCCGCCGCCGTGCGCGCCGCCCGGGCGCCCCTGCTCACGGTCCTGGACCCCCACGACGTCGTCGTCGCCGGAGCCTACGGGGCCATGACCTCCCAGCTGGCGGCCTCCGGGTCCCACGCCGTCATCGGTGCCATGCGCCGCCCGGGCTGCCCGGGCCTCACGGAGACGGCCGGGCCGTGGCCGAGCCGGAGCCGCACCCGGGTGGAGGATGCGCTCGACGCCGTCGAAGATCCTCTGACCGGCCGCCTTGTGGCGCGCACGCGCCTGTGGCGGGCCGCCGTCTGCTCGGACGGCCCGGCCGCGGAGGCGATCGCGGTCAGGGCGCTGATGGCAGCGCGTACGGTCGATGCTCTCAGCCGCTGCGTCCTCACGCACTCCCCGCTGCGGGGTGTCGACGACGCGGCCGTGGAGGCCGTCCTGGCTCGCGGGCAGGCCCTTGCCAGGGCAACGGCCGGCGCTCCGGCCCTTCACAGCCGCCTTGTGGGCGCCTGGATGCGCGACGACGTGGTCGACATGGCCGTTCGCGCCGTCGACCGGCCCTCCGAGTGCATCCGGCGTCTGCGCACCGGCGTGGGCGACCTGCTGCCCGCCGCCGGCGATGAGGCCTGGACGATGCTGCCCCTGCTCGATCGCGCACTGGTGTGGGCCCTGGCCAACGGCACGTTCGCGGACGTCGAGGAGCTGGTCGGCTCGCGCGTCGAGGACTCCACCGCGAGCCCGATCCAGCTGGTCACGGCTCCGCCGCGCACCCTTGTGCACGCCGCCCCGCCGGTGCTGGACCGCATAGCGGCGCTGCCCGCCGAGCTGCTCACCGTCCGCGACTCCGACCTGCGGCTGATCGCCGTCGCCTCCGTGCGGTGGAGGAGGCCGTACTGCCTGGAGACCATCGGCCTGGCCTACGTGCGCGGCCTGTCGGCCGGGGACGCGGGGAGCCTGCTCATCGAGGCGGTTGACGACGACGGGGCCGTTGTGGCCAGGGGCCGCGCCAGGCGCAGGCGCGCCCCGCAGGCGGACCTCGACGCCGACGACCCGTGGCACAGCCACCTCGACGAGGGCTTCATCGCCGGCCTCCACCTGATGAGGGAGCGGGTCGAGGGGAGGCGGGTGCGGCTGCGCGCCGCACTGACGGTTGCGGACCGGGTCGTCACCGCCTGGCTGCCCGACGTCCCGGGGCAGCCCGACGGGCCCCGTGCCTCAGGCGCCGACGGTCCACGAGCGGGTCTCACGGGGGCGCCGGAGATCACCCTCGACTCCGCCTGCATCTCGGAGGACGTCGTGACCCTGGAGGGGCGCGCGCCCAGGGACCTGGGCCGCATCATGATCGCGGCGCGCTCCCGGCGGGGCGACTACGAGCTGGCAGCCGGCGCCGCCGGGGCCGGCGCCTGGCGGGCCACGGCCGA
>ERZ773010.1114-NODE-1114-length-17234-cov-17.987252_pt1 | contig 17234 bp, 12 predicted proteins | sample MGYA00580842_ERZ773010 | MGnify/ENA primary metagenome ERZ773010 (study PRJEB29015, sample SAMEA2737982) | human oral metagenome | biome: human oral; feature: human-associated habitat; material: dental | place: China | collected 2107 ...
TCGCCAAACTGGAAAAAGCCATGCAGCAGGCGGCTAGGGATTTGCAGTTTGAAGAGGCGGCTGTTCTTCGTGATAGAATTCGGGGGATTAAGGAAAATCTGCTTTTTGGGGCGGAGTGATTTTGGAAACTAGATTATGAATGATAAGAGAATTTATAGTGAAAAACGCCCAAGTATTCCCGCTGATTTACGCCGTAATGTTGAAGTGGAATCTGGTCATTGTTGCGCAATAAAGAATTGTGGCGAACATACTTATTTAGAAATTCATCATATTGATGAAAATAGAAATAATAATGTTTTCGAAAATTTGATTTTATTATGTGATAAACACCATAAAATGGCTCATTCCGGAGTAATTGATAGAAAAGCATTGAAACAATATAAAGGTTTATTAGCAGAGAATCATGTTTCATTAATCTTCGAAGAAATTAATGAGTTAAAAGAAATGTTGTATCAAAATAAAACTATTCCGCAGTCAACACCTTCTGAAAATCAACCTATCAATACACAAATTGAAAAGCGAAGTCCGGCTCGATCGGAAATCCTAAATTTTGTTTTAACTCATGTTGCTATAGTATATTATGAAAAAGAACATGATTTATATTTTGAGCATCAAGTGGAATTTTCAAATGAAAAATCTACTCTGTTACTAGATGCATTGAGACAAGATGATGATTTAGAAGAAGACATAATTATTGAAGTCCAGTATCTTCGTAAATCTTATATGGATGCACCAATTTATGGTTTATGGTTGAATAAAAAATTGGAAATTTATGAAATGATTACTGGACGTAAGGCTAAGGGAATTTTGCTTGCAGTAGTAGGAAAAGAATCGATGCTGGAAAATAATCAATTAAGTTCAACAAGGGCAGGTGTTGAAAAATTTAGCGATAATATTGAATTACAAATATATAGTTGTGAACAAATAGGTTTTCATCCAGGGGCTATAAGTGCGGCATTATTTGCTTGTAATGTTGGATAGCAAGCGTAGGTCGGATACTTGTATCCAACAAAATCTTTAACACTCCCGTCATTGCAATCCATTGCAGCAATGCCCAAAATGTCGGATTCGAGAATCCGACCTACGCCAAGCTCAAAAAAGCAGCCTGCACTTTGGATTCTTGAATGTGCAGCAAGCCCTAGCCTGCATTTCCACCAACCGCGTGCGTGGCTACGCCACACACCCTACCTGTAGCGGCACAAACTTTAAAACCGATGTGTAGGGTGTGTGCGGTACGCACGCAGTGTTTGAATTAACCGGTAATCTATACATAAACAAGTCTGTACAGCCCACTAAAACAACAAAATCCCATAGGTACGGCTCACCGCCTCAAGCGGCGTAATCGTAGTATGCATGTTAAAGGCCGTCTGAAAGCATAGCTTCAACGAAGCTAAAACTGCTTTTCAGACGGCCTTATTTCTTCCATTTTCTCAAATCCCCCCAATCCGTCATTCCCGCGCAGGCGGGAATCTAGGCCTGTCGGCATGGGAATCTGCTGGGGAAAAGTTTCCTAAGTTCCACATTCTGGATTCCCGCCTGCGCGGGAATGATGCGGCAGGTGTAGATTGGTTTAAAACCCCGACAAAACCGCCGCACCTTCCGAAACGTTGAATTTACCAACCCAACCTATGCGTTGCCTATGATAGGGACGTTAAAGTCGGCATTGTTTTTCAAAATTCATATGTATATGTTTTATTTTATAAAATTTTACTTTTTGCGTGCATCGTTTAAAAAAAAGATGGAAATTTTAATATGCGGCGGGATTCTATCAGTATGAGTCCGTTTGGTTCGGATTCGTTTTTTAATGTGTAAAGGAGTTTATGATGAAAGTATTGGATACTGCGAAATTGTCTTCTGTTTCGGGCGGGAGGTTTCTGGTTATGCCTAGAGTTTTTTATAAACCCGAATGGCAGAAATGGCTGGATATTTTGATAGGGTAGGCTGCATTTTTGAAAAGAGGCCGTCTGAAAGTGGGTTTTAACTTCGTTGAAACTGTGCTTTCAGACGGCCTTTGTTTGATTTCGGACGGGAAGGGTGGCGACTGTTTATGGGCTAATGTTTTTCAGCTTTCTGCCTTTTGTTTCTTTGCCTGGAAACCAAAAGCATCAGCACAATCGGCATTATCATACCTGCGACATCATGAAGATGTTGCTTGTCGCCAACCCATTTCGGCAACTACTATAGGCTAGGCATTCTGCCGATGCGCCCGCACAGCCGAAGGAAAAGCCAGCGTAGCCTGCGTGAGTAGGGGGTGTGCCTTTGGCAAGCGCGCATTGTTTGAAATTTTATACCCGCGTGCGTGGCTACGCGACACACTCTGTCTACGACTATACGAACTTTGAAACCAATGCGGAGGGGACTGCGGTACGCGCGCGGCAGCTTGTCTATTTTCCCAAAACTCAAAAAAGCAGCCTGCACTTTCCAATCCCCAAAGTGCAGGCTGCTTTTGTACCGTGCGGCGTGTTCAGGCGGCCAAAAATCCTATTTCGGCTGCTGAATATTAATCAAGCCTTTCAACACGCCGTCCAATCCACCGTACACGGAAATCTTGTCAATTTTCTCGGTAACTTTTTCCAATGTTTCCAATTCTTTCAGCCGCAGAGCGGTCGGGTTTTCCTCCATCACGCGGGCGGTGTTCAGCAGCGAGCGTGTGGCGGCGGTTTCCTCGCGGCGGCGGATGTTGTTGGCTTGGGCGGATTTTTCGGCTTCCACTACGCGCGTTAAGATGCTGCGGATTTCGCCCGGCAGGATAATGTCTTTCACGCCCGCGCTGTCGATTTCCGCACCCTGCGGCACTTTGGCGCGGATGAGCGCGGTCAGCTCCGTATCCAAGCCCTGTTTGTCCGCCAACAGTGTGTCCATACTTTTACTGCCGATGAGCGCGCGGATGGCAAACTGCAATTCGCGGTAGAGATATTCTTCGGGCGATTGATGCTGGGCAAACCATTTGGGCGCGTCCGTAATCCGGTAGTTGCATACCACATTGGCGCGTACGGTAACCTTATCTTCAGTCAGCAGCTCCTGCCCCGATACTTCGCAAGTCTGCAAACGCAAATCCGCCACTTGGCTGCCGACCGTCTGGTTTACCAGCCAATAGTGGTAACGACCCTGCGTCAGAGGCGGTTGCTGCACATTGTCGATATAGACCAAGCCTTGATAGTGTTCGGGTACGTTTACCGTGTGCACTGCATTTTTAAACACAGGATGGCCGCCGAAATTGATGTTCTGCAACTGCTTCACTGTATCCGCATCGATTGCCAAACCTTGGGATAAATCAATACGTTGGATTTCATACGGCTGCGCCGCTTCGCGCCAGAACCACGCCGCTTCTTTGGGGCGGATCAGGTTTTGCAGCTTGCCGTTTTGCGACCACAGCAGCAATTCGTTTTCACCGGCTTCCACGCGCTGCCAATGCGCCGCTGCGAGTTCGGGATTTTGCGCCGCCCATTGCGCCAGTTGCGCCGTGTTTTCGTAAACGGGTATGCCTGTATCGGCAAACAGGGCTTTATGTTCCTCGCCCAACAGCAGCACATAATCACCTTCGCCCAGCACGCGCATCAGGCGGTTGCGCTCGGTAATCAGCAGGCGTTCGTTGGCTTTAACGGTATATTTTTGCAGGGGTTTGTCCAACGTGGCGTGCGCCAGCAAAGCAGCCTGCACATTTTCGGGCAGCCAGTATTCGGTTTTCGGCTGCGTGTGCGTTTCAATTTTTCCATTTTCAGGCAACCAAAACGCTGCGTGTTCGCCGCTTGGCACGACCTTTGCGCCAAAATCCTGATGCCACGCCAACGTGTTTTGCCCCACAGGGCTTTCCAGCACCAGCCATTGCAGATTTTCAGGCTGCTCTTTCGCCCATTTCTGCGCGTCTTCCCATTGATGATACATTGCGTTGGCAGTGTGTTGCCGTTCGATTTCGATTTCGTTATTTTTCGCTCTCGCCTTGCTTTGCAGCAGATACCGCCCTTCGCCCAGCACGCGCTGCAAACGCCCGTTGATGCGGATAAGCAGGCGTTCGTGTTGCTCCACGACAAATTTCTCGCAGTTTGACGGCACTTGGTTGCGCAACAGCAGCGTTTCCTGCACGTTTTCAGGCAGCCAGTATTCGTTGTGCGCCAGCGTGAGCGTGTTCAATTCGCTCTTTTCAGGACGGAAAAACGCCCAATAGTCCGTAGTGTCGGTCATGGTAAACACGGGCATTTCATCGTGCCATACCAGTGTATTGTGTCCGGCAGGGTTATGGACAATTTGCAGGAATTTTTCTGCCTTTTTGCGTTCCGAAGCGATTTTCAACAAACTGCCGATGCCGTTCCACTGCACATGCAGCACGGTCGCGTCCTGTTTGTGTGTTTCAATTTCCTTGCCCCAATGCCAAATAGTGTGTTTCCCCGCATTGAGAACGGTGTGCAGGCTGCCATCCAGCAGAACGATAAGGTGTTCGGTGGGTTTGACGACGAAATTTTTGAACATGACGTTTCCTTTTTAAAATGGATTGGACTTGGGCATTTCCGTTGCCCCAAATCCCGTTTCAGGCCGCCTGAAAACGGCAACCCGAAGAAATAGGGGCAACCTGCCGCTGCCGCTTGTGCAACAGCCAGAGGCGGCGCGCCCGTGTGTGTATCGGGGAGCATGAAAGCAGCGCAGGGCTTAAGTTTCACATCTTGCCTAAACCGTTTTGCCGTGCGCCGGTAACATGCCCGCCTTTGCGTCAGCCGGGCCGCAAGCCTTGCCCGTTGTCCTTGCGGTGTGGCGGCGGATAGGTTTCAGACGACCCCAATGGTGCAGGCTGCCTGAAACGCCGTCCGACACCGCGCCGCGCAGAAAGCGGCAGCAGCAGGTTGCGGTACTGCGTTTTTGGTTTTTGAGACCAATAAATGTCGGTTTTACAAACCATTTTCTATCGTGACAGGATAGTGTCGGATAAAGCCCCGACAGGCTTGGTTTTGAATACAGGAATCGAACCTGTTACACAAGGATTATGAGTCCTTTGCTCTACCCAATGAGCTAATTCAAATGCTTGTGTTGCGGGAATCGAACCCGCTACCGTCAGAATGAAATTCTGATGCTCTACCGAGTGAGCTAAACACTTCCATCAGCTTTGTGCTATGGGATTCGAACCCACGTTTGCGGACCTAATTAATGCCCGCCGTCTTACTCCGCTAGACGAAACACACTTTTGCCTTTGGTTTTCTGCTTTCCGCCACTTTCGTAGCGCAGGATGCGGAATCGGCACGCCGCCCGCACAGTTCTGCCTGCCATTAAACATGCAGAGCCGCCGCTAATCGCTTTGAAAAGCATGGATGGATTGTATTAAAAAGGCAGCCTGAAAACAAATATTGATTTTGCAGCAAGCGTAGCCTGCATTTCCATCAACCGCGTGCGTGGCTACGCCACACACCCTACCTGCGGGCGGCACAAACTTTAAAACCAACGTGTTGGGTGTGTGCGGTACGCACGCACGCGTATTTGCCGTTCAAACCATAAACGTCGTCTGCAGGCCTCTAGCATAAAGGCCGTCTGAAAACTAATTTGGCGTTTTCAGACGGCCTTTTGCTGATTTTGGGCAGCCGATACGGTTGTTTAAGAGCTGATTTCCTCCAGCGTCCTGCCTTTCGTTTCTTCGCCCAATGCCAAAATCACCAATACAATCAGCATCATCACGCCGGCGAACATCATGAATATATTGCCGAATCCGCTGCTGCTGCCGACCATTTTGGCGACCACCATAGGCGCAAGAATGCCGCCGATACGTCCGATTGCGCCAGCCCAGCCGGAGGCGAAGGCACGGAAGCGGAGGGGGTAGAGTTCGGGCGTGTAGGTGTATAAAACGCCCCATGCGCCGAGGTTGAAGAACGACATCAGGCTGCCCCATGCCATGACTTCGGCGGCGCTGCCGCTTTGCCCGAAAAACCACGCGCAGACGGCGCAGGCGGCGAGAAAGCCAGCCAAAGTCGCTTTGCGCCCGATTTTTTCCACAAATGCCGCCGCCGCGATGTAGCCGGGCAGTTGCGCGACTATCATCACCAGCACATATTCAAAGGTTTTGACCACCGTATTGCCTTGTTTGACTAGGAGTTTCGGCAGCCAAGTAAAAATGCCGTAATAGGAAAAGACGATGCCGAACCAAACCAGCCACAGCATCAGCGTGCGCCGTGCGAAAGGCTGTTGCCATAGTTGTATGAAGCGGATGCGCTGTTTTTCCTGTTGCGGCGGTGCTATGGCTGTTGCGGCGGGCGTAATTCCCGCTTCCTCTTCCAAGCGGCTGACCAGCCGATGTGCTTCGTCCGTTTTGCCTTGCGAGAGCAGGTAGGGTACGGATTCGGGTATGAATTTCAACACCAGCGGGATATACAAAATCGGCAGCGCGCCGATTAAAAACGCGCTGTGCCAACCGAATTTGGGGATAAAGAAATAGGAAGCGAGTGCGGCGGCAAGCCAGCCCAGCCCCCAAAAACTTTCCAGTAAGACGATAAAGCGTCCGCGTACTTTCGGCGGGGCGTATTCGCTGACCAAGGACACCGCGACGGGAAGCTGTCCGCCCAGTCCTACGCCGACAAAGAAGCGGCAGGTAAGCAGTATTGCAATGTCGGGTGCAAAGGCGCATAGGCCCGTCGCCGTGCTGTACACTGCCATGGTCGCGGCAAATACGGTTTTCCTGCCGAAGCGGTCTGCCAGCCAGCCGCTCGATACCGCCCCCAGTGCCATGCCGATAAAGGCGATGCTGACTATCCAGCCCAGTTGCGCCGGCTGCAAACCCCATTCTTTGCCTAATTCGGGCAATATAAACGACACGATGCCGGTATCCATTGCGTCAAACAGCCAACCTATACCGACCAATACCAGTAATTTGTAGTGAAACCTGCCCGGCGGCAATGCTTGCAGGCGGGAAAGAATGTCCATCTTGATTCTCCTTTGGGGTTTTGAGGAAACATATATAGCAGATCCATTTAGTTTTTGATACGGTACCTGCTAGCGGCCGTCATTCCCGTCTGCGAGGGAATGACGGCATGGATGCTTTTGATTTGGACTTACAGTAGTTTTTGCGAAATTGGGTGTTACCGGAAAGCAAACTTGGTGCTTGAGCGTGTACTGAAAACGTTTGAGGCCGTCTGAAAATTTTCAGACGGCCTTTTTCTAAACATCCATCCCGTTTTGTGCCCAGTGTTCCCTTACCCGCGCTTTGCCGTCCGCGTCCAAACGGCGGTAAAGATTGATGACTTCGTCGGCGGAGGCGGTGTTTTCCGACTGAGCTGCGCCGAACAGGGAGCGCACATAATCATCCGCTGGATGGTTTTGAATATCCTGCGGCGTATCGACCTGCACCAGCCTGCCTTGGTGCATCACGCCGATGCGGCAGGCGAGTTTGGCGGCTTCATTCATGTCGTGGGTAACGAAAACGATGGTGGTGCCGAGTTTTTTGTGAATCAGGGAAACCGTTTCCTGAAGGGAAGCGCGGGCGAGCGGGTCGAGGGCGGAGAAGGGTTCGTCCATCAGCAGGATGTCGGGCTTGGCGGCGATGGCGCGCAGGATGCCGATGCGCTGCTGTTCGCCGCCTGAGAGTTCGTGCGGATAGCGGTTTAGGTAGGTTTCGGGCGGCATACCGACCAGCTCGAGCAGTTCGTTCACGCGCGATGTGCGCTTCGATTTGTCCCAGCCCAAAATGTCGGGCATCAGTTCGATGTTCTGCCGCACGGTCATGGTGGGGAACAGGGCGATTTGTTGCAGCACATAGCCGATGAGGTGGCGCAGCCCGCGGATGTCGTAATCCTTAATACGCCTGCCGTTGAAATAAACATCGCCGTCGGTCGGCTCGGTCAGCGCGTTAATCATGCGCAGCGTGGTGGATTTGCCGCTGCCCGAACCGCCCACCAATACGAAAAACTCGCCTTGGTAAATGGTGAGGTTCAGTTTGTTCACGGCGGTGTGGTTGTCGTAGCGTTTGCTGACGTTTTTGAATTCGATTAAGGGGGTGTTGTGTTCAGGCTGCATCATAAATATCCTTTGCAACTTCGACAAAGCGGCGCGGCTCATGTTCCAATAATTTCGGCAGGTCGTCTGAAACGGCGGCAAGTTCGCCTTTGGCAATGGCGGTGTAGGTGGAAACCCACGCTTCAATCTGCCAATCGGGCGTGTCAGGGTACGCAGCTTTGCGGCTGGCGAAGGCTTCTTCCACGGTTTCATTGTGGTAGTGGTACGGTTTGCCGGTGATTTCGGTTAAGACGGCGGCTATTTCAGCAAAACTTAATGATTGGGAACCTGTCAGCGTGTAGGTCTGATTATCGTGGAGGTGGTTGCCGCATGCGATGTCGGCGATGACGTTTGCCGCCGCTTGGGCGACATCGCGCTGAGAAACGCAGGCAACGCGCCCATCGTCGGCAGGGCCTGCGATGATGCCGTCTGCGTTGGCAATCGTTGCCATCATCTCGCTGTAAAAATTGTCGCGCAGAAAGGTGTAGCGCATATTCGTTTGCAGGATTGCATTTTCGGTAACCGCATGGGTGCGCGCCAGCGTGAAGGTGCTGTCCAACGCCGCCTGTGCAAAAGAGAGATAGACAATGTGTTTTACGCCCGCTTCCGAAGCAGCCTGCACCAAAGTCAAATGCTCCTGTTCGCGCGTCGGGCTTTCGGCGGCGGACACCATAAACAGCACATCCACCCCGTTTAACGCCTGCTTGGCAAGCTCCAAATCGCCATAGGCAAACCGCCGCGTCTCGCAGTTTGGCAGTTCGGGCGCTTTGGCGGGGTTGCGCAACGGCAGGATAAGCGGCAGGCCGCGTGAGCTGAGGTGTCGGACAACCATGCCGCCGATGTTGCCGCTGGAACCAGTGATGGCGATGTTCATGGGGAACTCCTTGGGAAGTGGAGGAAAATAATAGGGGAAGGGTAGCTGAAAAAGTGGCTTTAGGGTAGGTGGATTTTCAGACGACCTTTTAGAAGTAGTAAAGGTCGTCTGAAAACCGATATGAAGATTTTTTTCAGACGACCTACCTTTGAATAGCTGTGTTTTAAATATGGTATTTATTCATTAATTTCACCATCAGGTAGTCCAAACCACCTTAAGGGAATCGTGTTAAATTGGTAATGACAGTTAACACAGATAATATAATCTAAAACATCCTTATACTCTGGTTTGTTATACCAGTCATTTAAAACATATACATATTCGACCCGCCAACCTAAAGAGTGAACCAATTTTGTATATTGTTTCCTCTTAAAGTCGCAAGTTTGTAATTTCTCATCTACGGAACCAGGGGTTTGTTGAAATTTGATTTCAATGATAAATAAGGTATCACGGATGATGATAAATAACCCATTGTCGGGTAATAATCTTTTAGATAGATGGTCTTTCCAATTAATATTGTATTCCGGTCTTTCCAAAAATCGGTAAAACTCATATTTTTTGAAACAATAAGCCTTCAATTCTCCATTAAACCAAACTTCATAACCAGCATTATCATCTGTTTTTCTTAAGTCGTACCCGGGAATTTCTTCAAACAGCTGTCGTAAGTCTGTGCGTTCTTCGAATCTGAGTCCTGTTTGTGTTCTTGCACCGCCGATTCCACCAATAATCATTTTTCTAACCTTTTCTTTGCTAATTCAAAAAAATCTTCTTCTAGTTCGCAACCGCAAAATTTCCGACCATGTTTTAAGGCGGCGACTCCTGTTGTGCCGCTGCCCATGAAAGGGTCAAAAATTAAATCTCCGATGTTTGAAGCTGACAGTATGCAGCGTTCAAGCAAGATGAGTGGTTTTTGTGTCGGATGTTTGCCGAATGTTTTTTCGGCTTTATTTGGAGGAGGGAATGTCCAAACACATTTCATCTGTTTGCCATCGTTTTGTGTTTTCATGGCTTCATAATGAAACGTGTGTTTAGCTTTTTTATTTTTCTTTGCCCATAAGATTGTTTCTGTTGAATGAGTAAAGAAACGGCAGGACAAATTAGGGGGAGGATTGGGTTTTTCCCAAGTAATATTGTTCAAAATATGGTAGCCGATGGTTTGCATCAGGTAGCCGATTAAATAGATATTATGGAATGTGCCGCAAACCCAAATTGTGCCGTTTGGTTTTAATAAGGCGTAACACAGTCGAAGCCATTCTTCGTAGAATTCCAAATCTGCCGCCATTCCTTTGGATTTATCCCAGTTGCCCTTATTGACGGAAACCATTTGTCCGTTTTGACAACTGAAGCCGTTATTGGAAAGAAAATAAGGTGGGTCTGCGAAAATCATATCAAAACAGCCGTTTGGATGTTTTTCCAATATCTTCTGCATGACGTTAAGGGAATTTTCGTTGTAGAGGACAAGGTCGTCTGAAACGATTTTTTTCAAACGGTTTTGATAAATGGCGGCTTCTTCAGCCAGTTTGTCGAAATCACTCATAAATTGCCAGCAATTCTCCAACCTTCTTACGGCTGCTGCCCTTTGCAGCGATATTGCGTTGTACTTCAACTGTTTTCAGAATGGCAGAAGAATAAATATCCCTTGTGAATTCAGTATCATGATTTGAAATCAAAACGCCTTGAGAGTTAGGTGCAATTTGTTGGGCTGACTGGGAAAGGCGGATTTGATCGTCTAAATTGAAACCTTCTTTGGCATAAGTGGTAAATGAAGCGGTTGGGCTTAAAGGCGCATAAGGAGGATCACAATAAACAGTATCCGTATTGTCTGCCAGAGATAGGGTCGTCTGAAAATCTCCGCACATTAATTCAACTCTGTCAGATTTTTGAATGAAACCTTCCATTTCTTGTTGGGGAAAGTAAGGCGATTTGTAGCGTCCGAACGGCACATTGAATGCCCCTTTGCTGTTGTAACGGCATAAACCGTTAAAAGCATGGCGGTTCAAATAAATAAATAGTGCTGAACGTTCATGTAGATTTTTGCTGGAATTGAATTGTTCCCGCAATTCATAGAATCTTGAATCGCTATTGTTTTCGGAAGTAAAGAAAGATCGGGCATAGTCGATGAATCCAGATTTTTCTGCTTTCAGAATACGGAATAAGCCGATTACATCAGCGTTAATATCATTGAATAGATAATGTTCGAAATCCAATGCAAGAGACAAAGCGGCAGAACCGCAAAAGGGTTCAATCAGACGTTTTCGTGCAGAAGAAGGGAGGTTGTGTTCGATAAAGGGGACAAGTTTATGTTTGCCGCCTGCCCATTTTAGGAAGGGTTTTGAAGCCATTAGGATGCAGAGTATAAGCGTGGTTGATTGGCTTGGAATTGTGCCAAAACATCGTGAGGAATACAATGGATTTATGTTTTGGGGACGTGCATAGGTTGTGCCGAGACCCAACAAACCGTTTAATTTTTCTAAAACGTTGGGTTTATCAACCTAACCTTGCTGGGTGGAAATAGGCTAAGGGCAGCTGAAAAAGTGGCTTTAGGGGAGATCGGTTTTCAGACGACCTTTGAATTACAAGACTTATTTCCCTCGTTTCTGCTGCATCAGCCAATCACGGGCGGGTTCGAGCAGGTAGGCGTAATCAAACGAATACATATGCTCCGCGCCTTTGTGGGTGGTGTTTGCGGGAATCACCGTATTCGGCGTGAAGCGGATGAAGTTGATATGTCTGCCTTGGGCAAGCATTTGTTGGACTTTCGCGTCTTGTTCGGCCTGCGGCAGTTTGGCGGAAAACTCGGTTTCAGCGTAGGCGACTTTGTTTTGTTGCAGCATTTCGCCGACTTGCGCCATGCCTGCCGATGTCTTCGGATCGGCGGCGGAAACGGTGTAGATGAATTTCGCCTGCACCAACGGTTTCAACACGTTGATGTCCCATTGGCTGCCGACGAACATCGAAGCGGCAAAAAGATTCGGTTCGATACTGTTCAGGTAGAAGGAAATCATGCCGCCCATGGATTGGCCGGTGGTATAAATGCGGTCGGGGTCAATCGGTTTTTCAGTCATCAGGCTTCTGACGAGGCGCAGGGTCATACCGACTTCATCCGTGGTTTGCCATTGGTCGTTTACCGCCGTTTCGGTGTAGAACGGCACGAGGACGAAGGCGGGATGTTTCACCTGCGCTTCGTCGAAGCTGCTTTTCAGACGACCTGAAAAGCAGCCTAGTTTATCAACCCAACTTACCTATTGTTACCCACCGTACAGGTTTTGCTACCTTTTATTCCGCAACAGGCGACGCCATTCCCCAAAAAGGCAAATTTTTAGATTGGATGGAGCAAGGCGGGGCGGTACTGTACAATGCGTTAAGCGACCAAAAAGTGCAAATTGACACCATTAATGGGACGAAGTGGGCATTTCCTATTTCAACGACGCAGGCAAAATCACCGATATGGGGTATTTGTGCGAAGAGATGCGCTTGGCGACTGAAATAGGTTTGAAATTAACAAAATTATTATAGGGGCTGTTGTCCCTTTTCTGTACAGGAGAATATCATGAAAACCATCCGCTTACTTTACCCCGACCACCTCGGCGGTGGTTTGCATACCTACTATTTCGGTGCAAATTTAATGGCGCATATTCTGCCCCAAAACCCTAACCAACCGCTGATAAAAGTGGATATTGCCGAACCAAGCGACAAACAGCACGAAGTTTCAGACGGCATACTTGCTAAAAATGAAGTATTTGCCGGCATTCAATCTGCAACGCAGATTTTAGTACGCGAGCAGCCTGAAAAAGTGATTACCATCGGCGGCAACTGCTTGGTTTCGCAGGCAAGTTTTGACTATCTGCACGGTAAATACCAAAACGTCGGCGTGATTTGGATCGACGCCCATCCCGATGTGTCCATTCCGAAAAACGGCTACCCGAACGCCCATGCTATGGTGCTTGGGGCATTACTCGGACAAGCCGAAAACCCGCTTGCCGAACTACGCCAAAATCCGCCGTTCCAAGCCGACCAAATCCTTTACGTCGGCTTACAGGGCTTGCACGACTACCAAGCCCAATATCTTGACGACATCGGCGTAAATTATCAAATTCAAACAGAAAATTTTATCGGCAATGATGAAATCAAAGCCTTTATGTCCCGCTTCGAACATATTTTGGTGCATTTAGACATCGACGTGTTGGATGCCAAACGTTTCCATTCCACCTATTTCGCCAACCCCGAACTCAAAGGCGACGGCAGCGGCGCAGGTAGAATGACGATGACAGAACTGGCAGACATCTTGCGGCTTATTTCTGAACAAAGCGATATTGTTAGTTTTACCGTGGCGGAGTATTTGCCGTTTGATGAATATGAATTGCACAACGCTTTGATGGGGGTAGATATTTTTAGGCTTCAGTCCTAGGGTTACACTATTTTGTCTTGTATTTTTCAGGTAGCCTTTGGCGTTTCAGCAAGCGTAGGCTGGGTCGAGACCCAACAAACCGTTAATCTATCTAAAACGTTGGGTTTATCAACCCAACCTACCTGATTCGGAGGAGAAATTAACCCAAAGTCGCCGTCAGATTGGCTGTAAAAGGTCGTCTGAAAAGTAAAAAGCAGTCCGCAACTTCATTTTGAAAGTGCGGACTGCTTTTGTTTGGACTCGGTTAAGGTTGTACTTTGAGGATGCCTTGCATCTACAACCATTTAGCGGAATTCAAACAACTCCAAATGTTGCGACCGTGTTTTTAAGCTATCTGAGATGCTGCGTGTGAAACTTCGGCTGCCGCAGAGCCATAGGCTGCGGTTTGCGCTATCGCGGACGGTTTGACCGATATGTTCGGCGGTGAGCCTTTGGGTTTCGGAGGGGATATAGTGGAAATAGACATTGGCTTGTTGCGCTAAATTTTGCCAGTGAGCGAGCGTTTCGGCAGGCAGGTTTCTATCGGCATGAAACCAGTCTATTGGCTGGGTGGCGGGCTGTTTGGCCAGTTCATTGAGTCGTGCGAGAAAAGGGGTAAAACCGATACCGTTGCTGACCCAGATTTGCGCTTGTCCATCGGAAAAGTCGAATCGTCCGTATGCGCCGTCGATTTGCACGGTGTCGCCAACATTCAGGCGTTGCGGCAGGCGGCGGGTGTAGTCGCCTAGATTTTTGATGATGAGCGTGAGCTGTTGGTTATCAGGCTGCCAGTCGGAGGCAATAGTAAAGGGGTGGCTTTCTCCGTGTGTGCGTAAAAAGAGGAATTGTCCTGCGCGGTGTCCCTGCCATTTCGGGGCATTCAGGGTCAGGGAAAGCAGATTGCCGTTTTGATTGAGGGCGGATACGGTGGCGTTTTGCGGTTTGCCGATGCGTTTGAATAGGGCAATCAGCGAGCAGGCGATGCCTGCAAGCAAGGCGGCGATGAGCAGCCAGCCCAGCGGTTGCGACCAGTAGGCAAAATTTGCCAGTACGATGGTGTGCCACACAAGTGCGAGATAAACGGGGACGATAAGTATGTGGAGTTTGGCAAACCAGCGGTAGGGTATGCGTTTGATGAGGGCGGCGACAAGCAGCACGATGGCGACATAAAAAGTGATTTCGCCAACTTCTTCGGCAAAGTGGCGTTGGGTAGCCAGCCAATCTTTTAACGTCAATATTTCCTGCATCGGCGGGCGCGGCGGCTTTTTGCCGTCAAACAGACCGAGCTTTACCAGCCATTTGGGGAATTGCTTACTGGTCCAATGCAGGATGCTGCCTGAAAGGGCAATGATGCCGAACCATTTGTGCAGGCGGTACATTTTGTCCAGTCCGCCGAGCGGGGTTTCCAGCATTTTGGGGCGCACGGCAAGTATCAGGCAGCCACTCATGGCCAGTATGCTGATGGTGCCTGTGAGTTGCAGCAGTAGGCTGCGCAGGGGATATACCCCCAGCTTTTCCGGAAACGGAGTAGCAAACAGCCATAAAGCGAATATGCCGCCGAAAAAGACGGCTAAGGTCAGTTTGAGATTTCTCATTTTGGTTGTTCCTTATGGATGGGAATATGAAGCGGTCTGCGCCGTTTGTGGGAATTGTATGTGGGGAAAATTAGATGGAAATTATTGGTGTGGGTAAGGGTGGGAGGGGTTTACCTGTTGAAGTCGTCTGAAAAGTGCAGGCTGCTTTTTGGGTTTTCAGACGACCTTCAAAGCAGCCTGCACCCAGGTATCTTGGATTGACTAACGCGAGCTATCTGCCAAATACTTTCCGCCAGGCATTCGGATTGATTTTAAACTTGGCTTTGAACTGCAAACGTAGGTTTGCCGCGCTGCCGAAGCCGCTTTGTTCGGCGATGCGTTCTATCGGCAAATCCGTATTTTCCAACAAATCCTGTACCTGCCATAGCCGCTCTGTGGTGAGCCACTCACCGAAATTCATGCCTGTGGCTTGAGAAAAATGGCGGATAAAGGTACGACGGGAAACGGCTAATTTTTTTGCCAAATCGTCCAAACGGTATGGGGTCGCAAGGTTTTGGCGCAGTTCGTCCAATAAGTGATTGATTTTGTCATCGGCGGTACGACGTTCGACAGGTCGGTGGATAAACTGTGCCTGCCCGCCTTCGCGGTGTGGTGCCGCAACCAAGGTACGGGCAAGGTCGTTGGCAACGGTTGCACCGTGGATTTTACGGATCAGGTAAAGGCAGCAATCCAGCCCGCCTGCCGCACCTGCCGATGTTAAAAAGTTGCCGTCTTCCGCATATAGGCGGTTGGTATCCAGATGAATTTTAGGGAAACGGCGGACAAAGTCGTCTTCGGCAAGCCAGTGGGTGGCGGCGGTTCTGCCGTCTAAAAGTCCTGTGTAGGCAAGGGCGTAAGTGCCGTAACATAGGGCGGTGATATGCGCACCACGTTGTACTGCTTTCTGTAAATGTGCGCTCAACTCGGGTGTCGGGGCTTCTTCAATATTGCGCCAGCCTGCGATGACGATGATGTCGGCTTCTTCCGTCAAATCCAAGCCGCCGTGTACGGGAATGCTTGCGCCCAGTGCCGTGATGACGTCTTTGCTGTCATCGGAACAGATCTTCAGGTCAAAGAGTGGATTGTTCCGATAGGTCGTCTGAAAAACAGAAAAGGGAATGTTGAAGACAAAATCATTCATGCCCGATTGAGCATATAGCACGATTTTGGGAACAGTTTGATTTTGGCGAAACTCGTTACGCTCGTTTTCAGACGACATTTTGGCACTATACTTACGTTTATTGGCAATATTGCCTATTTTAGCCGATGCACCTGCTGCTTAAAATACGCTCCATGATTTTTTAAGGAGCAACATAATGAAATCCAAGCAATTTATTCTTGCCACTGTTTTGGGCGCGACAGCCTTTTCCGCTTGGGCAGACGATTCATACCAACATATCCGTAACGCTACCGCCAAAGTCGAATATGCGGGGCAGACGTTTTTGATTGACCCGTTTTTCGCCCCCAAGCATTCCATGAACGGCTTTGCCGGCACGTTCAATAACCAAGCCAAAATGCCGCTGGTCGGGCTGCCGATGAGCGTGAATAAAATTTTGGACGGTGTGGATGCAGTTATCGTTACCCATACTCACGAAGACCATTGGGACGAAACCGCCGCACGTTCCATTCCGAAAAACCTGCCCGTATATGTGCAGCACCAAGCCGACGCGGCAAAAATCCGCAGCCAAGGCTTTACTGATGTACGCGTGTTGAACGGCAGCACTGTCTTCAACGGCGTAACCATCAGCAAAACCGGCGGCGTACATGGTACAGAAGCCATGTATGCCAACCCTCAGCTAGCCGAAATCTTAGGCGATGCAATGGGTGTGGTACTCCAAAGCAGCGGACACAAAACCGCTTATATTATGGGTGATACTGTGTGGACGGCAGATGTAAACAAAGCATTGAACCGCTACAAACCCGATTATCTGATTATGAACACGGGCTACGCGCTGATTTCAGGCATTTCAGACGGCATTATTATGGGGGCAGCTGATGTATTAAAAGCCAGCCAAGTCATGCCTAAAGCCAAAATCATCACCGTACACATGGATACCGTGAATCATACCGCCGTCAGCCGCGCCGATATGCGTAAATTTATACGCGGTCAAAGCATTGAAAGCCGCGTGAACGTTCCAGAAGACGGAGAAATCGTGAAGCTGGATTGATAAACGGCTTATTATCCTAGAGCAGCCTGCACATTGGTTTTTTAAGTGCAGGCTGCTTTTTGGGCTTTCAGACGACCTAAAACCATGTACTTATCCATGTTCGTTTTATAACGCCTTTAAGCCGCTCGATTTTTCATTTCACCAACAACCGTCCCTGTCTCGCCAAATTCAAAGTAGCCAGCAACAGCAACATCACCAAGCCGGAGCCTGTGGTGGCGAGGAAATAGCCTAAAAACAGTAAACGCTGTTCGGCGATCAAATGGAAG
>ERZ773010.1118-NODE-1118-length-17176-cov-43.437650_pt1 | contig 17176 bp, 14 predicted proteins | sample MGYA00580842_ERZ773010 | MGnify/ENA primary metagenome ERZ773010 (study PRJEB29015, sample SAMEA2737982) | human oral metagenome | biome: human oral; feature: human-associated habitat; material: dental | place: China | collected 2107 ...
GGTCGACCAGCAGCCCGACGATGATCTGAGGATCGACCCTACGCTCCTTGGAGTAACCCACCCGCCGCAGGTCGTCCTCACGCTCGGCCTCGAAGTACAAGGTGGTCACGTCATACAGACACAGGGCCAGACCCCCACTGGCGGTGACGTGCTCGAACAGGGCCTGAGAGATCGCCTCGCGGTAGCCCCGCTGCCCGCAGCGTCCCAGCGAGCGGAACAAGGTCCTGGTACTGACCGACTCCAGGCCCAGATCACCCAGGACACGGGGCACCTGGGCCTTAGAAGACGGCTCGACCAAGCGCGCCAGAACCATCTGCTCAAAGGCCCGATCGCCTCCAGTAGCGTTCCTCAGCCCCAGACGGGTGTAGACCCCGTGCAGAACGTCCCACAGCAGGCCCGAGCGCTTGGTCTCCACCGTTGCGCCTACCAGGCCGGTTCGTCCCGCTGCTTGGTCCAGGGACTCCAGGTCCAGCAGCCCCTGGCCCTGCCTGGCAGCGATCTTCTGCCGTCCGACCTCCAGCAGGGCCGCCAGCTCGGTCTCGTTATGGGCTGAGCCCAGGTGCTCCACGATCCGGCGCACGCCGTCCTCCTTGACCGCGATCTGCACCGCCATCGCCCCCGAGGAGGTCCTGACCTTGCGTAGAAACGGGCTCATACCACCGCACCATATGGTCTCCTAGTGCCCCACCACCAGACCCCCGACACCGCAATACCAACGAAAACTCACACCAGCCCACCTACAACCCACCAAGGTGTCATGAGTCAGGCCTGAGGTCCGGGTAGGCTCCTCCCAGGCAATCAATGACAGCGAGGGAACTGACGGCAGTTCCGGAGCGAAAGAAGGACCATGGCGTATCAGGATCGTCGGCACCACGCGGATCACGGCGACTCAGGCAGGCGTCGTCGAGACGGTGATCGTCACGGCTTCGGGAGCCGCAAGCGTTTTGAAGGCGACCACTCGTCTCGGAGCCGGCGCCACGACCGACACGGAGAGTCCTCTGACGCTCCGGGACGTTCTCGGCGTCCGAACCATGACGAGCGCGCCTTTCGCCAGGACGGTCAGCAGTGGGACGACCGGCGGGGTGAACGACGTCGAGATGGGGGCTTCGGTGAGAAGCGCCCTGACCGAGGTGGCAGGAAGGCAGGTCGATTCAACGACCGTTCTGGCAGGGGGAACGGCCGAGACAGGCGCGATGATCATCGCGGTCGCCCGCCACAGCGTCAGCGCGTTCCCGAGCCTCCTGTGCCGGACGAGGTCGAACCCGCAGACCTCGAGCGGGGCGCCAGGAACGAGCTGCGTGCCCTGGGGCGAGCCAACGCCGAGAACGTCGCCCGTCATCTTGTGATGGTTCAGCGGCTGCTGGAGGACGACCCTCAGATGGCCTACGAGCACGCGCGCTACGCCACATCCCATGCGGGTCGCGTCGCCGTCGTGCGGGAGACCGCCGGTATCGCCGCGTACCTCGCAGGACACTACAACGAGGCGCTGCGTGAGATCCGAGCCGCCAGGCGACTTTCCGGCATCGATCTGCACCGAGCTATTGAGGTCGACTGCGAACGCGCCCTGGGGAACGTCGATAAGGCGCTTCAGGCCGCGAAGGCGGCCGACCCACGTCGGCTCGACGAGATCGAACGCGCCGAGCTGGCCATGGTCGTCTCCAGCCTGCGCCACGAGATGGGGCAGACCGATCTGGGCCTCATCGTCATCGAGGACGCCATCAGGGCGCGTCCCTCCGACAGCGATACCCTCAGGCGCCTGCACTCGGTGCGAGCCGACCGGCTTGAGGAGCTCGGACGCCTCCGTGAGGCCGCTGCCATCCGGGACCGCATCGGTCCGGAACCGACTGAGGAGGACGAGGTCGAGGTCTTCGACATCGAGGAGGACTACGACGCCCAGACGCCGGACCAGGACTCCCCGATGACAACCGGCGAACAGGCCGATGCCGTGGCGGACGCTCCGGCGGACGACACCGAGCCCCCCGGAGAACCTGCTGAGGCCAGCGCGGATACGGTCGCAGACCTCGACGCTCCAGACCAGGACGATGACGCCGAGTGGTCGCAGTCCTTCGCTGAGCGCGTTGAGGCCGAGATGGCCGAGCTGCTTGAGGAAGCGGGTGAGGCTTCGGCCTCCCCCAGTGACGCCACTGATGAGACAACCACCATGACCACCTCCGCCGACGACGCCCCTGAGGAGCCCCGATGACCTCGCCCGAGCCGACTCCCACGTGCACCACCGCCACGCTCCTCGGCAGCGACGAGCCCCTGTGCGCCGCATACGACGTCGCGCTGCTGGACCTCGACGGCGTCTGCTTCGCCGGCGAGGCCCGGGTGCCCTACGCGGCCGACAACGTCAACGCAGCCCGCAAGACCGGAATGCACCTGTCCTTCGTCACCAATAACGCCTCGAGGGCGCCTCAGACGGTTGTCGACAAGCTGGCGGCCAATGACATCGTCGCCGCGCCGTCCGAGGTCTTCAGTGCTGCCATGGACGCGGCCGCCATGCTCACCGAGCACGTCGATCCCGGTTCCATGGTCCTCGTGGTCGGGGGAGAGGGCGTCCGGCAGGCCCTCCTTGACGAGGGCTTCCAGGTGACCAGCAGCGCTCAGGACGAGCCGGTGGCCGTTGTCCAGGGATGGGACCCGGCGGTCGACTGGGCCCTGCTGTCCGAGGGCGTCTACGCCATTAACGCCGGTGCTCTCCACGTGGCCACCAACCTCGATGCGACCCTGCCGACCGAGCGGGGCTTCGCGCTGGGCAACGGCAGCCTCGTGGCCGCCATCGTCAACGCCTCCGGTCAAGAGCCCCTGGCCGGGGGCAAGCCCTTCCCGGGCATCTACACCCGTGCTCTCAAGCGGGCTGGGGGTACCAAGCCGTTGGCCATCGGTGACCGTCTCAACACCGACCACGTCGGGGCTCGAGCCGCGGGGATTCCCGGGCTCCACGTGCTTACCGGTGTCTCGGGCGCGCGCGAGGTCATCACCGCTCCGGCCACCGAGCGCCCCAGCTTCCTTCACACCGATCTACGCGGTCTGACCGAGCCCCATCCCGCACCCGTGCGAGTCGTGCGCGATGGCCAGGAGTGGTGGCAGGTCGGCGGCCGGTGCGCCCGCGTCGTCGATTCCGGACTCGAGCTGGACGGTGCGGGGACCGTGACCTCTCAGGGCGGTGGGCCCGTGCGCATCGACCTGGACTCCTACCGGGCTCTGGCCGTGGCCGCATGGGCCTGGGCCGACGCGCAGGTCGCTCGAGGTGAGGCCGCGGCGCTGGAGCTTCCCGAGATTGAGGTCATCGAGCCCTGAGATACCCGCCGGGTCGGTCATACTCCTCAGGAGGAAAAGAGGCGTAGCAGCAGCACGCATACGAACGATGTCGAGGTGAGTCAGAAATGAGCCGCAACGAGCCGGAGACCCGGGTTCCACAGGAGACGGCGCCCACTCCCGACTTCGCCCGCAGGCCAGAGCCCAAGGCGCCGGTCCCCGCGCCTCCGCGAGCCGACGCCGCCCTCACTGCAGTTCGTGGCCTGACCGACCACTCCGACGAGCTCGCCCAGATCGGGACGATTCCTCTGGAGGAGCGCGCCGGTGCGCTGTCCGCCATCCACGAGGAGCTCGTCTCCGTCCTGCACGCGGCGGAAGGTTGACATGGCCCGACTCATCCGCATCGATTCCGAGCTCGTGCGCCGCGGGTTGGCCCGCTCTCGCACGCACGCCGCCACCCTCATCTCCGACGGCCACGTCACCCTTGACGGCGAGGTGGTCACCAAGCCGGCCCGTCAGGTCAATCCGGCCCAGGCCATCGAGATCCTGGTCCCCTCCGGAGATGACTACGTCTCGCGCGGCGCCCACAAGCTCGCCGGAGCCTTGGAGGCCTTGGGGCAACGCGGACTGGCGCCTCGCGTCGAGGGCCGCCGCTGTCTGGATGCCGGTGCCTCGACCGGAGGCTTCACCGATGTTCTTCTACGCCGCGGTGCCGAGCACGTCGTGTCCGTTGACGTCGGCTACGGCCAGCTGGCCTGGTCCCTGCGCTGCGATCCTCGCGTCACCGCCCTGGACCGAACCAACATCCGCATGCTGGACCCCGCCGCCGTCGCTCCCGCCCCCGAGCTCGTGGTCGGCGACCTCTCCTTTATCTCTCTGACTCTCGTCCTCGAGCCGCTGCTGCGGGCCGCAGCCGACGACGCCGACCTCCTGCTCATGGTCAAGCCCCAGTTCGAGGTGGGTAAGGAGCGGATCGGCCACGGGGGAGTGGTGCGCGACCCGCAGCTCCACGTGGAGACGGTCCTGACCGTGGCTGAGCGTGCCCATGGTCTGGGAGTGGGAGTCGACGCCGTGACCGCCTCCCCGTTGCCGGGCCCCGCAGGCAACGTCGAGTACTTCCTGAACATGCATGCCTCCCGCGCTGGGGGCCCCGATGACCTGCGCGGCGACGACCTGCGTGCCCAGGTCGAGGACGCCGTCGCCTCCGGCCCCGCCGCAGCAGGTTTCCGACGAAGCAGAACGAGGACCCGACTATGAGCAAGCTGAGCCCGTCATGCCCTACCGGTGCGGCTGAGTCGACGGATTCGCACCACCAGAGGATTTCGCGCGTCATGCTGCTGCAGCGTGACCTCAACGACAAACCGGTCCCCGTCCCCAGACCCAGTGCCCCCACGGCCACCGCCGTGGCCCGGGCCTCGGCGGCTCTGCGCTCCCACGGCGTCGAACCCGTCGGTCCGGAGTGCACCGACCACGTCGACCTCGTCCTCGTCCTCGGCGGTGACGGCACGATCCTGCGTGCCTTCGAGGTCGCCCGCGAGCGAGACATCCCCCTGGTGGGTATCAACACCGGGCACGTCGGTTTCCTGGCCGAGGCCGACCCCGACGGCATCGAGCAGGTCGTCGCCGACCTCGTTGCGGGCCGCTACACCGTCGAGACCCGCACCACCATGAACGTGGAGGTCATCTCCCCGGACGGTACGGTCACCCGTGAGTGGGCCCTCAACGAGGCGGCCCTGGAGAAGCGCGACCGCGCCCGCATGATCGAGGTCGCCATCGGCGTCGACGGCCAGGCCGTCTCCTCCTTCGGCTGCGACGGCCTCATCATGTCCACGCCCACCGGCTCGACCGCCTACGCCTTCTCCTGCGGTGGCCCCGTCATCTGGCCGGAGGTCGAGGCACTCCTCCTGGTGCCGGTGGCCGCGCACGCCCTGTTCACCCGCCCCCTGGTCCTGGGTCCCGACTCCTGCATGGAGGTCGTGGTCCAACGAGCGGGTTTCGGAGGCGCCGAGATCTGGTGCGACGGCAGGCGCAGCCTGGACGTCCCCGTCGGCGCCCGGATCCGAGTCAGCCGGGCGGAGCGCCCGGTACGCCTGGCCCGTTTCAACGAGGCTCCTTTCGCCAGCCGCCTGGTGCGCAAGTTCGACCTGCCCGTGGAGGGGTGGCGGGCCTCCAGCAGCGCCGATGAGGCCTACTCGGCCGAGGATGAGGCGCTGCACCAACCGATGGTCCGCACTGCCGATGAGAGCGCCGACGTCGAGACCCGGCGGGACTCCTCGGGAGGGAGGTCATGATCGAGTCCCTGCACATCGAGGACCTCGGTGTCATCGAGGAGGCTGATCTCCCTCTCAGCCGTGGCCTGACCGCGCTGACCGGTGAGACCGGCGCAGGCAAGACGATGGTGCTCACGTCACTCGGGCTGCTGCTGGGCCAGCGTGCCGAGACCACCATCGTGCGCACAGGCGCCGAACGCAGCCTGGTTGAGGGGGCCTTCCTCGTCGACCCCGACTCGCGCGCCGCCTCGCGGGCTGTTGAGGCCGGGGCCGACCTCGATGACGACCTTCTCCTGGCCTCTCGCACGGTCCCGTCCACCGGCCGTTCCCGCGCCTATCTGGGAGGGCGATCCGTTCCGGCCTCGGTGCTCAGCGAGGTGGGCGGCCGGCTGGTCTCCGTCCACGGGCAGGCCGACCAGCTGCGGCTGCGCTCGGCCGCGGCCCAGCGCGCCGCCCTGGACTCCCTGGGAGGCCCTGACCACGCCGCCCTGTGCCGCCGTTACTCCCAGGCGTACCAGGCACGCCGGCAGGCCGCCCAGGAGCTCCAGGAGTGGCAGGCCTCGGCCCAGGCCCGGGCTGTCGAAGTAGCCCAGCTGCGCACCTGGCTCGAGGCTCTGGAGGAGGTCGACCCCCGCAGCGGCGAGGACCGGGACCTGACGGCGGAGGCCGAGCGGCTTGACCACGCCGAGGATCTGCGCTCAGCCGCCACCGGGGCCCGCACCGCACTCAGCGGCGAGGAGTCCGCCACCGGACAGGCCCCCGACGTCGTCTCGCTCATCGCCTACGCGCACCGCAGCCTGTCCACCGAGTCCGAACGCGACCCCGCTCTGGCAGAGCTCGCAACGCGCACCCAGCGCCTGGGCATTGACGCGGCAGATATCGCCGCCGAGCTGGGCGGGTACCTGTCCTCACTCAGCGCCGACCCGGCCCGTCTCGCCCAGGTCCAGGACCGGCGCGGAGAGCTCGCTCGTGCCTGCCGGGAGATCGGCGGCCCCCAGGAGCAGATCGACGATGTCGACACCCTCCTGGCTTGGGGCGAGCGTGCCGCCGCGCGCCTGGCCGAGCTCGACGGCCCCCAGGACACCGCCACCGTCCTGGCCGAGCGCCTGGCCACCGCCGATGAGGAGCTGGCAGATGTCGGTGACGAGCTGAGTCGGGCCCGCCGGCGGCTCGGCGAGCGTCTCGAGCAGGCCGTTACCACGGAGCTGGAGGGTCTGGAGATGAAAGGGGCTCGGCTCGTCGTCGCGCTGGAGCCCCTCGACGAGGCCGGGCCCACCGGTCTTGAGCGTGTCTCCCTCGAGCTCGTCTCCCATCCCGGTGCCCCCGCGCTGCCGCTGGGCAAGGGAGCATCAGGAGGTGAGCTGTCCCGCATCATGCTGGCCCTGGAGGTGGTGCTCGCCGACGCCGCCGCCTCCGCGCGCCCCTCGACCCACACCCGCACCCTCGTCTTCGACGAGATCGACGCGGGTGTGGGAGGTCGCGCCGCCAGGGAGATCGGCCGGCGTCTGGCGCGTCTGGCGCGTCACCACCAGGTCATCGTGGTGACGCACCTGGCCCAGGTGGCGGCGTGGGCCGACACCCATCTCGTGGTGCGCAAGGAGACGGTGCCCGACCCGGTGGCAGCCTCGGCGGCCGGACCGGTGGGTGGGGCGGAGGCCCCGACATCCTCACCCGACCCCACGCTCTGGGAGTCCGTGAACGAGCCTCGGACGAATGTGAGAAAGTCTGAGCCGGGGCACACCCGCACCCAGGTCGTCGTCGTCGAAGGCCAGGAGAGACAGCGCGAACTGGCCAGAATGCTGTCGGGACACGAGGACTCCCAGGCCGCGGTCCGGCACGCCGCTGAGCTTCTCCAGGAAGCAGTCATGGGACAATCCGATCCGTGAGGAATCCCTTCCGCAGAAGATCTGCGTCCGTCTCCGAGCTGCCCAGCGGTGTCGTACGCGTCGATGCACGCACCAAGAAGCTCACCAAACGCCTCCAGCCCGGCGAGATCGCCATCATTGATCACACCGACATCGACCGAGTGGCCGCCGAGGCACTGGTCGAGTGCGGCCCCTCCGCAGTCCTCAACGCCTCGCCATCGATCTCCGGGCGCTACCCGAACCTCGGCCCGGAGATTCTCGTCGACGCCGGCATCCCGCTCATTGATGACCTGGGCCCCGACGTCATGCGCCTGCATGACGGCCAGCGCGTCGCCGTCGAGGGCGGCACTGTTCGCATCGCGGGTAAGGAACAGGTCATCGCTGAGGGCTCGGTCCAGACCAAGCAGACCGTCGCCGACGCCATGGAGGCGGCCAAGAAGGGACTGGCTGTCCAGCTGGAGGCCTTCGCTGCCAACACCATGGAGTACATGCGCGGCGAGTGGGACCTGCTTCTCAACGGCGTCGGCATGCCCACGCTGTCCACGCAGATGGGTGGCAGGCACGTCCTGGTCGTCGTACGCGGCTACTCCTACAAGGAGGATCTCCAGGCCCTCAAGCCCTACATCCGCGAGTACAAGCCCGTCATCATCGGTGTCGACGGAGGAGCCGACGCCGTCCTGGAGGCAGGTTTCAAACCGACCATGATCGTGGGCGACATGGACTCCGTGTCAGACAAGGCGCTCACCTGCGGTGCTGAGGTCGTCGTCCACGCCTACCGCGACGGGCGGGCTCCGGGCCTGGCCCATGTCGAGGAGCTCGGGGTCGAGCACCATGTCTTCGCCGCCACCGGAACCAGTGAGGACATCGCCATGCTCATGGCCGATGAGGCCGGTGCCGAGATCATCGTGGCCCTGGGCACGCATGCCACCTTGCTCGAGTTCCTCGACAAGGGCCGCGCCGGCATGTCCTCAACCTTCCTGACCCGGCTCAAGGTCGGTGGCCGGCTCATCGACGCCAAAGGCGTCTCCCAGCTCTACCGCACCCGCATCTCAGGATGGTGGCTGCTGCTCCTGGCGCTGTCCGGCACCTTCGCCCTGGCCATCGCCCTCATGGCCACCCCGGCCGGTCAGACCTTCCTAGGACTGTCCGGCGCCGTGTGGGACGACGTCGTCAACTTCTTCCGCTCACTGGTGGGCCTGGCCCCGAACTCACCCACTGTCTAACGACCCCCGCCCATCTGAGAGGCAGCGCCTCTCACGGTCATCTCCAAGGTCTCAACCATGATCGACTTCCGCTATCACCTGGTATCGCTCATCTCCGTCTTCCTGGCCCTCGCCCTCGGCGTCGTGCTGGGCGCCGGTCCTCTGCAGAACTCACTGGGAACCGCGCTCAACGACCAGGTCACCGCGCTGCGCGAGGACCGTAATGCCACCCAGACCAAGCTCGAGCAGACCGAGGCAGCGGTCAACGAGCGCGACTCCTACATCACCCAGGCCGCCAGCACCCTCCTTCCCGGGACCCTGGCCTCCAAGAAGGTCGCCCTGGTGCTCCTGCCCGAGGCCAAGGCCGAGGACGCCGACGCCGTCGCCACCCAGCTCAAGACGGCCGGCGCCACCGTCACCGGCCGAGTCAGCCTGACCACCACCTGGGTGGACGTGTCCCGGGAGAACTACCGCTCCACCTTCTCCGGTCAGATCCAGGGCAACCTGGGCGGAGCCGGTTCCAAGGACGCCAACGGCATCCTGGGGGAGGGGCTGGCCAAGGCCCTGACCGGCAATGACGAGGCCTCCCGAGCCCTCATGGACCTGCTGACCGTGGACACCTCCGGTACTCCCTTCGTCACCGTGGACTCCGCGCTCACCGCTCCCGCGGAGATGATCGTCGTCGTCGGACCGCGGCCTCAGGCCGCCTCCGCCAAGGGCGCCACGGTGGGGCCCTCATCAGGGCAGGACCCCAAGGCCTGGGCCAAGGCCCTAACCGGTACGGCCTCTCGGGCCACCACGGTCGTTGTCGGGTCCGCCGACGGCGACGACAACGTGGTCACCGTCATTCGCTCCGAGAGCGCGAAGGTGACCACTGTGGACTCCGTCGGCCAGGTCGCCGCCTCGGTCTCCGCCCCCCTTGCCCTGGCCTCCACCCAGGCCGGAACCGTCGGCCACTACGGCTTCGACAAAGGGGCGGACGCCGTCATGCCGCCAGTGTCCAAGTAGCCCCGTCGGCTCCGGCCGACTCGGCATCTCCTACGGCTCAGGCTGGCCGATGCCATTGGGCCGCCATCACCACGATCCACTCGCGCCCTGCCTTAGGCTGAGACCATGGCTGGCACGATCACGCGAGTAAGCACCTGCGCCCGACGCCTGGCGCAGGTGGGGATCAAGGCGGCGGGCGTCACCCTGTCCTGGTCGACCTCCCTGGCACCCATCGCCCCGAGCCTGGACCGGACCAACTTCCACGGCCGCACCGTGAGCCTGCGTGGGGGCGTGGGCGTCGCCGCCGGGTCCGTCATGGCCGCGATCGACACCGGCCGGCTCCTGCGCGGCGCATCCGCATCACGCTCCTCAGCGCCGCGCCGCGGCTCACGGGTGCGACTCGCCGCCACCATCGCGACGGCCGCCGGAGGGTGCGCCGGCCTGGTCGACGACCTCGACGCCGGAGCCCACGACGGCGACGCCCCCGCCAAGGGGCTCAAGGGGCACCTGACCGCGCTCGCCCACGGGCGCGTCACCACCGGGGCCCTCAAGATCGCCGTCATCGGCTCGGGAGCCGTTGTCGGTGGGGTCCTGCTGGCCCGTGACCGCAGCGCCGCCGCAGGCGGCCGAGCACTGGCAGCGAGTGCCGTCGACGCCGCCTCGAGTGCCGTCGTCATCGCCTCCTGGGCGAATCTTCTCAACCTTCTCGACCTGCGTCCCGGCCGGGCGCTCAAGACCGCCTCCATCGTGAGCGCGCCCCTGCTGGCCACTCCCGGGCGCGACGGCGAGCCCACCCGGCTGCTGGCCGCGGGCACACTGGGGGTCAGCCTCATCGCTTTGCCCGAGGACCTCCTGGAGAACACGATGCTGGGCGATACCGGGGCCAACGCCGTCGGCGCCCTGCTGGGCACCGCCGTGGCCTGCCACCCCAGCCGGGCGGTGCGTGCCGGAGCCGCTCTGAGCGGCATCGGCCTCATCCTGGCCAGCGAGAAGGTCTCCTTCTCCCGAGTCATCGCCGACACCCCGGCTCTGGCGGCGCTTGACGGGCTGGGGCGCCGCCCCTGATGACGGCTCAGCAACGCCGCGGCGGCCTGCTCTCAGTGGCCGGCTCGGTCGCCGGCCTGACCCTGGTCTCCCGCGCACTGGGCTTCCTGCGCTGGCTCGTTCAGGCCGCCACCGTCGGCACCGGCACGGTGGCGGGCGCCTACACCACCGCCAACCAGCTCCCCAACACCCTCTACGAGGTCGTGGTCGGCGGGGTTCTGGCCGCCACCGTGGTCCCGCTCCTGGCCGCCCCGATCGCCGCGGGCAGGCGTGAGGAGGTCACCGCCACGGCCTCCGGGCTGCTCGGTCTGGTCCTGGCCGTGCTGACCCCGCTGTCTCTGGTCCTCATCGTCTTCGCCGCCCCCATCGCCGCCCTCTTCCCCACATCCCAGGGGGTCGACCCCGCGCTCCAGCACGAGCTCGTCGCCTCCTTCCTGCGCATGTTCGCACTCCAGGTGCCCATGTACGGGGTGGCGGTGGTCCTCACCGGTGTCCTTCAGGCCCACAACTGCTTCACCTGGCCTGCGCTGACCCCGATGCTCTCCAGCCTTGTTGTCATGGCGACCTACGGCCTCTACGGGGCGCTGGCCGACGGCGACGACGCGGCCTCCGGCCCCGCCCTGCAGGTCCTCGGCTGGGGCACCACTCTCGGAGTAGCGGCGCTCAGCCTGCCCCTGCTGTGGCCGGTCCACCGGCTGGGACTGGGACTGCGCCCCACTCTGAGGCTGGGCGGCTCGCAGGCCCGGCGGGCGCTGCGCCTGGGCGGAGCCGGAGTATGGACGATCCTGGCTCAGCAGCTGAGCGTCCTGGTGGTCCTGGCCCTGGCCCGCTGGGGAGGACAGACCGGTACGGCGGCCGTCTACCAGTACACGCAGGCCGTCTACGTCCTTCCCTACGCGGTGCTGGCGGTACCGGTGGCCACCGTCCTCTACCCCCGCCTCACAGCGGCCTTCGAGGCCGCCGCTCACCAGCGGGCCGCGCCCGGCACCACCGGCGCGGACAGTGCCGTCACCGGGCTGGTCGCCACCTCGACGGCCCTGGTCACCGCCGTCGCCGTCGCTGGGAGCGCCATGCTCCTGGCCGCCAGCGACGCCGCCGAGCGCTTCTTCTCCTTCAAGCAGGTCGACGGGATGGGGCAGGCCCTGGCGGTCCTGGCCCCGGGACTGATCGGCTACGCCCTCATCTTCCAGGTCACCCGGGTTCTCTTCGCCGCCGATCGCTCCCGGCCCGCCGCCCACGCCACGGTGGCGGGATGGCTGACGGTCGCACTGGCCTCCGCTGCCTGCGTGCGCCTCATGGCGCCATCGGGCGGTGACGGGGGAGCCACCCTCGTTGCACTCGGAGTGGGTACCACCGTGGGAATGACGGTTGCAGGGGTCGGCCTGCTCACGGCCCTGGCCCGCATCATGGGAGTCCGGGTGCTGCGTCCGATCCTCACGGCTCTCGCCACCGGGTTCCCGGTGGCCCTCGCTGCCGGTCTGGCGATCCGGGTGGCAACCACTCACGTGGCCTCCCTGAGCCTGGCGGTTCTGACCGCGGTGGCGGGAGCGGTCGCCGCCGCAGGCGTCGTCCTGGCAGCGATCCACCTGGCCGACCGCAGCCTCCTGCGGACGGTGCGCGGGGCCCGGGCGACACCCACGGACATGGACGGCATCGCGGACAAGAAGAAGGAGAAGGCATGAGCACCAGCGCCGAATCGAATGACTCCGACGCCCCGCAGCAGCCCGCTGGGCGCCTGCGGATCCTCCAGGTCAGCGGATCGGCCGCCGGAGGGGTTCGCACGCACCTGGCCGACTGCGCTCGGATACTGGCCGCTGACGGGCATGACGTCATCGTCGAGGCCCCCGCCGCTGTCCTGGACGGGCTGGACGTCGCCCCTGCCCGCGCCGAGGCGCTCGAGATCGGGGCCCGTCCGAGTCTCGGCGACTCTCGCGTCGTGGCCAGGCTGCGTCGCCTGGGGCGTCGGGCCCACACCGTCCACGCTCACGGCCTGCGCGCCGGCGCCCTGGCCGCCCTCGCCCTGGGCCGACGCAGGCGCGGTCGCACCCGGCTGGTCGTCACCCTCCACAACCTCACCGTCGGAGGCCGCCTGACCACCCTGGTAGGGGAGAGGCTCGAACGGCTCATCGCCTCGCGCGCCGATCTCGTCCTGGCCGTCAGTCCCGACCTGGCCGAGCGGGCGCGGGGTCTCGGTGCCGCGCGCGTCGAGCTGGCCGTCATCCCCGCTCCGGTCCCGCATCCGTCCTCCGAGCCGACTTCCTCGGGCTCCACTGCGCCGGAGGATGTCTGGCCCCAGGAGGGTGCCCGCATCCTGACCGTCGCCCGCCTGGCGCCCCAGAAGGGCCTGTCGCTGCTCCTCGACGTCGCTGCGGCCCTCTCCCTTGAGGCCGAGGCCGGACGCCTGCCGGCCTTCACCTGGGCCCTCGCCGGAGACGGGCCCTGCCGTGAGGAGGCCGCTGAGCGCATCGCCGCTGAGCATCTTCCAGTGACCCTCCTGGGGCGGCGGACCGACGTACCCTCCCTCATGGAGACCGCCGACGCCGTCGTCCAGACCAGTCTGTGGGAGGGGCAGCCCCTGACCATCCAGGAGGCCCTGCGCGCCGGCGCTGCGATCGTGGCCACCGACGTCGGCGGCACCGCCGTGACCGCCAGAGGAGGGGCCGTCCTCGTCGTCCCCGAGGCCCAGGCCATCGCCGGGGCGCTTACTACGCTCCTGACCGATCCCGAGGCCGGTTCCCGAGCCCGCCTCAGCGCGCGAGAGGCCGCAGGACTCCTTCCCGGACCCGAGGATCTCGCGGCCCAGCTGCGCCAGGCGGCTCTGGCTCAGGACTGAGCGCAGATGACATAGGCAGGACGCTAGTGCGTCGGGCAGGTTTCGTCGGGCCTGCTATGTTGAAACTCCGTGATCAACGCAGTCTCACGTCTTCAGCCCACCCAGGTCCCCGTACCGTGCCACATCTTCGTCACTGGCGGCGTCGTCTCCTCCCTCGGCAAGGGATTGACCGCCTCTAGTCTCGGGCGGCTCCTACGGGCCCGCGGCATCAGCGTTGTCATGCAGAAGCTGGACCCCTACATCAACGTCGATCCCGGCACAATGAACCCCTTCCAGCACGGCGAGGTCTTCGTCACTGACGACGGCTCTGAGACGGACCTCGACATCGGGCACTACGAGCGATTCCTCGACGTGAATCTCTCCGGCAAGGCCAACGCCACCACCGGACAGGTCTACTCCACCGTTATCGCAAAGGAGCGGCGAGGGGAGTACCTCGGCGACACTGTCCAGGTCATCCCGCACATCACCGACGAGATCAAGCGAGTCATGCGCGCTCAGGCCGAGCCCGATGACGACGGCAACCTCCCCGACGTCATCATCACCGAGATCGGTGGCACTGTCGGCGATATCGAGTCCCAGCCCTTCCTCGAGGCCGCCAGACAGGTGCGCGCCGATCTAGGGCGCGACAACGTCGCCTTCGTCCACGTATCCCTCATCCCCTTCCTGCCTGCCGCTGGAGAGCTCAAAACCAAACCCACCCAGCACTCGGTGGCCTCACTGCGCAACATCGGGATCCAGCCCGATGCCCTCGTCCTGCGCACCGACCGGCCCCTTCCCGAGGGCATCAAGGGCAAAGTGGCACTCATGTGCGACGTCGACCGCGACGCCGTCGTCGAGTGCAAGGATGCCGCCAGCATCTACGAGGTCCCTCCGATCCTCCACCGCGAGGGCTTGGACGCCTATCTCGTCCAGCGACTGGGCCTGACCTTTCGCGACGTCGACTGGACCGAGTGGAACAGCCTGCTCGAACGCGTCCACGCTCCCAGACACCGCCTCGAGGTGGCGCTTGTAGGCAAGTCGACCTGCACGACGCGTACCTGTCCGTCTCCGAGGCGATCCGTCACGGCGGCTTCGCCAACCACGCCCGCGTCGATATCCGCTGGGTGGCCTCCGACATCTGCGAGACGCCTGAGGGAGCCCAGCGGGCCCTTGCCGGCGTCGACGCGATCGTCGTACCAGGAGGTTTCGGCGTGCGTGGGATCGAGGGCAAAGTTGGTGCTCTGCGCTGGGCCCGGGAGCACCGCGTCCCGACCCTCGGGTTGTGCCTGGGACTGCAGTGCATGGTCATCGAGGCCGCTCGCAATCTCCTGGGCCTGAGCGCGGCCTCGTCCACTGAGATGGAGCCTGACACTCCTGATCCGGTCGTAGCCACCATGGACTCCCAGCGTCAGATCGTCCACGGTGATGGGAACCTCGGAGGCACCATGCGCCTCGGCTCCTACCCAGCGGTTCTGACGGAAGGTTCGATCGTCGCCGAGGCCTATGGAACCAATGAGGTCAGTGAGCGCCACCGCCACCGCTTCGAGGTCAACAACGGCTACCGGGAGCGCCTGGCCTCGGTGGGGTTACGTGTCAGCGGTACCTCCCCGGACGGCCGCCTCACTGAGTTCGTTGAGCTCGACCGCGGCCGGCACCCCTATTACGTTGCCACCCAGGCCCATCCCGAGTTCCGGTCCCGCCCCACCCGGGCCCACCCGCTGTTCACCGCGCTTGTGCGCGCAGGACTGGATCGTCGTCGGGAGGTCTACGCCTCTCACCGGAGTGGGGAACATGTTGTCCCAGGTGATGAGCTGGCCGAGCGCTTCACCGGTGCCAGCAGCGATAACGGCGATACCATCAAGGATGCCGATGCGCGCAGCGACGACGCGGACAGCGAGTGAAGGAGCTAGGCGTGGATAGGACGGACAGCAGGGCCGCCAAGAATGGCGACGTCGTGAGTGACACGAGCAGGCTCGTCGACGTGCGCGAGTCGGGACGGGAGTTGGTCTCCAGTGAGCGGGTCTGGAGCGGGCCGATCTTCGCCGTCGACGCCGACCACGTGCGCCTCACCCCCGGTCAGGATCCGGTGGCCCGTCAGGTCGTCGTCCACCACGACGCCGTCGCCGTCGTCGCCCTGCGCGAGGGCGAGGACTCCTCTCAGCCCGACGGCGCCGCGGAGATCCTCATGGTCCGCCAGTACCGCCATCCCGTACGCGCCTGCCTGTGGGAGATTCCCGCCGGCCTGCTCGACGTGCCGGGGGAGGCCCCCGCCGTCGCCGCCGCCCGCGAGCTCGCCGAGGAGACGGACTACGTCGCGGCCACCTGGAACACGCTGGCCGAGTTCTACGCCTCTCCCGGCTTCACCACCGAGGGTGCCCGGATCTTCCTCGCCCAGGACCTGAGCCTGCTGCCCGAGGAGAGGCGGACCCCGCGTGAGGCCGAGGAAGCCGAGTTCGTGCCCACCTGGGTGCGCCTCGATGAGGTGCTCGACGCCGCCATGGACGGGCGTCTGCACAACCCCTCCACCGTGCTGGGGGTTCTGGCCACCGCCCAGGCTCGCGCTCACGGCTGGACTGAGCTGCGCCCCGCCGACGCCTCCTGGCTGCGCAGCCCCGAGAGCCTGTAACCGTTGTGGGCCAGGAGGTCGAGGCGGGTGTTACAAGGCACGGTGCAGGGTCACGACGGGCTCGCTGCGAGGATGCCCATGTTTCATCGTCTCTGCACCGCCCGTTGACGCAACCTCTCAGTAGCAGGAGATTGGGTTCCATGCCCTGAGGCCCAACTAGTTAGGTGTTCCTAGGTAAGGTTTACCTTTGATTAGGGTGCGTGTTCAATCCCACCCTGCGACGCCCCGTCACGAACTTGCCAGTGTTGAATTCGGCAAGCATGATCTTGGTTAAACTCGTGGCACGACGACCAGCGACGCCCTGCAGCCGATCCTGGGTCAGCCCTTTGGCTGGTTCTCGGACTCCTTCGGCCAACAAGGACGTGGTCGAGCCGGCCGCAACGTGGTCAGGCCGTGAGGCGTCGCAGCGACAAGGGGAGGAGCAGTCATGACACAGAGTGACGATGACTCTACGCGGGCACGTGTGCTCGACCTCATCGCTGAGAAGGGCCCTGTCTCAGCGGCTCAGCTCGCCAAGGTCCTGAGTCTGACGCCGGCCGCCGTGCGCAGGCACATTACGGCGCTCGAGGATGCCGAGCAGATCGAGGTCCACACCCCGGCCCTGACGGGCAAGCGCGGCCGTGGTCGCCCGGCCCGGCACTATGTTCTGACGCCCAAGGCCCGCACCTCCTTCGCGGAGGGGTACTCCGATCTGGCCAACCGCGCCCTGCGCTACCTGTCCCAGGTGGCCGGTGACAAGGCGGTCGACTCCTTCGCCGCGGCTCGGGGCCGTGACCTGGAGCGCCGCTACGCCGCCGTCGTCGAGTCGGCCGGCAAGGATCCCTCCGAGCGGGCACGCGCCCTGGCCGATGCCCTCACCCTCGACGGGTACGCGGCCTCGGTTCGCGACGTCGGGGACGGCTCCTTCGCCATCCAGCTGTGTCAGGGCAACTGTCCGGTTCGCGATGTTGCCGGAGAGTTCCACGAGCTGTGCGATGCCGAGACGCAGGCGATCTCCCGCCTCGTCGGCGTCCCCGTCCAGCGTCTGGCCACCCTGGCCGGAGGCGAGCATGTCTGCACCACCCACATTCCGATCGCCATGCCCGCGCTGCGCAAGCGCGCGGTCCGGGCGG
>ERZ773010.1120-NODE-1120-length-17163-cov-25.231704_pt1 | contig 17163 bp, 16 predicted proteins | sample MGYA00580842_ERZ773010 | MGnify/ENA primary metagenome ERZ773010 (study PRJEB29015, sample SAMEA2737982) | human oral metagenome | biome: human oral; feature: human-associated habitat; material: dental | place: China | collected 2107 ...
CTAGAAAGTTAGCGGATGATTTGGGAATCAACCTCTATGATGTTTCTGGCTCAGGTGCAAATGGTCGTGTCCACAAAGAAGACGTGGAAACTTATAAAGATACAAATGTGGTGCGCATTTCACCACTGGCAAAACGAATTGCCCAAGAACACAATATTGCTTGGCAAGAGATTCAAGGAACTGGCCATCGTGGCAAGATTATGAAGAAAGATGTTCTTGCCTTCTTGCCTGAGAATGTTGAGAGCGATACAATCAAATCTCCTGCTCAAATTGAAAAAGTGGAAGAAGTGCCTGATAATGTCACTCCTTACGGTGAAATTGAGCGTATCCCGATGACGCCGATGCGAAAGGTTATCGCTCAGCGGATGGTAGAATCTTACCTGACAGCGCCAACATTTACCCTCAACTATGATGTTGATATGACAGAAATGCTGGCCTTGCGTAAAAAAGTGCTGGATCCAATCATGGAAGCAACTGGCAAGAAAGTAACTGTCACAGACCTGCTTTCGCTAGCTGTTGTAAAGACACTGATGAAACATCCTTACCTCAATTCGACCTTGACAGAGGATGGCAAAGCCATTATCACACACAACTATGTCAACCTTTCAATGGCAGTCGGTATGGATAATGGCCTGATGACACCAGTTGTCTACAATGCAGAAAAAATGAGCCTATCAGAGCTTGTGGTAGCCTTTAAAGATGTAATCGGACGTACCTTGGAAGGCAAGTTGGCTCCAAGCGAGCTGCAAAACTCAACTTTCACAATCAGTAACTTAGGTATGTTTGGCGTTCAGTCTTTTGGGCCAATCATCAACCAGCCAAACTCTGCTATCTTGGGTGTAAGCTCAACAGTTGAAAAACCTGTCGTTGTTAACGGCGAAATTGTTATCCGTCCAATTATGAGTCTGGGCTTGACTATTGACCACCGTGTAGTTGATGGAATGGCTGGAGCTAAGTTTATGAAGGATTTGAAGGATTTGATTGAAGACCCAATTTCAATGTTGGTATAAGATTTTCTTTGCTATTCTAAAAAGCAAAGAGGCACTCAGCAAATGAAAAATTAAATTAGAAAAGGAAAGAAAAATGGCTTTAGAAGTAATTATGCCAAAAGCCGGCGTGGATATGACTGAAGGACAAATTGTCCAATGGAATAAGAAAGTCGGCGAATTTGTCAAAGAAGGAGAAATCCTTCTGGAAATCATGACTGACAAGGTCAGCATGGAATTGGAAGCTGAAGAAGATGGCTACCTGATTGCCATTCTCAAAGGTGACGGTGAAACTGTTCCAGTTACGGAAGTCATCGGTTACTTGGGAGAAGAAGGAGAAAACATTCCAACTGCTGGCGGATCTGCACCTGCGGAAGCACCAACTCCTGCTGCAGCGGCAAATACAGATGATGATAAGAGTGATGATGCTTACGATATCGTTGTTATCGGTGGCGGACCTGCTGGTTATGTAGCGGCTATCAAAGCAGCTCAGCTGGGTGGTAAAATTGCCTTGGTAGAGAAGTCTGAGCTAGGCGGAACCTGCTTGAACCGTGGCTGTATCCCTACTAAGACTTACTTGCACAATGCTGAAATCATTGAAAACCTTGGTCACGCTGCTAACCGCGGTATCATCATTGAAAATCCAAACTTTACAGTTGATATGGACAAGGTCCTTGAAACTAAAAACAAGGTTGTCAATACGCTTGTTGGCGGTGTTGCTGGCCTTCTCCGAAGCTATGGCGTAGATGTTCATAAGGGAATTGGTACCATTACTAAAGACAAGAATGTTCTTGTAAACGGCAGCGATCTGCTAGAGACGAAGAAGATTATCTTGGCTGGTGGTTCAAAAGTCAGCAAGATCAATGTTCCTGGCATGGAATCATCTCTCGTCATGACCAGCGATGATATTCTGGAAATGAACGAAGTGCCAGAAAATCTGGTTATTATCGGCGGTGGTGTTGTCGGTATTGAGCTTGGACAAGCCTTCATGACATTTGGCTCAAAAGTCACTGTCATTGAAATGATGGACCGTATCGTACCAGCTATGGATGCGGAAGTTTCTAAAAACCTTCGCCTCATCTTGGAGCGCAAAGGCATGACAATTCTAACTGAAACCAAGTTGGAAGAAATTATCGAAGAAAATGGCAAACTTCGTATCAAGGTTGAAGGAAAAGGAGATATCCTTGCGGATAAGGCTTTGCTTTCTATCGGACGCGTGCCAGACCTAGAAGGCATTGGTGAGGTTGAGTTCGAACTGGATCGCGGCCGTATCAAGGTCAATGAGTACATGGAAACTTCTGTTCCAGGTATTTACGCACCAGGAGATATCAATGGTACTAAGATGCTGGCTCATGCAGCCTTCCGCATGGGTGAAGTTGCTGCTGAAAATGCTCTTAAAGGCAATCACCACGTTGCTAAACTCAATCTGACACCTGCAGCTATCTACACCCTGCCAGAAGTAGCAGCAGTTGGTTTGACAGAAGAGCAAGCTCGTGAGAAATACGATGTAGCAATTGGTAAGTTTAACTTTGCTGCTAACGGCCGTGCTATTGCTTCAGACGCAGCTCAAGGCTTCGTTAAAGTCATTGCTGACAAGAAGTATGGTGAAGTGCTCGGTGTTCATATCATCGGTCCTGCAGCTGCAGAATTAATCAACGAAGCATCAACCATCATCGAAATGGAAATCACCGTAGAAGAAATGCTTAAGACCATTCACGGACATCCAACCTTCTCAGAAGTTATGTACGAAGCATTTGCGGACGTACTGGGATTGGCAGTTCACTCACCTAAGAAAAAATAATTTAAAAGATAGATTAGACTGGGCATAAATCATTATTCCAGTCTCTATCGTATAAAGAGGTAGCTTATGAAATATATTGTTAACTACTCAAATGACACAGCTTTTAATATTGCTCTGGAAGAATATGCTTTCAAACACCTCTTAGATGAGGATGAAATTTTCCTGCTTTGGATTAACAAACCTTCTATCATTGTGGGGCGCCACCAAAACACCATCGAAGAAATCAACCGTGATTATGTTCGTGAGCATGGCATTGAGGTTGTACGTCGTATCAGCGGTGGTGGAGCTGTTTATCATGATCTAAACAACCTTAACTACACCATTATCTCCAAGGAAAGCGAAGACCGCGCTTTTGACTTCAAGAGCTTTTCTACGCCGGTTATCAATACCTTGGCTGAACTTGGAGTAAAGGCTGAATTCACTGGCCGTAATGATCTGGAGATTGATGGCAAGAAGTTCTGTGGCAATGCACAGGCCTATATTAATGGCCGTATCATGCACCATGGCTGCCTGCTCTTTGATGTTGATTTGTCTGTCTTGGCCAATGCGCTTAAGGTTTCTAAAGACAAGTTCGAATCAAAAGGGGTTAAATCCGTTCGTGCACGCGTGACAAATATTGTCAATGAATTGCCGGAAAAGATTACTGTCGAAGAATTCCGTGACCTGCTTCTGGACTACATGAAGAAAGAATATCCAGAAATGACAGAATATGTCTTTTCCGAGAAAGAACTGGAAGAAATCAAGCAAATCAGAGATAGCAAGTTTGGAACTTGGGACTGGAACTACGGTAAATCGCCTGAATACAATGTGCGCCGTGGGACCAAGTTTACCAGCGGTAAGGTAGAAATCTTTGCCAATATTGTTGAATCCAAGATTCAGGATATTAAAATCTATGGAGACTTCTTTGGTATTGAGGACGTAGAAGCAGTAGAAGATGTGCTGCGTGGTGTCAAATACGAACGCGAAGATGTACTCAAAGCTCTTGAAACGATTGATATCAGCCGCTACTTTGCCGGAATCAGCAGAGAAGAGATTGCTGAAGCTATCGTCGGTTAAAATATGATATAAAGAAAACCAAGCTCTCGAAGAGTTTGGTTTTTCATGTAAACAATATATTTCAAATCAACAACATTCTTACGTTTCCTTAACCAGCTAGTTTTCTCTAGGCTTTATCTACTAGATATGATAAAATGATAGGGAATCAGAGAAAGAGGTGTCTTGATGCAGAAAGTCCCAGTAGAAAGCCTTGGTCTGTTTGAGCAGTTGGACCGCACAGTTATAGCTTTTTTGAAGAAAAAACCATCTCCTAATCCAGACAACTTTTATGTTAGCATATCTGCAGAAGATTATGAGAAAAAGAAAGAAGAATTTGAAAAATCAGGCTATCAAGCCGTGGAATTGCCGCTTGGCATGGCGTTAGATAATGTTATTCAGCAACCTTCTTTCCAAAACCTAGTCATTGGTGGGCTCTACATGGTAGATGTCTTCGTTCCCAAGGAAGATCTGCTGCCCTTAAAGGATCTTGTTGACAGCTTTTGCATCATGTTTGCAGCAGCTAATAATCGAATAGAAAATATCAAGGCTTACGATCTGATGAAGAGTAAGACAGTTTACTTTATAGGAAAACTCTTTACGGATAATCTTCAGCCGGGTGATGAAATTAGCTTTGAAGGGCTGAATAGAGAGACAGCAGAAGGCTCCTACGAAGCGGTCAAATGCTTCCTAACTAGAGAAAGCGCCGAAAAGTACAATGCCAAAAATCGTCCAGTCACAGCAGCGAATCTGGAACATCTCAAACACTTCTGGGGCAAACCGCTGATAATCGAGCCGCATCGGAACTATTGGATTGAGTTTTTATAAGAATATAAAAGAAAGAGCGAAAATCTAGTTTAGATGCTTCGCTCTTTTGTTGTTATTGTCGACCTATAAATTACATATTTTAAATTATGTAATTTATAGTTTGTCCAAAGCGTTCTTTTGTTCATCATTGACAATGTGGGTGTAGAGGTCCGTTACCTGAGTGCTAGCATGGCCTAGCTGATGGCTGACGAGAACTTGAGATTTGGTTGCATCGTATAAACGTGTAGCAAGTGTGTGGCGGAGTTTGTGAGGCGTCACTCGCACCTTGAAGTCCTCGGAATACTTGGCCACCATTTTTTCAACACTGGAAGCGTCGATTCGATTAGGAGTGCCACGGTATTCAGTCAAAAAGAAGGCTGTATCAGTCTTATCGGCCTTGTATCGTTTGCTTCGAATACTCAGGTACTCCTCTAAATAGGACTTAGCAAAAGCAGCAACATTGACAGAGTCTCTTTTTCCACCTTTCCTTGTCACTTCAATGACCATCATTTTGAGATTGATGTCTTTCAGGTCCAGATTAACAGCTTCAGAGAGACGAACACCAGAGGCTAGCAGCAAGGCAATGATGGCTAGATCACGTTCTTTGTTCTTGTTAAAAGAAGATAGGGCGCGATTAGAGAGCTTCTTAGGGTACTCCCTATCAATATACTGGAGAAATTCTTCTGTCTCATCCCCTAAAAAGAGCTTTTGCTTAATATTTTCTGCACGAGCAGCCAAAGTTTCCTTTTTCTTCTTGGTAGAAACTTTTTTCATTACATTTCGATAGAAGTAGGGCTCACCTTGCTCATTTTCAACTTCCTCAGTCAAATATTTGTAGAGGCTGGACAAAGCTGATAGAGTTCGGTTAATAGTTGGCTGGGAAACACCGTTTTGGGTTGTATTGGCATTAAGAAGCGGTCGCTCTCGCAGATACAGAATGAAGGCCTCCATGTCTTTCTTGGTCATGTTTTCCAAGACCGAGAGAGGAATCTCGGCAATATGAGAAGCATCCGTGATACCAGATTCTAGCACCCAGTTAAAAAAGCGATCATATTCTTTGAGATATTCGTATAAGGTTGTAAAACTATAAGGCACCGCCAGCTTAGACTGGTAATATTCCAGAATGTACCAGGGCATAGTGGCCTTAAGTCTATCAATTCTTTCTAATAACAGTTCACGTCTCATCATATTTCTCCGTTTTTTCTATAACAGTAGTATAGCATATCCAGATATATTTTTCAAGAAAATTATAGTTTTTCGGAAAGATAATGGAGGGAAGTAAGTAATTTAACTTTACTACAAAACAGATAATAAAAACAAGACAGAATTGAGAAACTAAACTCTATGGGAATTATAAATAAACCGCAATGACAGTCGTCGATAACGACAATAACCAGTTCATCACCCAAGTCTCTATCAGTATACGGAATATTCTTGTTGTCTTGGTCTTTTTTCCAAAAGACTGTAAAGTATCCTTCTTTTTTGGGTGTTTTCTTTGCCAAACGGCATCTTTTATATTCTTGATCAACCTTTGGCTTAATCAAAATGCTTTCATAGTCTTCGTTCCATTTTTCATTTATCAGATCAAAGTCACCATAATACCTATGGAGAATGTCTGTCATTTTCATTGTTTTATTGCCTTTCTAATTTTTACTAAAATTAAATTATGTAAAATAATTATTAGAATAAAAACTCCCTAATCAAATCAACTACTTGCTCATTTTGCGGCAGTGAAGAATGATGGGCGTCCTTGCCTACGATGACGACCTCTCTGTGTGAAGCAATCTTTCCTTTATAAATCAAACTCCCAGCTTCTACACTGCTTTTATGGACAATTCCGTCTCCATCTCGGAAAAAGATTCCCAAAATTGATAAATGCTGAAGCTTTTTAGGAAGTTTTTCCTGGTTGGCTACAAAGTCATCTAACATCTCAACTCGATGATTGAGATTTTTCTTGTTCAGATTATAAGGACTGCCAATAGTCAGGAGCTTTTCCATCTCCACCCCAGAATGGTTTGCAAGGTATTGCTGCAGGAATACTGTATAAATTAGACCACCGTTAGAGTGCCCCAGCGCCTTAAAACTGTTAAAAGAATACTTATCTAGCAAGACAGTCAAGGCAGCATCAAACATGGCCGCCTGCTGCTTGATGTTTTCATAACCATCGCGATTATTTTGAAAGCCAACCACAAAAATAGGATTTCTGTCCTTGCGCTTCAAATGCCCTCTGTAGGTCATGTGTCCGTCATTCCAGACTTTAATACGGACCAGACTATGACGCGGATGCTGATTCCGATTGAGCTTTTTAACCATTCGATTAAATCTATTTTCTGTTGCCGAACTACCTGGAATCATGATAATAGGCTCAATTGATTGTTTGCTGGCAGGCAGCTGTTTGATTGATCGCGCAACTAAATTATTAATCAGAGTATTAATTTTTAGAAATAAAGCTGTAAAGTAATTCATCTTATTAATAAGTCTTTGTATATTCTGTTTCGTCTATATTTAAAAACTTTTTGGATTTTGATGACCTCATTATTATTAAACCTTATAAAATAATTAAAAAAATTATTATTCCATTGAGCATATTTGTAGTTTATTTTAGACTTTACCTTTACAATTTCGCTATTTGGAAAACCAATTAGGTCAATAATTTTAGGAAGATCAAGATTCCTCTTTATAATTCTCCTAATTTTTCTTTGATTGACTTTCATTTTAACAGGTAAATTGCTGTTAGATATTTTTTTCTTTATTAATAATTCTTTTCTGAAATATAAGACTAACTTTGTTTTATAATCAAAATCTACTCCATAAATTATCCATTTGCGTTTGGAGCGTTTATCAATACTAGCTAAATTAAGTCTATTGTCCTTACTATAAAACTCAAGCGCCTCATAGTCTTGTCGTGTAAAAGGAAATTTATTTTTATACTTTATATATTCTAAAGAAAATGACAATTGAAAGGATAGAAGAATAAGAATTATAGTGTACATCCACGCATCATTGTAGGTTAAAGCTCTTTCCGTATTTTGCTTGTTGGCAACAATCATACTAGCTAAAAATATTGCAATTTCTATACCAAGTCCTAAAAACTTTTTATATTCAATCCAATTAAAAGCTGTTTTTTGAAAGAAATCATCATGCAACTCTGGTTTTAAATATAAAAAACTTGTTATAAATTTTCTATATAGAACCAAAGACATTAATGAGTATAAAACTGAAATGCCAATTATATTCTCCCAAACAAGTCCTCCCCATTTTGTCTGAGATTCTAAACTCATATTTTTATCATAAGCAAAACTATAATCTCTTGTGAGGAATCCTAAACATCCTAATAAAAAGAAAGAAATAAAAAGCATACTAAGAATTCTAAGAAAAGTATTATCAAAACATTTCTTTCTATTCAATCTAAAAATAAGAAAAATAAATATACAGTTCACAATAAAGAAGTAAGATAAATAGCTATTGTGACCATCATACTGTTGTGTATTGAATATAATGGAATACCAAGTATAATAAAAATAATCTTTTATTAGATTCACTCATCTTACTCCTGATTCTGTTTTAAAAGTTTAATTGCACAATAATGAGGGAAAACATAGTAAATAACTGTGTCTCCGTGAGTGGCAATATTTTTACCACTAAATATAGCTAGAGCACACCAAGCTACAACAACTGTTAAAAAAATATTATAAAACACTTCTGCTGCTTCAACATTAAAGTAATTTTTTGTATTTTTAGAATATCTAAAATCAGAAGTGTTTCTTATATAATGGAAATCAAATGTTGTAGAAAAAACTATAAACATAAAATATATCCAGTATTCACTAATGCATCCTATTATGTTAATGAAACTTAAAAAATGTACTAGAAAAATATATAGTAGAATATTCAAAAATACTAAATACAAGCTTTTTGGTACAGTTCGATTGATTATAGAAAATTTTATCAACAGTTTATCAGCACATCTTTGAAAAAATCTCAATAAAAAATATAAGAGTAAGTAGAATATAAAGCTAAAAATAAGCATATAATAAACCAAATATACCTTTACAAATAAACACAATTAAAACTAGTAAGAGAATAGTCAAGCCTCACTACTTCCGCTTCTTCTTGTTTTTCTTCATTTGCTTGGCCATTTTGTTCATGCTGCGGCGCATCAGGAACTCTCCAGCCTTACCCTTAAGGCCGCCACCAAACATTTGGCTCATATCCGGCATGCCGGCTCCTCCTAAGCTTGACATATCTGGCATACCGCCTTGGCCCATCATGCCTTCCAGAGCTGACATGTCAGGCATGTTCTTAGGCATATTGTTTGGATTAAGACCCATTTGCTTCATCATCTTGCTCATATCGCCTGACAGAACGCCTTGCATCATCTGCTTAGCTTGATTGAAGTCTTTGATAAATTTATTAACATCGACGAAACTGTTACCCGAACCATTAGCAATCCGACGGCGACGGCTAGGACTCAGCAAGTCAGGATTTTCCCGCTCAGCCGGCGTCATAGAGGATACGATAGCACGTTTGCGGGCAATTTCTTTCTCATCCACTTTGATATTCTTGAGGGCAGGATTATTAGCCATTCCTGGAATCATCTTGAGCAAATCTTCCATAGGTCCCATGCCTTGCACCTGATCCAACTGGTCAATGAAATCGTTGAAATCAAAGGTATTTTCCCGCATCTTTTCAGCCATTTCAAGCGATTTTTTCTCATCGTATTCCTGAGAGGCTTTTTCAATCAGAGTCAGCATGTCCCCCATGCCCAAAATCCGGCTGGACATACGGTCTGGGTGGAAGGTTTCGATATCAGTGATTTTTTCACCGGTACCAGTAAATTTAATTGGCTTACCAGTAATCTGACGGACAGACAAGGCCGCACCGCCACGAGTATCACCATCAATCTTAGTCAGGATAACCCCGGTCACTTCCAGTTGGCTGTTAAATTCACGAGCGACATTAGCTGCTTCCTGACCAATCATGGCATCGACAACCAAGAGGATTTCATTCGGATTAGCCAGTGCTTTGACATCCGACAGCTCCTGCATGAGCTTTTCGTCAATCTGAAGACGTCCAGCTGTATCAATCAGGACATAGTCATTGTGGTCAGCCTTGGCTTGCTCCAAACCTTGGCGGACAATCTCAACAGCTGGAACTTCCGTACCCAAAGCAAAGACAGGTACATCAATTTGCTGTCCAAGTGTTTTCAGCTGATCGATAGCCGCCGGACGGTAAATATCCGCCGCAATCATGAGCGGACGAGCATTTTCTTCTTTCTTGAGCTTATTAGCAAGCTTTCCGGCAAAGGTAGTCTTACCAGCCCCTTGCAGACCAACCATCATGATAATAGTCGGAATCTTTGGTGACTTGATAATCTCAGCAGTATCAGAGCCTAGGATAGTTGTCAGTTCTTCGTCAACAATCTTGATAATCTGTTGCGCTGGATTGAGGGTATCGATAACCTCATGGCCGACAGCCCGCTCACGGACTTTCTTGATAAAGTCTTTGACAACTGGCAGGGCAACGTCTGCTTCTAAAAGAGCCAGACGAATCTCTTTGGTTGCTTCCTGAACATCGCTCTCTGAGATTTTTCCTTTTCTGCGCAAATTTTTAAAGACGTTCTGCAAACGTTCCGTTAAACTTTCAAATGCCATTTTTTATTTCTCCTAGTTTCTATTTCAGTCAATTCAGTGGAAATTTTCCAAAACGAGCTAAACAAGCGTATTCCTCAGCAGAGACTTCTTTCATAATCTCATTGGGGTATCCCCAGCAGCTGAAGCCTTCTTGCATTGCCTTAGAAAGATCGTCAGGGGAGATGATTTGTACCCTGGCAGGAAAAGATTCTTCCAACTCCAACAACCAGCAGGACATTCCCTTGTAGATAACTTGTTTAGCCATGGTCACTCTCGATTGTCAATACCCGACAGAATCCCGATCTGCTCCTGCAGATAGCTGTCGCCAGGGTATTTCTCTGTAATCTGGTCAAATATCTGACTTCTGACGATGTAGTCCGAGTACATGTGCAGCTTTTTCTCATAGTCTTCCAGAATCTTCTCCGTCCGCTTGATATTATCATAAACGGCCTGACGGCTGACACCAAATTCCTCAGCAATCTCAGCCAGACTGTAGTCGTCTGCATAGTAGAGCTCGATATAGTTCATCTGCTTGTCAGTCAAAAGCGCCGCATAAAACTCAAAGAGAGCATTCATTCGGTTTGTTTTTTCAATTTCCATAAGAAACATTATACCAGAAAAGCATGATAAACTCTAGTCTGACAAGGGAAATAAACACTCGAAATATGAGATTGCAAAAGGTCAATCAGCTTTTTCTTCCGAGTGAAAGACAAGTTAAAAACTCTTAGTGATAACCAAGAGTTTTGCAATAATTAATTGTTTTCTAAATAAAATTCAAAACGATCGCCGACATATTGGCTTTTTACATATTCAAAAGCTGTACCATCGTCAAAGTAAGAAATCTGAGTCAGTCCTAAGATGGCATGGCCGCGAGGAATATCGAGGTAATTGGCGATTTTTTCCTTAGCCAGCCGAGCATAAATAGTCTGCTGGGACTTGCCAATCTTATAGCCATGTTCCTGCAAGGTCTGGAAGAAATGACTAGTCACCTCTTCTTTTTTGAAATTCTTAATGAACTTCTCTGGAATTGAAGCCACCTCGTAAACCACCGGCAAATCGTCAGCGTAGCGAACCCGCTCCATCCGAATGACATTTTCTGTCTTGTGGATGCCTAGTTTCTCCACTTCCTGCTCGCTCGGCAGGGTACGTCGGTAAGAAATGAGCTGACTGGATGGCGTTTTGCCTTGTGCCTTCATGATTTCCGTGAAGCTAGTAGTGCCGCGCATTTTCTCCTGAACACGTGTGCTGGCTACGAAAGTTCCACTACCGACTCGACGCTCTAGCACTCCCTCCTCAACCAAGAGTGTAATAGCCTGACGCAGGGTCATACGGCTGACTTTAAAAGTTTCGGCTAGATCTCGCTCGCTGGGCAGGCGCTCCCCAATCTCCCAAACGGCATCGTCAATATCTTTCTTAATCTGATCATGAATTTTGATATATGCGGGCAACATGTTGACTCTTCTTTCTTATTTGGTACCTTCCTTTATTTTAGTACCAAATACTTCAAATGTCAAACTAAATATTGAAGAGCGGAGGCTTTTCTCACGAAATCAGTTATTTTTTCAAAAAAGATCAACATTTTAAGAGCTTGTTTATTTGATTTTAGTCAGAGATAGCACTGGCGTCCATGGCAAGTCGGTCTGAACAAACGATAATAGCAAACTAAAGTCTCATATTCGTTTTTTCATCACTCTTACTCCTTATTACCTTGGAAAAATTCCTTTTTTGTGATAAAATGAGGGGAAAAGATTACTTCTTTTAAGAAAGGGAACAGATGACAACTAGAACTGAATTGCAAGATGTCGAAAAGATCATCGTGCTTGATTACGGAAGCCAGTACAACCAGCTGATTTCACGCCGCATTCGTGAAATCGGTGTTTTTTCTGAGCTCAAGAGCCACAAGATTACTGCTGACGAAGTCCGTGCCATCCAGCCTGTCGGGATTATCCTTTCCGGAGGTCCGAATTCTGTATATGAAGATGGCTCTTTTGATATTGACCCGGAAATTTTCGAGTTGGGAATCCCGATTTTGGGAATCTGCTATGGTATGCAGCTTTTGACTCACAAGCTGGGCGGTAAGGTTGTCCCTGCTGGTCATGCTGGAAATCGAGAATATGGGCAGTCAACTCTGTCACATACTGCCAACTCCAGCCTTTTCAACGGAACACCTGAAAGCCAGCTAGTTCTTATGAGCCATGGAGATGCAGTAACAGAAATTCCCGCTGACTTTGTCCGTACTGGTACTTCTGCTGACTGTCCTTTTGCAGCAATTGAAAATCCTGCTAAGAAAATCTACGGCATTCAGTTCCACCCTGAGGTTCGTCATTCAGAGTTTGGCTATGATATCCTGCGCAACTTTGCTCTTAATATTTGTGGAGCCAAAGGCGACTGGTCTATGGATAACTTCATTGACATGGAAATTCAAAAAATCCGCCAAACCGTTGGTGACAAGAAGGTGCTGTTGGGACTTTCTGGTGGTGTAGACTCTTCTGTCGTCGGTGTTCTCTTGCAGAAAGCAATCGGTGATCAGCTAATCTGTATCTTTGTGGATCATGGTCTTTTGCGTAAAGGCGAAGCTGATCAGGTCATGGATATGCTTGGCGGCAAATTTGGTTTGAATATCATTAAGGCTGATGCAGCTAAGCGTTTCCTTGATAAACTAGCCGGTGTTTCAGATCCAGAGCAAAAACGTAAAATCATCGGAAACGAGTTTGTCTATGTCTTTGACGACGAAGCCAGCAAACTGAAAGATGTGAAATTCTTGGCTCAAGGGACTCTCTATACAGACGTTATCGAATCTGGCACCGACACCGCTCAGACTATCAAGTCTCACCATAACGTTGGTGGTCTGCCGGAAGACATGCAGTTTGAGCTGATTGAGCCGTTGAACACACTTTATAAGGACGAGGTTCGTGCTTTGGGGACAGAGCTTGGTATGCCTGATGAAATTGTCTGGCGCCAACCATTCCCAGGACCAGGCCTTGCTATTCGCGTTATGGGAGAAATCACTGAGGAAAAATTGGAAACTGTCCGCGAATCTGATGCTATTCTTCGCGAAGAAATCGCCAAAGCTGGTCTTGACCGTGACATCTGGCAGTACTTTACTGTTAATACTGGCGTCCGATCTGTTGGTGTCATGGGTGACGGTCGGACTTACGACTACACAATTGCGATTCGCGCTATCACTTCTATTGATGGCATGACAGCTGACTTCGCCAAGATTCCTTGGGATGTTCTGCAAAAAATCTCTGTTCGTATCGTCAACGAAGTAGACCATGTCAACCGTATCGTCTACGATATCACCAGCAAACCACCTGCAACTGTAGAGTGGGAGTAAGAAATAAATCTTGAAATATTAAAAGTAAAAATCCTCCATCGAAAACCTTCTGATGGAGGATTTGATATATTAAGAAAAACAAACAAGGATAGGACTAAAATGTCCTAGCCTTGTTTTACATAGTCTTGGAATTAACCACCAAACAATCCTTTAAAGAAGTTGACAATGGCATTCCAGATATTAGAAAAGAAATTACCGCCTTCTTGAAGGAGGCCATTTGCATCAAAGTTAAGGTTAATATTGTTAAAGGTATCCCCTGCCTTTGAAACAATGCTATCTTTCAAGTCACTAAGTGTCTTTGTAAAGTCAGAATCTGTAATGACTCCGCTGTTTGAAAGATTGACAGCGAAATTCACGATGAGGTTGATTTGGTCACTGGTCACTGACTGAGTCAGACCGTAGTTTTTCAAGGTTTCTTCAACAATCTTACGGACATCATCTGCTGTCAAATTGCTGTTGTTCTTCTTAGCATTGGCAATAGCCGCTTTGATATCAGCCAAGGCTACGTTGAGCTTGTCTGCGTCATAGCCTTCCTTACCTGTATTTTCAGCATTGATGCCAGAAAGGGCAGCCAGTTCTTCCTGTGCTAGGTTTTTATTTTCCTGAGGAATGGTCGCGCCATTATCCTCTAGAGAGTAGTAAATCCCTGCCAAGGCGCTCTCACCAGTTACTGGAATTGGTGCAGCAACGGTAATCTGCGCGTGCTGAACACCCAGAGTAACAGCTGCATTGCGATACATATCTTCTGTAACCTTAGTGATGTTTTGCGGAGTGACAATTTTGACCTCTAATGGCTTATTGCCGCCTAACTTCTGGATTTTTACAGAAGAATAAAGCTGCAGGCTAGGGTCGTTGGCAACATCCATGATTTTAGAGTAGACTTCCGGTGTCATGGTCTTAAGCGGCTTGCTATCGCTGGATGAATTGTAGCCCAACATCTGCAAGGTCTGCTGTTTTTGGCTTTCATCTAAGGAATAACCTAGCACATACTCAGGCTGCACGTAAGTCTCATCAATGACTTTCTGAACATTTGAATCGGCAGCTGCGGTCGATACAGTAAACAGAGTAGCCAGCAAGGCTCCTGCTGTCATTAAAGTTTTTTTGAATTTCATATTTTTTCCTCTTTTCCTCCCGCTATAGTTTCCCAAATTCTATAGCTTTTTTATAGAGCAAACTTTTTATCTGATTGCCTCTAATTTCTGTTTCTTGAGCTTGTGATTTTCGCTCCTTTTGATATTCAGAGTGCTTCAGTTGAGTTGCTGCAATGATGGAGTTATTATTATCTCATCCATTGAGGGCTTGAGATAATAGATACATTTTACAACATTTCTCAAAGAAGTTCAAAGAAAAAACAGTCGCTAGATTTGCTAGCCAGTAACTGCTCTTTTCTACTTTTTCCAAAGGAAGTCAATTAATAACTCGTCTACTTCTGGATTCTCATGCAATTGGCTGTGCTGAGCCAACTGACCTGTGATTTTCTTTTCCTGGTAAGATTTAGCATTTTCAATCAGAAGGTATTTGAGACTGCGAGAAGAAATATTGAGGACAGAACCGTCGGATTCATTTTTAAAATCACCGTAAATGTTCAAAACATCTACCTGCTCTTGCGGGTAAACTTCTCGTAATCCCAGTAGATTTTGATAAGTCTGGCTCATAGCACTAGGCTGGCCAGTTTGGTCGTCTAGAATTGTCAAATCTTCAGGCAAGTCCCTTCCTTCCAGACCGTTAACATGGTTGGCAATATTGACCTGCTTTTGCAACTGAGGAAGATTTTCATCCTGACCGTTCTCCAGCATATAAAAGAGAATGGACATATTCCCCATCGAATGGCCTACCAGATTCATCTTATCAAAGCCATAAGTCTCTTGTAACTTACGAATCACAGCTGCTGCATATTTGCCATCTTGAGCATAGTCGGCATTGCGGTTATCTTCGTAGTTTACCTTAATAATGGGATTGATAGCACCTTTCGGTATCTCTCCTAATAAGCTTACTTGCCCATTTTTACTGACATTTGCTGTGATAATTGTCTGAGTGACTCCAGCATTTTTTGCAGCGTCTGTCATATGATTTTCAGCATTAGAGCTGGATCCAAAACCATGAAAAAACAAGGTTGGCGTTGTTGACTGCACATATTGTTTTGTGTTGAGCTCAGTGGCTTCTTTATGGTTGTAAAAAGCTGTTAGACCGGCAATTGTCACTAAAACCAGAATGAGGAGCTTAAAACCGAGTTTCTTGTTCATTTTTCATTCCTTTTTATGATAGATGTACAAAATTATATCATGTATCTATCGTGGTTACAAATATCCGGATTATTACTTCACCATCAAAAAAGAAAGAAGCTTGAAAACTTCTTTCTAAAACCATTTTAAAAGGCGCATGATGTGCATGTTCATCTTGACCTGACGGGAATAATAATAATTACCGCCGTTGATATAGAGTTCTGGCCCGTGGAAAATTGAAATCAGGTTATAGTAGCCGTAGGTCTTACCAGTTACATTTCCTAAGCTTGGTGCTACTACATCTTTGGAATATTTTTTAGCCAGCTCCAGCGTATTTTCGCCACCGTTTTTAGCAACGTAGTCGATATAAGCCTGACCGAAATTATAGGCTTGTACTGCTGTCCAAACATCCACCTTTTTCTCGCTAGCTAACTCTAGGTTATCAGACAAGGTCTGAACTCCTTGGCGAATACTTTCTTTGTTATCCGTGATGGCATTAGTCTGACCAGTTGCGCTTTCACTGGACTGCATGACATCGGTGTCTTTTCCCTTGGTCTCTGTATAAATCATGGCCAGCACCAATTCTTCATTGGCCGCTGTGTCCTGCTCATCAAGCACTTCTCTGACCAATGTCTGATACTTCATGACCTGCTTGACATCATGATGAACCTGATAAATCTTGTAGCCAGCAAAGAGCACGAAAAGGACTAAAATCAGTCTTCTTAGAAATTTAAACATTATTTATTTTGGATATCCTCGATGTTCTTAATCAAAATAGAATAGGTCCCGTTATCGTTCTGGATAAATTCTACCGACTCTGCGTCCTGATAGATATCATTAGGAACGATGAGTTCAATTCCATTTGAAAGGGAGAGTTTCTGATTTTCGAACTTTTTCTTCTGGCGGCTGCTGTCAATCTCATCAAACTTGACTGGCTCAGGAATAGCTTCCTTGACTTGGTCAATAAAGGTAAGTCGGGCAGTCAGATTGCTGTCAAAAAGATCATCGGCCAGTTTCTCAGGCGACAGTTCGTCATTTTCTTCCAAATTTTTGAAAATACTGGATTTGACCTTGGACTGGAACTGAAAATCGTCTTTGTTAAAACTTTCGGCAACTTTTTGAGCAGTCTTCTCAAGTGCTTTGATTGATTTCTTAGCTGAGATTGTCGGATTGACCTGCAAGAGATTGTCTGACATATAATTGAGAAAGGCACCGTTATACTTGATGCGCTTTTCAATCAGATGGTACTTGCGAGATTTGAGATTGATGACCAAAGCCTCGTCCGCACCCGTACCAAAGCCAGGCAGATTGTTCTGCGTCAGCTTGATAGGATTGTCCACCTCGC